>MEHZ011469128.1_pt1 | contig 13897 bp, 6 predicted proteins | sample 897221 | NCBI WGS metagenome assembly MEHZ01 (sample SAMN05514161, study PRJNA337945) | marine metagenome | isolation source: marine surface water | place: Arctic Ocean | collected 2007-12-13
CAACAACAACCACCACCACCACCACCACCACCACCACCACACGCCACGCGCACACGAGGACAAGGGCGGTCTGTGTACCAGTGTGTGCGTGTCGGAGGGTGCCACTGTGCTTTTGTAAACAACGAATGTCAGTCGCACTTGTACCCGTGGCACTGCGAGAGGACGTCGACGCTGTGGCCCAGCGCGACCATGCGCGCGCCGTCCTCGATGGTCCTGTCCTTGTCGCACGTGATTCCGAGGCAGGCGCAGCAGGCGCACACGAGAATGAGCCCGAGAGCAGTCACCGCCATCATGATCAGGAAGCCGACGCACTCGCCGGGCGGAGCCGACGGGTGGCAGTGCTCAGCGACGAGCACGAGGAGGTTGAGGACGTCGATGACCGCGCGAAACGTGTCGGTGCAGCTCCATTCATCCTCGTCGTCGTCGTTGTTGTTGTTGCTGGACGAGGCCGGCTTCTTGTACGCCACGACGGTGGCCAGCAGCGAGAGCGCGAGCGCCATGCGCAGCATCCTTGCCGTGCCACGAGACCACATGGCCGAGAGAGAGAGAATGAGAAGGAACACGAGCTTCTACTGCAAACCACGGGGCACACAACACGCAAGCCGACAACCGCAACCCGACGACGATGGTCGTCCGTTTTCCTAGCTGACCTTGTACAGACCTCCCCCGCCGCCCGGCAGGTTGGCGACGCAGTTCTGCTCCACACCGAGAAACAGCAGCCCATCCGTGCGCTCCTTGTCCGCAACGCCACGCTCGTCGCAGACACGGTTGAGCACATCGGGATGGGCCACGAGCACCAGGTTTGCGCGCCGACACCACACCTCCTCGGAGCCGAGCAGCATCGTGATGCCCTCGCAAGTCTGCCTGTCCTTGCCCTGCTTGTTGCGTCCGTGCGCCTTGGCCAGGCGGTTGTTGAGGTCGCCTCGCCGCTCGAGGCCGTGGACGAGGACCAGATCGTTGTAGCCCATGGGCAGGTTGGCCGGGTCGTCGGCGGTGATCACGCTCGGCATGGGCTCAGCGCCGTCACCGACCTGGGCGGACTTGGCCTTGGCGAGTTCCTGTTCCAGCAGCGGGATAGCGGGGGCCGTCGCGCCCTCGGGAGCGGCAACAAACCGCGCACCTTCGTACCGTGTGTTTCTAGTGTGAGATCCCTGAGGGTCGGGCAATCTCGACTCTCAAATCATCTTGTTAGAACGTACAGTGCGACGGCACGTCATCATGGACACCATCGATCACGCACAAACACGAGAAAATGGAGGCCGTTGAAGCGGCTGTTGGAGGCTGTTGCAAGCGTCGGCTGTTGAAGCGAGCAGGCATTATTGGAGGCGGAGAAGGGGCGCGAGGCCGCCGACACGCCTAGGCGTCGGCGGCAACGGTGACGCGGCGGCGGCGCTTGGCGTGGTCGGCCGACGAGCCGGCCGCGTTGTCGGCCGCGTTGTCGGCCTTGCGCTTGCCAGCGGGCGAGCACTGCTCGTTGTTGTCCTCGTTGGTGTGCAGGTGGATGCACACCTGCGCGTCGTTGGAGAGCGCGGTCTGGAGGTCGCGCATTTCGTCGACGTCGTCGACGATGGCCGCCTGCAGCTTGGCCGCCTGCAGCTTCTCGTAGTGCGAGAGCACCGAGCCGACCGACATGTCGACGTCGTCGTCCTCGGCCCAGTTGGCAGCCGCCGCAGCGGCCGCGTGCGTCGCCTCGCGCGCGGCCTTGTGACGCTCGAGGTTCTCGCGCATCTTGGCACGGTCCCATTGCTCCTGCTCGGCCGAACGACGCGACGCGGGCGGCTCGGCCGCCTTGGCCGCGAGGGCGGCCGCACCCGCAGCGTCGCGGGTGCGGCCGAAGGCGCGGTCGTCAAAGGGGAGGCCGGTGATGGCGTTGTGGGTTGGCCACGAGCCCCGCGCCGCGTCGCTCTTGAGAACGTCCACCATCCACTTGTGCGCGGGGCTCTGGCGCGCCTTGCGCCGCTGGGCCTCGCGCTCGCGGGCCTCGCGGCGCTCCTTCTCAACCTCCGTCTCTGGCGGCGGCGGCCTGGGCTCGATGAAGCCGAGGTAGACCTGGCGCGCGCGCCACACGGGGTACCACCAGTTGCCGCGGTTGGGGTAGAACTCGTCGAGCCACTCACGAGCGGGGACGCGGTCCTCGGGCTTCTTCACGGCGGTCATGTTGTTGTGGGCCTTCTTGTACATGGCGACGGACTTGCGCACAAACTTGTCCTTGACCTCGTAGTTGCCCATCAGGTTGCCCAGGTCGTCGGCACTGTCGGCGAGGTTGCGCAGGATGTCGGTCGTCTCCTCCATCTGCGCGTCTGGCCTCCGCGTCAGGTGCTTCGGGTGGTTGGCAAAGATGCTGACGTAGTTGACGGCCATCTCGACACAGTGGCGAATTTGACGCGGCGTGAGCGAGAACGAGTAGAAGCGACGGTCGTGTGCAAACGCGGGGCCGGACTTGACCACGGGCGTGCCGTCGCGCGCGCGTTGCTTACGAGCCTCGAGCATCGGCACGAGGAGCGTGACGAGGAACCGGATGGCGATCAATGCAGCCTTGGATGAGATCGACGGCTCCGGCGGGTTGGGCATGAACTGCTTGTAGCAGGCGCGCAGCGGGGCGTGGAGTTTGACGGGGGTATCGTGCTGCACGGCGAGCAGCATGGTACTTTGACGCGAGAGGCGGGTGTGGGTACGAGACGAGAGGGAAGCAGCTTTCTACCAGTATACTGGCAACAAGCCGCAAGCCCCAGTTCTGGGGCTGAGCGGGCCCCCGAGTGCAGCACCTGGGGGCTGGGCGCCGACCCCGCCGCCCCCGGCAGCTGCGGTACCCCGCGGGTTGGCACAATTGCTGCAATGGCTGCAGCTGCAGCTGCAGCTGCAGCGATTGCTGCAGCTGCATCGTGCTTGTTTCTATTGAACGGAAGGAGCAAACCCGGACGCACGCAGCACGTGCGCCACCACAAAGACTGAGAACACGGCCCCGCCTACACTCACACAAACACTGGCGTTGCGTACTGGCCACGTGTTGATCAAAATTCCGGGTACGCGCATGTGTGAGCCCACGCAAACGAGTGCTCCACGCTCGGCTCCCTGTCGTCGTCGTCGTCGACCATGCTCCTAGTCCGCGCACGGCTCGGGATAGTTTGAGAGGTCGCACCGTGCCTCACGTAGTGCCTCACGGTGGTCGTTAAACCATCCCTTCCAAGCGCAGCAATGCAGGCCGCAACGGAGATACGACGAGTGCGCAAGGCGAGTTTCTCGCCGGCAAGGGGGGAGCGGCCGGCGAGGAGCGCACCAAGAAGAAGCACGGCCTGGCGGATTACTGGATGCAGAAGCTGTACGCCGAGTACGGAACCAAGATGATTGTCTGCACCTTCCCGGAGTTGCAGGGCGCGCCCGCCGGCGCGCCCGCCGGCGCAAACGTCGACGAGCTCGACGACTAGGCCTTGCGCGCGCTAGATGACTTGCCGTGTTGAACTTGCACCGCGGTGTGTGTGTGTGTGTGTGTGTGTGCGTGCGTCGTGGAGGGGGCCCTGTCGAGTACCGTGCTTGCATGGCGTTGAGAAGAACTGTGGAAGATTCTGAGACGACGTCCGTCGCGCCCCCCACGCGTCCGCTCTCGATTCGCCAGCGCCTGGCCCTCATCATACAAACGGGTGTGGCGGCCGAGACCATCGTGGACATGCCCGATGCCGAGATCGACTACGACTTTCTGCTGAGCAACGGCGTGCGGGCGCCGTTGCTCAAGGCGGCCAAGATCACGCCCGTGCAGCTGAAGGCGCGCGGCGTGCAGACGGCCAGCGCGTTCAAGAACCTCGACTTTACCACGCTCTACCTGGTCGACGGCGCGTTCTGCGCGTCGTGCGTGGCCGCCTACGGCGCCGACGAGCTCCTGGCCGAGTTTCTGATCACGCCGCAGGACGCCGTGGCACTGGCCGGTTCGTCGGCGATGCAGCAGCTGGGCATCGACCTTGGCACGCTGCTGATCGTCTGTTGCGGTTCGCCCGAGCTCGCGTACGAGGTCGTGGCGCAGACGCCGCCGCGCGGCAACTGCCTGCGTGGTGTGGCGCCCGAGACCCTGCTCGACACGGGGCTGCGTGCCAAGACGTTGCGACAGCTCGGCTACACGGCCGAGACGGTCAGCGCGCAGACGCGCGCGACGGTCGGCGACCTAGACAAGCTCGGGTTTTGATCACGGGCTCACCAACCGTGTCGGCGTGTGTGTGTGAGTGTGTGTGTGAGTGAGTGAGTGCCGTGTTGTTTGGGATGATGATGAAAAACCCGTCTGTCATTGACCACCAGGTTCACACCACTACCCGACCACCACCGCCGCCACCGCCGCCACCACCACCACCACGCAACACGCCACTAAACGGCTTGCCGCCCTGCATCGGTGCGCGTGAGTCTCGGCTGTGTGCGTGCGCTCAAATGTCATTCTCATCGTCGTTCTCGTCCGCCGCCGCACCGGCGGCCGCGTGCGCGCCGCCCGTGCCCGCGGCACGCAGCGTCATGGTGTGGCCCTTGTACTGGTCGAGCACCCAGTAGTTGCCCATCTTGGTCAGCACCGGCGGGTTGTCGGGGTCCTCCAGACCGATCGTGATGGACCACTTCTTGTTCGGGTGCGTCGGCTCGCACATGGTGACGTCCTCGAACATCGGCAGGTCCTCGAGCTTGCGCTTGTCGCCGACCGTGCGCTTGTCCGACGGGCCCTTGGGGCGCGTCTTGGATGGCGGATCCACCTTGCACGACCTGACCTGGTCGGCGCCGTCGCGCGACACCGCCGTCCACTGGTTAAGCTCGGGGTGCAGCTGCGCCCGCAAGGGGCAGTTGGCCGCCTTGGTCCAGTTGAGGACCTCGTAGCGAATCTTCTGCCTGTCATTGTACGTGCTCGGGTCGTTCTTGTGCGGCCCCTCCTTCTCCTTGATCTGCTTCGTGATGGCCACGGCCATCTCCTTGAAGCACTTCTCGGCAATGGCCGAGCCGATGTGACGCAGAAAGCGCACCTCCTCGGGGTGCCCTGGCACCTCGAACGTCGTGTACACCGACGTGCCCTCCGTGCCGCGCAGCTGCATCAGGCAATCGGGATCGCAGTAGCCAAACCACTTTTCGGGCGCCTTGGTCGCGAGCGCCGTGCCAAGGGTCTGACCGTCGGCCACCTTGTTCGATCGCTTCGGAAACGAGACGACGGCCGACTCGGGCACGAAGAACTGCGACTTGCCAAAGGGAAGGATAAACGCCTGCTTGGTTTTCGGATGCTGCGCCCAGGTGGCGTCCTGTGGCACGACCGCCATGACTACAGCACAAACGTCCGATCTGCTAGCGACGCTCGGACCACCTGCCCCTTGTTGGTTAGCGCAAGACCCGCAAGTCGAATACGAGGCTCGGATAACCCGACGCCACCTTTGCGAAGGCAGAGGAGCAGTCGGAGTAACGCACAGTGACGCACAACGTACTGGACGTTCCAACGAGATTTGAAAAGTGAGACTGCCCGCCGCTAACCGGTGGCTGTTGCCTGTGCCGCACATTTGGTCACAGGCAGCGAGATGTGAGCAGCAGCAGCGCGCGGCGACAGGCACCGCGCGACACGGCCGCGCTCGCGCGGGAAGCGGTTTGGGCTCCAACGGTGGCAGTCGCCTCACACTGGGACTAGCCTTCGCAGCCGACGGTCCTCACGACGCTCGGCAGCGCTCGGACTGCTGGAAGCTGGGCGGGACGGAAACCTGCACAGGTGCTGTCGCTGACCACAAGTACACGCGGGGCGTGCGAAGGCGGGACGGCCGACGGACCCACTCCTGACAAGGAGACGCACTCTTGACGGCGGCAGGCGCATCGGTAAGCGTCTGTCGGCGGTGGCAACTACCACCGCGTACCTTCGTACCGTGTGTTCGTGTGTGTGAGATCACTGAGGGTCGGGCAATCTCGACTCTCAAATCTCGTTAGAACGTACGGTGCGAACGACTCATAGACACATCGTTGTTCCTCTTCTGACCCTTGCGCAACGTCTGCAACGCAGAGTGCGCCAAGCTCTCTCTCTCCCCCTCCCTCTCCTCCACCGGACCACCCTTTTTGGTGCGTGTCTCATGCGTCCCTGGGCGACGCGGGGCGGCTCGCGTTCAGCGTGCTGACGTCCAGCGCGGCGTCAAAGTCGAATGCAAACGGCGCGTGCGGTGGCAACGACTCGACGGCCTCCCGTTGCACGTCGACGATGCGATGCAGATGCGCGCGCAGCGGGGCATCGTCCTGCAGGTTCATCTCCTCGAGCGCGACGGCAATTGCCTGGTTGCGCTCCGCGTCGGTCATGGCCGGCATCGGGCGTGCGCCCATGTCGGAATCGCCCACGCTCGGCGCGTTTGGGTACGCGCCGGCGCTGAAGCGCGACATGAGCCACTGCCGCGGCGTGAGGGGCACTTTGGCCAGGGACCAGCCCCCGGTGCTGTGCGCGCGCAGCAGGTCGCCGAGGTAGGCGCGGTAGGCGCCCTCCCAGCCCCACACCTGCCACGGGTGGATGTCGGGAATGTCGGGACTGTTGCTCGGCATCGCCGTCTTGCCCGTCTGCAGGTCCTTGTACATGTCCGACGTCAGCTGCGGCACGTCGTCCGTCGTCACGTTGGCGAGGATGCCGTTGAGCTCCTCGAGGTCGGGCGACGCGCTGAGCAGATGAACGTACAGGTCCACGAGGCGCCGTCGACGCTCGGCCAGCCACTCCACGCGCGACGCGAGCGCGAGCTCGCGCTCGCGGGCGCCCTTCCACCCGCGCTCGGCGAGCTGGACGACCGCGTCCCAGTCCTCCTGCGCGTTGACCACGGCGGCGCCCGGCGTCCTCGGCAGCACCTCGTCGAGCACCGTCTCGGCCTTGTCGCCCGCCCCCGGCGGCGCGGCCAGCCCCGTTGGAAGCGGCGCGCCGTCCACGGCGAGGCTCGTGCCACCACCACCGCCGTCGTCGCTCTCGCTGGTGGAGCCGTAGTCGGACGGCTCCGGGAGGATCACCGGCGCATCGGGATCCTCAAACTCGGCGTTCACGGCGTCCACGTCCTCTTGCGTCGCCTCGAGCATAGCCATTCCTTGTTGCGCGGTGGCCTCGGCGATGCGCCGCGCGGCGCGCAGCTGCTCCAAGTTCACCGGGCCCGCGTCTGGATCGGTGACCACGGTCATGCTCGCGTCGACTAGCCGTTGCACCGACGCGAGCGGCACGCCCGCAGCGCGAGCGGCGTCGGGGTCGATTTGCACGGCTACCCGCTCCGCGAGCTGAATCGACGCGGCCACGTCGTCGTCCGGCGCACGCGCCGCCTCCTGCAGTGGTCGGAGCACGGTATCGTCCTCGCGCCGCGCGGCGCGCTCGCGCTGCGCCGCCAGCAACGAGGCCTGTTGCTCGGCGCTCGGTCCGCCCGCCGTCAGCGGGGCAAAGCCCTCGGCCTCCATGTCGGCCACGTCGGCTTCCGCGCCGCCGCCGACGTCCGCGCGCTCGTCCATCGCGTCGGCGACGCCGCTCGTGCGCGCGCGCTTGTTCCGCTTGCGCTGAAGCTTCATCCGCTGGCGGATGAGCTTCTGCAGCTTGGCCAGCTTGCGCTGGTCCTTGGCGCTCATCATCCACCGGACGAGCCCCAGCGCCTGCTGGACCTGCAGACGCATCTTTTTGACGGCCTCGTCCAGCGCCTCCGCTTCCGCGGTCAGCTCGGCGATGCGCGCGGCATTCTCGGCCGTGTCGTCTAGCTCGCGGAGCTGCGCGCGGACATTGTTGGCCGCTCGCGCCGCGAGCACCTGCGTGCGTTGCAGCACCTTGGCCATGCGGTGAATGGCCCGGATGCGCGCATTCTGAAGCTGCTCGGTGCGCATCCGTTGCTTCGTGCGCGCCTCGCGCGTGCGCGCGTCAAACACGCGCCGCTCGCGCTCCGTCAGCTCGTCGGTCAGCAGCTTGCGAACTAGGCCAGCGCCGACGAGCACGCTGAAGGGCACGTCGACGCCCTCGCCCGACGGCGCGTCGCGCGTGAGGCGCGCCTCGATGTCCTCGGCCGCCTGCAGCAGCTCGGCGCGGTTCTCGTCGGTGACGACCTCGTTGTGCAGGAGCTTCCACAGCGACTCGGCCGGACTGCCCACCGCCTTGAGCTTGGCAAAGACGGCCGAGAAGGCGTTGGCCGTTGCCTCCAGGAGCTGCTGGCTCGTGTCAAAGGGCACCTCGAGCTCGGCGGTCGAGAACATGCGGCTCTGCACGTCGGCCGCGCGCATCCGGACCATCAGCTGGGTCACGGCGAGCAACTCCTTTTCGTACTGCGTGCGCTCGGTCGGATCGAAGCCGACGGTGTCGCGGAACGCGACGAGGTCGGCCGCAGGATCGCGCACGGAGCGAGGCGCGCCCACGTCCGATCCCTCGAGCGGAGCCGGCGGTTGCCGCGGCGTGCGGAGCGCGGCGGGGCGCAGCTGCGTCGGGTAGGAACGGTTTGTCCCCGTGTAATTGTCGATCTCCCCTTCGGCGTCCTCGAGAATCGACATGTGCGTCGACTCGATGTCCTCCTGCAACACCTCCGCGGGATCGTCGACCAGCGACTCGGCGCGCGTGATTGCGTGGTCGCGCACGCGCAGCTGCACGAGCATGTCGGCCCACGCGTCGACCACCGCGCGCATGACCGGCAGGAACACCGCCTGAAGCGGGTGGTAGCGGTCGGGCAGCTCGATCACCGCCATCGTGACGAGCTCGACCACGTGCGACACCGGGTTGGGAATGCCGTCGGACGGTTGGGCGCCGCAAAAGTCCTTCCAGCGCTGCACGGCATCGGCCGACGTGTTCAACTCGAGCGCGACGACGAGCTCCTTGATCAGGTCGGGCCGTACCATGTTGTAGCGTTTGCGACGCTCGCGTCCGTCTGCGCCCATGCCCGACAGGATGCGCAGGACGGACTGATAGGGGCTCATCGGGTCCGACCTTCTCGGCAGCCGCTGGGAGGCCTCGTTGTTGCCCAGGGCGTCGGCGACGGCCGTGACGTGCTCCCAGACCTCGCGTACACTACGAACGTCGACCGATTGCGCCGCAGCGGCCGCGGTGGTGCCGGAGAGGAGCTGCAGCATCGCGGTGATCTTGGCGGCGCCCGGCGCGAGCATGTCGTCAATGTCAAAGACGGTGGGCCACGCGCAGTCGAGGTCGACCAGGTCCTTGACAAAGGGAAGCGCGTCCGTGTCGGCGACGGCGCTGCGCACGCGGTCGAGAATCTCGGTGGTGTTTGTGCCGCTCGGTCGGCCGCGCAGCTGGCCCGACAGGATTGTCAGAATGTCAATCTCGCTGCGCACGCGGTCCGCGTGGTCGAGCGTGTCGATCAGGAAGATGACGACCGGGAGTCGGTAGGCAAAGTTGCGCATGATGCCAACCCGCGAACGCCGCCACAGCTCGTACTCGCGCCGTCCAGTGTCCTGCTCGTCGTCCTCGTCGTCGTCGTTGAAGAGCAAGTCCACGAAAAAGACATGGTCCTCGTCTGCGGCAAACAGATCGCGCGGCTCCTGGGTCTGCTGGAGCCGCGACAGGTTCCACACGAGGCGCAGCGAGTGGAAGCGCAGCAGCTCGTTGCGTTGCTCGAGCGAGGCGTTCAGACGGCTGAGGTTGGACCACGTGTTGCGCTCGACCTGGTATCGCTGGAAGGCCTCCTCAAAGTTGCGGACGCGCTTCTCGAGCTCGAGCTCGGCATACCGGTCGCGATCGCCCGGCATCTGCTTGCCACCAAAGGCGCGCTTGTCCTCGTGCCACGACGCATGCATCCGCGCCGCCGGGCGCACCGAGTACGCCAGCGCATCCGGCACGTACCAGCGTCGTTGCTCCGCGTCCCACACCGGCGGCGGGCCGTCGTAGGTGTCCCAGCGACCGTCGACGCGCGGCGGCACGGCCTGCCCCGGCAGAACGTAGGCTGGGTTGGGCCCGAGGTGGTACTTGGGTCCCGCGGCGCTCTCGATTTCAAAGACCGTGTACACGTCGGCATCGCGCCAGTAGTTTCTGTTCTCGGCCTTGGCAAAGTACGCCGACCACGCCGCCTCGCCCCGGTCGACGGCCTGCCGAAAGTCGTCAAAGTCGAGCGCCAGCACGTAGCACGGCGCGACCAGCGTCGACAGCCGCTTGCGGTCGCCCTCGCGCTCCGCGGCGACCTGGTTGCTGACCTTTTGCCCTGGCGCAAAGGCCGCGTCGTCCGGCTCGGTCGGCGGCGCGAGGAAGCCGCGTTCGGTCGGCCAGAGGCGCACCGCGTCCCCAAAGAGGTCCGGGTCGGAGATCTCGGTGCGCCCGCCGTCTGAGAACCGCTCCTCGTTTTGCAACCAGCGGCGCCAGACGGCGCGCTCCGAGTCGGGCGTCAGGCGCTTGGGGTAGATGGGCAGCCGCTTCATCGCCATGTCGTCCTGGTGCGGCATCGCCCTCGCCGCCGCCGCCGCGTCCACGTGCGGCGACCGAAAGGTGTCAAAGACGAGCGTGCCAAACGAGTAGGTGTCGGGCTTTCCGTCCCTGGTCGCGCCGTTGGCAAAGCGCAGCTTGGCCTTGGCCTTGCTGTTTGCAACCGCCTTGGCTTTTTTGCCCGGATTCGGCGGCCACGGGACCGCCGCATCGAGCTTGGCGAGGGTGGGCGCGTCAAACGGCTGCTCCGCGCTCAGCAGCTCCTCCTCGTCCAGCCACCACTCGGGCGGCCCCGCGCGTGGGTCCTCGTCGTCGGGCTCGCGCAGGTAGTCGTGGACACCGCGCACGAGGGCAACGTCGGCAATGGAGTACACGTCCGCGTCCTTGGACATTGGAAAGTACGAGTCCAGTCCGCTGCAGCCCTTGATGGGCGACGTGTCAAACCGGCACGAGTAGTACACGCCCGCCGGCGAGTCGATGGACGCCGGAGTCGTCAGGAGCGGCACGCGCGTCGACTCTGGGTCGTTTGGATTGGCGCGTCGAAAGTAGAGCATCGCCTGGCGATTCTCGGCCACGTAGCGACGCAACGCGTCGCGCAGCGTCGTGGGCGCGAGCATCTTGGTGAGCTCGGTTCGGTCCAGGTTGCGCTTCCAGTCGTTGAGCAGCTGCCGCCGCGCCGCGGGCTCCAGTCGCTCGCCGGCGACGCGCCACTGCTTCAGGCCAGTCGGCGCCTCCGGCGCGCTGTTGCGAAACCACGCAAAGTCATCGAGGTCGCGCCACGACTGGCGGCGTCGCGACGCGCCGCTCAGAAACCCGGTCGTAAGGTTGGCGCGCGTGTCCATGTCGCCGCGCTGGCACATGACCGTCTCCGGGTAGCGTTGCCCGAGCTCGCGTCCGTACCACGGCGCCGGCTTGGGCGCCACCCAGTTGCGCGAGTCGGCGGCCCGCCCGTGGTGCCAGTCGGGCGGCGTGTCCGCGCGCGACTGCGGCACGTACGAGTAGTCCTCGCCACGGTCCAGCGCGGGCGTGACGTCGGCCGGTCGTTGTTGTACACCTCCACGACCTGCCGGCCCGTGGTGAAAGTTGAGGTAACCAGGCACCTGCGTGTTCTCGTTCTTGCCAGCGCGGTCGACGGCCTCGCGAAAGTTCCTGATCTGGCCGTCAGGTAGAGTCGCTGGGGGCAAGGTCGAAATCTGGCGAATGGGCATCGGCTTGAACATGCCCTCGCGCCAGAGCTCGCTGTAGTATCGGTTGTTGCCGCTCTTGGCCGACGTCTTGTACGTGCCTTCAGGATCGACGTACTCGTATGCCATGATGCGCATGTCGAGCAGCTGGCCCGCCTCGGCGTCTGTCGCGGTGTTGCTCGCTCGGCCATCCCGCTCGGCGTCCGCGACGGAGCCACCGCGCGTGGCCCCGTGGTGCCGGAAGATGGGACGCCCGCGGAAGGCGTCTGGGCCGAGGCGCTTGCGCAGCGCCGCACCGGCCGGCGTGTCCTCTGGCACGTCGCGGTAGCCATTCGTGCCGATGCGATCCGCGGTCTCGGCGGTGGGCATGACGTAGTGGTTCTGGTAGTACCGGTAGCTCTCCTCGTCGTTGCCGATGCGGAAGATGGTGGCCCAGTTCGGCGTCGGCCGCGCGGGCCGAGCCCCCGCCGCGGGCGGCGTGGCGTAGAAGGCAGTGATCTTCCCCTCCGGACCCATGACCACGGCGTTGCGCAGCTCGCGCGCGATGAGGGCCGTCTGGAACAGGTTTGTGTACGCGTCCGTAAAGTCGACAATGGGCAGCTGTTGCACATTGGCCAGCGTGCACGCCTCCCAGGTCGGGAGCGCCAGCTTTGCGAGGCCAGGCTCAAACCGCGAGATCTCGACGCCCTGAAAGTTCATGGATCCGCGCGTCAGCAACGGCACGGCCGCGTCGGTGTACTGCTGATTGGTGATCCGATCCTGTCCGCTCCCAAACTCGGCATTGTGCGCATAGGGCGTCATGAACGCTGGCTCGAACATCTCCTCGTTTTGCAGCCAGTGGGAGTAGCACCACTCCCAGTGCTTGCGGTTGAGCCGAATGGGGATCCACACGACGCGCAACGTGCGCGTCACCTTGCGCACCGGCCGGTCCCGCGCCACAAGCTTCGGCTGCCCGTTGGTCATGACAATCGACCCGTCGGCCTTGCGCGCGTACTTGAGCCGCGTCAGCAGGTCGATTGGGACCCGCTCCACGGCGGCCTGGTTGGTCTCGCCCTCCTCGACCACCACCGACAGTGCCGTGCGCTTGCGCGTGCGCTTGCGCTTGCCCTCGAATGGCACGTCGCGCTCGTCCTGCTTGTACGCCTCGTCGATGGCGCCGAGCTTTGCGCGCTTGAGTCGAAAAGCACCGCCGTAGAACTTCCTGCCGTCCTCCAACTCCTGGGGCAGCGACTTGAGCAGGCCCTCGCGCCGGCGCAGCCCCTTGGGGACGCGCTCCGGGAAAAAGTTGAGCCCCGACCTGCGCGGCTTCTTGAGCTCCGCGAGCAGCGCTGCCGCCGAGGCCCACTCCTTCTTCTTCGTGCCCCCGCCGCCCGCGCCCGGCGCCGCGGTGGCATCGGCACGCTCGACCGTGTACCAGCGAATCTCGGCCGGGTCGACGCCGTCCTCGTTGGGTCCGCGACGACGAAAGCCCGAGTGGTACAGACGCGGGTAGTCGCGCGGTCCGTACATCAGATCCTCCTGCAGGGCGCGGTCGATCAGAAACTGGTACGTGTTGGTCGTGCGCATCTCGCGCACGCCCTCCATCCAGAGCCGCCACAGCTGCTGCGCCTCGACCGAGTTGCCCGCATCTGCAATGTTGGTGTCGGCCGCGTTGAGGGCCTCGAACGTGTCGTCCGGAAACTCGGCGGCGTTGCCGACGACGAGGTCCGAGGGCGCCATGCCCTGCTCGTAGGGTACGAGCGCCTGCTCCTGATCGCGCAGGCGTCGCTCCCGCGCGGTCTCTCGGCTCTCGCGGTCGATCTCGCTCGGCTCCTCCTCGCCGTCGGCATCAAACTGCTGCGCGGCCTGGCGCCGAGCCTGCGCGTCGCCAACGGCACCAGCCAGTTGCGACTCGTCCCACTCGTCCTCGTCCTCGTCCTCGTCCTCGTCCTCGTCCTCCTCCTCTGGTTGTGCGTCCACAGCCACCGGCGGTCCGACGAGCTGCTCTGTGGCTTCGAGCTCGTTGTTGCCGACGTCGGATGCGACCGTCGCCAGGTTGGCTGCGCGCGTGAGCTCGGCGCCCGATGGTTTCGGCTTGGCAAACAGGAGGGCCCGCTCCTGCTCGTGTCGTTGCTGCATCTCTCGAAGCCGGGCATCCAGTGCGGCTTTGGCTTCTGCCGACGTCTCCGCCTCCGGCTCGTCGGGCGCCCTCGCGAAAGGCGGCTGCGGCGCCGGCGTCGGCGTCGGCGCCGGTGCTGGTGTTGGCGGCATCGGTGCCGTTGCCGGTGCGGCACGCCCGCGACCGCGACCGCGACCGAGCGGCACGAGCTCGCCGAGCTGCCGCACGTTCTGATGCGCCTGCGCATCGCGCTGCAGGGGCGTGGGCGCCGGC
>MEHZ011585681.1_pt1 | contig 13886 bp, 8 predicted proteins | sample 897221 | NCBI WGS metagenome assembly MEHZ01 (sample SAMN05514161, study PRJNA337945) | marine metagenome | isolation source: marine surface water | place: Arctic Ocean | collected 2007-12-13
TCCCATAAGGCTTTAAGCCATTTTACTATACTGCAAATTTTATACAGGGTCTCATTAGGGTCTCACAAGATTAGTTTATAAGCAGCATATGTGCTACATTTGAATTAGTTCTGACGTATAAGTTATATAGTATTTTTGCAATAGGAAGGGCAATGCCATATCTTAGCCAACGTCGCATGCCTAAACAGCCAGCAGAGCTGCGTGTTTTGCCTGGACTATATTGGCACCGAATTACTGAAAAATCTCAAAAACAATTCTTTGAAGATGAATGGGTAGTTGGGACAGAGGTCGATCGAATGGGTTACCGTTTCAAAGGTGGCACTCAACTTGAGTTTGTTGATAGAGAGGCCCCATTTGGGGCTGGATCTGACCCTTCAAATATAGTTGATAGCTGTTATCCATATGGCTCCATTCAAGTTCCAAGCGGTTGCGAGCCAATTATTTTGCATCGAGATGCGGTTTCTGGCGGGGGGTATTTCATGATTGGAGCGGTGATCTCAGCGGATATGGACTTAATCGGTCAGCTTTTGCCAAACTCTGCAACAAGATTTATTCGAGTCACAATGGACGAGGCATTGCGAGCACGTAAAGATAGAGAAAACTTACTCAATAAAATTAGAAAATATTTGGAGTAAGTTGATTTTTAAAAAAAAAGTTTATGAATACACAATACATAGGTAAGATTTAAAGTAAGAGTGCTTTCGTAGCAAGGTTTGAAACTCTCGTTGAGGAAGAAAAGAGTAAATGAACAAACTACTCATATTCTTATTACTATCATTTAGCTTTTACAATATATAAAATCACAAAATGCACACTCAGAAAAAAAACCCAGATTTTAACTTTAACACAGTAGCAAGTATCATTTTTAGGCCAGGTGCAATTAATGATTTGGCTAATATCGTTAACAGCAAAAAATTTAAAAAAATTTTTTTAGTAACGGATCAAGGTTTAGTTAATATAGGCTTAATAGAAAGAGTAGTAAATATTTTTCGTAAGCAAGGTATTCAGATAGGTGTGTTTTCCAAAATTGTTGCAGACCCCCCATCGGAAATCATAGAAGAGGCGAGCAGACAAGCCATAGAATATAATTCAGATGTAATAATTGGCATCGGTGGTGGATCATCCCTAGACTCTGCCAAGTTGGTTGCATTGTTGGCGTTACAGCAAGAGTCATTAGAGCAGGTATATGGAGTTGGCAATATAAGGGGCAAAAGACTGCCACTGATATTAATACCCACAACAGCAGGCACTGGCTCAGAGGCAACTCCTGTTGCGATAGTAACTACTGGGAAAACAACAAAAATGGGGGTTGTATCACCAGTTATTTTGCCAGATATAGCTATACTTGACCCACAGTTAACTTTAGGCTTACCGGCTAACATTACAGCCGCTACTGGCATCGATGCAATGGTGCATGCAATTGAAGCATATGCTTCTAAAAGTATCAATAATAATCCAATATCGCAAAATCTTGCTACTAAGGCTCTTAGCTTACTAGGCAGATCTATACTAACTGCTGTTCATAGTGGTAACGATCTAAGTGCACGTTGTGATATGTTGTTAGGCTCGCTTTTAGCAGGTCAGGCTTTTGCAAATTCACCAGTTGCTGCGGTGCATGCTCTTGCCTACCCTATTGGTGGGCATTATCATGTACCACATGGTCTTTCTAATGCTTTGGTATTGCCGCATGTTTTACGTTTTAATATTGAAAAGGTTCACACTCCTTACGAGTACATAGCGCCCTTTGCGTTCCCAGAGCTTAGTAAGTTACAGGGACAAGAAAGGGCATTTGCGTTTTGTGAAGCGCTAGCTAACCTTTCTAAAGAATGTGGCTTAGAGCAAAAATTACGCGATGTGAATATACCAATAAATAGTTTAGAGGAATTAGCCAAAGAGGCGATGGGGCAAAACAGATTGCTGGTCAATAACCCCAGAGAATTGAATCAAGCAGATGTGTTAAATATTTATAATTTAGCTTGGTAGTAACAGGGGCTATAAGTTAAGTTATTATCATAGGCGCTTGCGGTACACTTTCCCAAAAAAGCGGATCATGCCCATAAAATATTCTTGCGCCAGATCTTTTTAACTTACGCAACATAAGTAAAGAATTTAACATATCCAAACGATTATGCACAAGGCGCGGTAAATGTAAGTTAGTTAAGGATTCTTTTAAATAGCAAGCATCAGCAGTAAGAATAATATCACCTGAGTCAAGCCTTACTTTTAGTGATTGATGTCCAGGTGTATGACCAAAGGTAGGAATTGTCACTATTCTGCCATCACCGAATAAATCATGTTCACCATTTATTTTTTGTACAAAATGTCCATGGTTGTAATCATTTAAAGAATAGCCGTTTTGGTGTATAAGCTCAGGGATATGCCCTGCTTCCCATTCTTTTTGTTGAATTATTATTTTGGCATTAGGTACTAGTTCGTTACCACCACTATGATCGAAGTGCAGATGAGAGTTGACTAAGTATTGAATTTTATTTGCATCTATATCAAGCGCCTCTAGACGTGATTTTATGTCTTCACCTGGGCGAAAATGCACTTGAAATAAGTTAGCCATGACGCCAATACGACCTTGCGCATCGTGCTGACATTGGGGGTGCAAACCCGTGTCAAATAATACAAGACCTCGCGGGTGATCTATTAAGTAAGCAGGTACAGGAAAATGTATTTTTCCTTCTCTTCCAGCAAGCATCATATCGGCATCAGATGTTAGCCATCCGCAAGTCATTGCATATAGTTTTATGCTCATTTTACTAATCCTTTTCATTTATATTTGTTTTGCGCCACTTGCTTTATAGCGCTTAAATCTTGTTAATATTTACTAGCTGTATATTTATAATTATTCATATAAATGTGTTTCTAATATTATTAAGCAGTCTTTCTCTATCCTTCCGTGCGTTAAGAGCCTCATCCATCGTAACCTGAAGAAATTGACTCAATCTCTATTTCGGGTTCTGTAGACATTCTTAATTTGTTAGCTAAAAACCAAATTAATCCTACACCCAGTGCCCACCAAATAATTTGCCATGCCCAGATTGATGGCATTCCAAGCATCCAAGAATCATATCCAGCATTAGGCTTGCCAAAAGTGAAGTTTCCAAATATGGAGCCTGGACCAATAGCAAAAAACATCCATATCATCAATAAAAGCCCCCCAACTGGCTTAGACCAACGATCATTGGTAGTTACCTCAGAATGTTTTTTAAAAAACGAGTGAAATGTATCTCTGTGTTGTTTGTCAGGATCTTGACTGGTCATTAAAGAGATTATTAAGCAAATTGAAATATTAAAAAACATACCCCATACGGCTGAATGAATTGTCCAGGGCCACACTCCCCAAGGTAGTCGTCCACCAGTTATTTTCTGTCCTAATGTTTCAGTGAAGATGACTACAATAATCCCAATAATTACACCTGCAATTGCTGCATTTTTTGTAATCCATGAAAACCATGTAACGCCTAATAATGATGGCCAAAGTTGGAATGAGCAAGCAATTGCTAGACTTCCAAGAATGAGAGTGGCTTCCATCGAAAATGAAGCTAAAAGCATCCCACAAAAGAACACTAACGCTGTAAAGAGTTTTGCAGCTTTAATTTGAGTTTTATAATCTGCGTCTTTATTAAAATAATGGACATAGATATCTCGAGATAAAATATTTCCAGTAGTAGACATAAATGCAGCTGCAGTGACTTGTAATGCTGCTATAGCACAGATAGCAAGGAAGCCAACCATCCATGGTGAAGTGCTTCCTACAAGTTTAATATAATGCATTACTAGTTCAGTATATTGCGCTTTAGATAATTCTGGCAAGTGCTGTGCAATAGCAAATCCTGCTTCATTCACGGCACTATTTGCCCCTAGTAGGTTTGCGCTTACTCCTTGCAGAGTAGAAAATAAAAACATAATAATACCCACACAAGCTGCAGCACCCCATATTTGGTGAATTGAAAAGCCTTTAGTTGATTTACTGGTAAACCCAAGCATTGTGAATGTTGGTGAGGATTGAATTCCCATAACTGACATCATAAATGTAAGAGTCATAATTGCAGTCCATGGACCCCCCTTTGGGGTTTCAATTCCTATGCCATCTGTAAATTGAATTACACCAGGAATTGCAAAGTATCCTGGGAAGTTTCCACCACCCATGCCTTTAGTTTTCCCAAGATGACTAGTTATGTTTTTTGCAATGTTTGCTAAGCCTTGGTTTAATGAATCAAAGCCTCCAGCAAGATCAAGAGCAAATAAGCCTAATGTAATCATTCCAAGAAAAAATAATATTGTTTGCAATACAGAAATTTTTGCTATTGCTTGCATTCCACCCATGATTGAATACAAAAGAACAAACCCAGATAATGACCACATGGCTACATTTCGTGAAAAAATACCATTAGTTAATTCACTTATTAGAAACCCTGAGGATCCAAAGAGTAATGCAGCAAAAGGAATACCAAATAAAAGTGCAATGCAAACTGAAATAATTCTTAGAGTGTCGTCTTTAAAGTATGCTGAAAGCATCTCACCAGATGTAGTAAAGCTAAAACGCCTTCCAAGCATCCATTGTCTTTTAAGTAGAACAACTCCAGAAATTGCAACAGCTATGGCAAAAAAAGAAGTATTTGCAAATTGAAAACCATCTCTAAAAATGAGTCCAGGATGAGCAATAAAAGTCCATCCTGCAAAAGATATTCCTGTAGCTGCTATAGCAAATACCCATGGTGATAAGTTACGGCCAGATAGGAAGTAGTCATCTGCAGAAGCTATTTGCTTCGAAGCTCGAACTCCCCAAAAAAAACAGTAAGACCAGTATAGGACTAAAAATATAAATATCCATGTTATTGCACTTGTCATTTTATTTGTTTCCTTGAATTATTTTTTTTGACATCATGATTAATTTGTATTTAAATTTGTGTTCTTATATGAGGTGATCTGGCATATAAAGCTACCATAGGGAGGATTAATAGGCCGAAAACAAATTGTTGCCCTTCATAGCTTAATCCAATGCCTACTAAAAATGATGATAGAACTTGTAAAACAAGAACACCAATAACAGTAAATCCATACCCTCCTTTCCCTCCAAGAAGTGAAGTGCCACCAACCACTACAGCGGCTATTGTTTGAAAAAGATAAGGGCCACCAACGCCAACAAACCCACCACCACTCCATCCTAAAAGTAAAACACCAGTTAATGCAGAAACAAATCCTCCTATTGCAAATGCTCCTATCCAATAAGCTCTCTCTGATATAGATAATCTTGCTGCAGCTGTTCGGTTTCCACCTACTGCATATAGGTTTCTTCCCCAAGTTGTATTTGATAGTGCGATAATCATGAGGATTGATGATACAACCCAGATTACAACAACAGGAGGGATGCTGATGCCAATAAAAGTTCCATTTGTTGCAGCTATATTAGACAACCACTTTGGCACCACACCAAAAACGCTTCCTCCAAAATCTGAACCAATAGTTGTTAAGGCTTGAACAGCTCCAGTAACTACAAATCCAACACCTAGAGTTAAGATAAGGGCTTGACCTTGTATACGAAAACTTAATAAGCCATTAACTATTCCAACACCTAATCCCATTAATAAAACAGCAACTATGCAGATCCATGGAGGAATTCCTAATGTGATTAAATACATTAAACCAATATTTGCCGCTCCAATTACAAAGCTAACTGATAAATCCAATCCACCTAACAAAACAACTAGTGTCTGTCCAATACATGCAAGGCCAAGAAATGATGCAAAAAGAAGCATTGATTTAAGGTTCAAAGTCGAAATAAAACCATCTACAATTAACGAGCCCATAATAAAAAGCCCAATTAATACTGCTAATCCCATGAGCGCACTTTTATTATTTTTCGCAACTGAGTTGGTGATGATTAATATTAAGAGAGTTAGAAAAAATACTACCAATGAAAGTATATTTTGCCATTGAAAAAAATCATCCATAGCAAAGGCAAGTCCAACAAATGCAATAATCATTGCTAGTATGCCAATAATGGCACCCTTGTTACTCTTAATAAGGAAGCTAAAGTAGCTTTCAGTAGGCTCTTTATCTTGGATTTCTATATTTTCTACTAATTGAAGATCTTCCTCTTCAAGGCCGTCAATGTATGTCCATCTTACTGAAAGGTGATGCCAGCCCCATAAGATTGAACCAAAGATTGCAACTGTATAAAGCATAACAAGTTGTGAGGGGGTGTTATCAATAAAGCCTAAAACAGCACTGATAACTGAAACTATTAAAGCAACAATAAAGCCTAGCCATTTATAAAATGAAAAGGCAGCTTTTCCCATTCTATTAATGCGCATTTTTAACCCAATTATTTTGAAATATTTTCATTATTTATCCTTCCCATTTGCTTATTGCATCATCTTTATGATCGCCCATAATGTATGTGCTTATTATGTGCATTACATTTGGAGCAGAAACAATTGTGATTCCAATAATGACAATGAGTTTCCATATTGGCACACCTATTGCATAAAATAAACTGCCCCAAGCTAGAATAGCAAAAGCAGCTATATACCAATATTTCCAAAAACTATTAAAACTAGTTTCTCCCATAGCAATGCGTAAAAATACTTGTAATAAAACAATAATAATGGCAATGTAGGCAATTTCAGTAATCAGTGCCATTCCACTGGCATCAACATTCATCCTTATTGGCGCCGTATATTCGATAAATTTGGTCGGTAAACTTTCTACTCCAGTTGGAATAATTGGTATTGAATAGTTTGTTAATACTCCCATATTTGGGTCAACTGAAACCACACTATTGCCTATAAAGAAGTACATAACAATTAAGAAAATAATAGATATTGCGCCAATAAAAATATTGTTGATATTTTTTATTTTTGTCTGAACTAAAGGTATGGTAATTGTGAAGAGAAGTGCTGAGACCATTAGTATTGCAAAAACTTCACCTGAGAAACTACTTGTTAAATATCCCTTATCTGCATCTTGAAAAAATACAGCTCCAATTGCAATAACTGGCACTATAGAGATGCAAATTATCATTGCTAAACGCTTGATACTATCTTTAACTCCTGGAAGCATTGTTAGGATTATTAGTGATGACAGAAGAATTACTCCAATCAGACCAATTAAAAGATATGTTGTCTTACTTAATGCATTTATAGAGAAAAATGATTGTGATGAGTTCGAGATCTCTTCCATACTAAATATACTCATTGAATAATCAATCATAGCTGGTGAGAAAACTACTTCTGAAGTAGAGTCAGGATTAAATATCAGACCGAAAGTAGCAATTATTACAACAATCATTAGTCCAATCATTGGGCCACTTATATGTTTAAAAGCAACTTTGATAATATAGGCAGTCAATGCCACCCCAATAATTATAAGAAACATAATTGTTCCTGCTGACATAGTTTCCTGCTCAACAGCAGCTACAAATGCCTTATATCTTTTTACTCCAAATGATTTGTCCATCGATACGCTTACCATTACCCCTAAGGAAACTATTCCCATTACTAAGAACACTAGGGATGGCGACAGTCCTCGAGCACGTTTTTGAAGAAATGGAATCGCAATACTAATTAATAATGAAACCACCAGCATAAGTCCATATGAGAAATCGGTAACAAAACTCTGCATTTTTCCAAAGTTAAAAGTTGAAAGTGCAAAGGTAATTAAAAATATATTTAGTGAACCTAGAAGGGCTCCAAATGCACTTCCTCGACCACCTGCTAAATTTGCTCCACCCAGGACAAGTGCAGTAACTGCCATTAGTGTGTAAGTTGTTCCCTGACTTGGATCACCAGAGCTAATTAGGGATGTAAATGTAATCGCAGCAAGTCCTGCATAAATACCGCCTATAACATGAGCGCCAATACGAACCATATTTATATTAACTCCGCTTGTGTAGGTTGCTCGCTCATCAGAACCCATCATTTTTAAATTACCCCAAAAAGCCGTTTGAGCAAGCAAGTACCATCCTGCTGTTGCAACTATTAGTATTACTAAAACGGGAGAAAAAATAGTAGTACCAGCTCCCCAGCTATACATCCAATCAGGGGCTAAGCCAGATGGTCGAGGCATAATTATAAGATTCAATCCAACAAGCGAGAGGTAGCCACTTAATGACACAATAATTGGCTGCACTCGAACAAATACAATTATTAAAGCCATTAGAACTTGATAAGCAATACCCACACCAATGGCGTATAAAAATATTGCAATTGGTGATTCAATTAAACCTAGCCCGATTAGCTGAATCATACCAACATTGATAAATCCAATTAATGGCCCAATTGATAAATCAACTCCTGCTCTTCCAGCCATAACTATTACTGTTAATGCATAGGTTGCAAGTATTAGTGGAGCCACAACAATTATTAAACCACCAAATCCAGTACTTGAAACCAAATATGGGCCTCTAATAACTGCAAATATAAGTAATAGGAAGAATATGACTATAGGAACTATAAGATATGTACTAGCCCCAGAATTTGATTCTTGTTTTTTGATTAATTCCATTATCGTTAAAAGTTCATTTTGTGATATTTATATTAAATTGTCCTATTCTTTAGAGAATAATTTTTCAAATTTTTCTAAATCTTCCTTACTATATTCCTGAGTATTTGGACTAATCTTTTTGTGATCTATATTATTAGAGGAGGCGATTTTTTTACTTTTTAAACCTCTATCCAGTTCTTTTTTAACTTCGTTAATATTTGTGTCATTTTCAAATTTTTTGAATAACTCTTCGTCAGCTGCTGAGTAACCATCTGCTTTATTTGCCTGATTCAAACTAATTTTTTGGTTAGGATTTTTTTTGAATTTCATTAACTTTTCAAATTGATTTGAATCATCTTTAGAATATTCAAAAGAATCAGTTAATTCATCAGCTACTTTCTTTTCAACTTTTTTGCCATCATTATTTTGGTTCTCAGAGGAATTAATTATTGAATTAAAATTTTCTTCATCAGTAGGTGAGAAATCTTGCTTTGAAGATTTAAATGAGTCTTCAGGCTTAAGTTCATTTTTGAAATATTTACTTACGTTATATTCACTCATTTCATTCTCCATTTTTGTATTTTCAGGGTATTTTGAGTTAACCAAATCCTTGTGCTTTATTTCTGAATTTTCTTCATTTTGAATATGACCAAACATCGACTCAAGAATTCCATCAGCATTAATTTTTTGATCTAAAAATGTCTCGAAAATACTGCCGTTACGAAACACAATTACACGAGAACAAAAGCCAATAAACTCTTCAAGTTCACTTGACATGTAAATTACTGAATTTCCTTCATCTGCAAATTCTCTCAATTGTTTATAAAGATCTCTTTTAGTTTGTAGATCTATTCCACGAGCAGGATCTAATAAAACTAAAGTCTTAGGATGGGTAGAAAAAGCACGCCCTAGCATTACTTTTTGTTGATTTCCACCACTCAAAGATGTAATCATATTTTCTTTAGCACCTGCCTTAATTGCTAATCTCTCTACTTCCCAATCATAAATGTCATTAATTGCCCCCCATTCAATAAGGCGTACTCCAGGGATATTGGTATTTTTGTTGTACATAGAAATTGCTAAATTCTCAACAATACTTAGATTTGGTAAAATTCCTTCTCTTTTTCGATCACCTGAAACAAATGCAATTCCATATTTTTTTGCATCTGCAAGAGTGTTAATTGTAGAAAAATCACCACCATGATTTGTGCTAACTTCAGCCACACCTTCTGATGCTGTTGAAATACCAGCTAATATTCGAACAAAATCGTCTTGACCATGACCATCTAACCCAGTAATTCCTACTATTTCACCTTTATTTAGCTCAAAATTTGATATATCACTTGTTGGCCAGACGCGTATATTTTGAGTTCTTAGCGCTACTTGTGAGTGAGATGATTTATGGGCATCTTGTTTAATTGAATCTTTACTTTGATCCTTTCCTGTCATTAACTGTAGAAGATTTTTTTCAGTGATTTGGCTTTTTTCCAAAACACCAACATCCTTGCCATCACGCATAACAGTGCAACGATCACTAATTCTTACTAATTCTGCAATTCTATGAGTTACTATTATGATTGCAGTGCCCTTGTCACGTAACTCTCTCATCTTATTAAAAAGACGTTCTGTAGAGTCGAAATCTAACGCAGCTGATGATTCATCTAGAATTAATAAATCTGGCTCACTTAGTAATCCTCTAGCAATAGTAATCCAGGCTTTAGTGCTTAATGGTAAATTTCCAGCAGGCATTAAAGGATCAATATCTTCATCGGCTAATTCACTTAATAAAATTCTAGCTTTATCTTGTTTGTCTTTGTCTGACATTGATTTAGAAAAAAAGCCGTCAATACCAATAAATAGGTTGTCAACTATTGATGCTTCATCTGCTACAAGCACCTCTTGAAACACCATTGAAACACCTAAATCACGTGATTCTTTTGGAGTAGATGGATGATGACCATTAATTGATACTTTGCCTGAGTCAATTGGCAGTACGCCTGCTAGTACTTTAGCTAATGTACTTTTCCCGCAGCCATTTCCGCCAATAATTGCATGGATTTCTCCAAAGTAACCAGTAAAGGACACATCATCAAGAGCCTTAGTCACCCCAAATGACTTACTCACATTTTTTACATGTAGCTCGCCTGGAAATTTAGTTAATATTTCTGGCAAATCTGAAGGATCATTTTTTAATGTCCTTTGTGCTTGATCGGTCAATTACATACACCTCTAAATTGAAATAAGAATCACTTCAGACTAATGGCTATGTATTTATTTAGAAATTTAGATATAGATAAATTCTATTTTAAAACATCCAAAAGTATAGGTGCAGTTTACTACTATCACATACCATAGTCAATAGTATGTATTAATTCTTATATTTTTAATAGAGCAATGTAGATTAATGTTAAAATCACGAATAAAAATATAGGAAGGTGGGTATTTTTTTTAATACTATATTTTTGACTTTCTTTGAAATATTGGCATATTCTTAGGTTTATTAATTAAATATAAATATGATTGAAATTTTTAATTATTTTTCAAAGCTAAAGAAATTCTTGTCTACTTCATTTATTAAAGCCGGAGTATTGCCATGGTTTCTTGGTGTAGCTCTTATTACCTTTTCATTTGCTAGTGATAATTTTTTAACTACACAAAATATTCTAGGTGTTGCAAGACACTCTTCTGATCTTATTCTAGTAGCTATGGCTCAGATGGTTGTTATGCTTACTGGAGGGCTTGACTTCTCTGTTGGCGTAATTCTTGCAATGACTTCTGTTGTTGCGTCTATGACAATGGTTGCTTTATGGACTGGATATGGTTCTGGCTGGGAGGCAATTTTTATAGGCTGTTTAGCAGGACTTTTTGTTGGGGCTTTTATCGGTCTAGTCAATGGCCTTGGTGTTGCTTTTTTAAGAGTGCCACCATTCATAATGACTCTTGGTATGTCTTCAATTATATTTGGGATGGCTCTTACTATTACTGGCGGAATACCAATTTATGGAATGCCCGAATCATTTACAAATATTTTTGGCTATGGCACGTTTCTAGGGATTTCTTTGACTATATGGATTACTCTAATTTTTATTATTTTGGTTTATATTTTTATTAATAGGACAAAGATGGGGAGGTACTTCTACGCGATAGGAGGAAACATAAGAGCGGCAGAGTTATCTGGAATTAATGTTAGGGTTTATATAGTTAGTGCCTATGTTTTTTCTGCAGTTGTAACTAGTTTTGCAGCTTTATTAATTACCGCAAGGTTAGAGACCGGAGAGCCCAACATTGGCGCAAGCTACCCTTTGCTTTCTATAGCTGCATGTGCGATTGGAGGGGTAAGCCTTCTTGGTGGCGTTGGCAAGGTTCAAAATGTTGTTTTAGGGGCGTTTTTTATTATCTTAATACAAAATGGAATGAATCTAATGAGAGTTGGTTCATATCTACAGATGGTTGTTATAGGTGCGTTGCTGATAGTGGCAATTAGTGCGGAATACTTTAGACAGCAAATGTTATCAACCCTAAAGAAATAGTGATTTTTTATTCAGTAAATTTGAAGATTTTCTTAGATTCTAAAATCTAAAAATTCACAAGTGATATATGAGAAAAATTAAAAAAAATCTCTTTAATAGGTTATCTCTTAATCAAAAAATCTTAACTTTAATATTTATTGAAATTATTGCTTTTATTTCATTAATGCTAGTTGCTTTTTCGCAAGTTTACACAGTTGGTAGTGAAACTAAACAAATGTCTTCTATCACAATTCCTTTAATCGAATCAGTTCACTCAATTGATGAAAGTGTATATAGTCAGAGGCTTAGCGTCAATGAACTTTATGTAACGGTCACCCAAATAGTCAACCAAGATGTTGATAAAACAAGTTTTTATGATAAATATGTTCAGCTTTTAGGCGGCAAGTTAATTCAGGATAAATTTTTATTAGCTAGTCAAAAATTGAAGGACTCAATTGGTGATACTGAAGACTTTATTAGAAAAGTTAAAAATGAAGTGGCTACAAATAATGACATAATTTTAGATAACCAAGAGCAATTACTTCTAGAGCTTTATGAGCTGAGAGTAATTTCTCAAAAATATAATCAATTGGTTATGAGTAAGTTATTTCTTGAAAATAATTTACAAATACTTACTCTTAATAGTGAGGACCTAAATGAAATTTCATTTGCTGAAGAGTCTCTCTTGATTCAGGCAGATAAAGTAAGTAATGAATTGGAAAATGTAATTGATGCTTCTAAAGCCAAAATAATTTATGTTGAAAGAATTGCTATTAGTTATATAGTTATTACAACAATTATTTCAATCCTATTTGCTATCTCAATGATTCTACTTATTGTAAGAATGAATATTTCAAAGCCTTTACAGTTGCTTACTGACTCGATTAATAGGTACACCCCTTTAAGAAAAGTGTCAAGGCTTGAGGATGAGCAAAATATATTAGAAAGGGAGGATGAGCTTGGAAGAATGGGAAGGAGTTTTAACAGACTAAAGGAGGATTTATGGGAGCAAGGTGTTGGACTTCAAAATGCTAAGGAAGATGCTGATAGAGCAAATAAAGCAAAATCACTATTTTTGGCTTCAGCTAGCCATGATTTACGTCAACCCCTAAATGCAATGCAGATGTATATAGCTGCATTAAAATCTAAAGTTAAAGACGAGGAAATTCTTACAATCATTGAAGATATAAATTCAGTTTCAGCCTCAACAGCAAGGCTTTTAAACGCACTCTTAGATGTTTCTGAATTAGAGGTAGGAGCTATTAAGCCTCGATATGAAGATTTCCCAATTAATAATATTTTTACTAGTATTTTTCAATCATTTGCGCCTTTAGCAAAAGATAAAAACTTACAGTTTCGAATTGTTCCTTCTAATATTACAGTTAAAAGTGACCCTGATTTATTGGAGCGTATATTGGGCAATTACATGTCAAATGCCATTCGTTACACCGAAGCTGGATCTGTAATGATTGGATGCAGAAGGAGAGGAAATATGGTTTCAATTGAGGTCTGGGATACGGGCTGTGGAATTTCTGAAGATCAAATGCCGAATATTTTTGAGGACTTTTATCAGATTGAAAATAAAGAGCGAGATAGAAGTAAGGGCTTAGGTCTTGGTCTTTCTTTAGCTAAGCGTTTATCGCTAAGCCTTAACCATTTACTAGAGAGTAAATCTACTGTCGGAGGTGGCTCTTGTTTTTCTGTACTAGTTGAAATTGGTGAAGAGAAGAATTCTGAAGTTAAACTAGAAGCTATACCTAATATTATGAATTTAACTGGCACTAGAGTTTTATTAGTTGAAGATGATATTGATGTATTAAAAGCTACAATTCAGTTGCTAGAATCTTGGGGCTGTATTGTTGAAGCAGGAAGAGATCAGGA
>MEHZ011486834.1_pt1 | contig 13860 bp, 15 predicted proteins | sample 897221 | NCBI WGS metagenome assembly MEHZ01 (sample SAMN05514161, study PRJNA337945) | marine metagenome | isolation source: marine surface water | place: Arctic Ocean | collected 2007-12-13
CAGGGAAAATAAATAAAATTTGTATAGAGAAATGGGCCTGGGTTTGGTAATAATAATATAGAGTCCACTGGGGCCGCCGCCCGAGATCACACGGGGCCCACGGCGGGGGGGAGAGGGGTGATCGCGGGCAGAGGAAGGGCCCCCCCTCCCGGAGCCGCCCCGCCGCCGCATCTTCAAACGACGTCGCGGGGTTGATCAGCCAGAGCGCGTGCGGAGCCAACAGTCGGTGCGACTGCACAATGGCGGCGCACGCGTCCAGGGTCACATTGCGAGACATGTGCAGCACGCGCAACATGCTGCCGCCCGTCGTCGTCGCAGCCGCAGCAAACCGCGAGAACCCAGCGTTGCTCTGCGACGACCCGGGGTACAGAAACCCCTCCCCACCGAGGCCGGCCCCGCTGAGCAGGTTGAGCGCGTTGGCGTCCGTCACGCCGTGCTGCACGATTGCGCGCTCGCACTCGTACGGGCACACGCTGCCGCGGTACGTGCCCTGCGCACGCATGCACAAGGTTCGGTTAGGGTTAGAATTAGGGTTAGGGTTGGGGTTAGGGTTGGGGTTAGGGTGTGCGATAGGTTCAAATGGGTAACGTACTTGATCGATCATCTTGCGCGCCGTCTCGAGGACGGCGAGTTGCGACGGCGACGCAAAGATGCTGGCACGAAAGTCGCCGCAGCCGCTCCCAAACCCGCAGTAGATGTGGAAGTTGGCGTCCGACGCGTCGTCGTCGGTGCCCTCGGGCGCCTCGTTGTAGCCGCCGGGCGACCAGGTCCGCAGGCCCACCCGCCCGTCGGGCGGCGGCGCGGGTGGAAAGGGCGGCAGCGGCGGCACGCGCGGCGGCGGCGGCATCGGCGGCGCGGGCGGCTCGGGAGGAGGAGGCAGATTATGAGCAACATTATGTAGATCGAAGGTCTCGATCATCTGTGCGGGCGGGCGGCAGCGTCGGTTTCGTGGAGGCGAGTGTCAGAAAAGACAGGGTCGGGTGCTGCGCACCGAGTGCGCCATGCCGCAGTCGGGGTTGGCGTCGCACGCGGCGCGGCACTGCGAGTCGATGGGCGTCGAGTAGTCGCCCGCGTCGCGGCTGATGAAGATGGAGCCGTCGGCCAGGATGGCGCCGCCTTGCACCTGTGAAGCAAAAGTGGAACAATGACGATGAAGGTTCGAGTTAGAATGAAGGTGTGTGCTAGGGTTGTTCAAAGAATGAACGGCGCACGGGCATGCCCATGCACACGGCGTTGGCGCCCTTGACGTTCTTGCGGTAGACGACGGAGCGGCTCGAGCCGCCGGCGACGCCGGGGCAAAACTTGATGCGGTACGTGCGCAGCTCCGGCCGCGCGGGAACGTGGATAATCTCGTCGTCGTGTGCGAGGTCGAGCCAGTTGGTCGTCGTGCAGATGCAGTGCAGGTACTCGGCGTCGTAGATCATGGAGGAGGCGTTCATCCGCGCGGTCAGCGCCGGCTCGACACCGCTGTGCGCCGCGCACTCGCGCAGGCACGCGTTCAGGTCGTTGATCTCGGTCTCGTTGTAGTAGGTGTTGCCGCTGGCCGCGTCGGCGGCGAGCGCCGCCAGGTCGGGTGCGTACTCGGTCTCAAAGGCCTGCTTGTGGAAGATGGTCGACTGCTGCGCCTCGACAAAGAGTTCGTCCCAGTCGTCGCGGTGCACGGCGTAGGTGTTGATGTACTGCCGGTAGAGCAGGCCGCCGTCGACGGCGTTCTTGCCCCTGTAGTGGTTGACCAGCGAGGCGCTGCGCAGAAAGCTGGTCAGGATCAGGTCGTTGGGCGCCGAGTGCGAGGGCAGGCTCGACGAGTCGTTGCGGTCGACCTTGGCAAGGTCGTCGTAGGCGTAGCACGAGCACCGCGACGGGTTCGCCTGCGGGTCGCTCCCATGGTACAGACCCAGTCGGAGGTCGACCTCGATGACCTCGACGTCGTCGTCGTGTCGCCGGAAGCAGAGCGCCATGCAGACGTCGCGCCAGTACGGAACGGCGGCCTCGCCGCCGACCGTGTCGGGCAGCATCGTGTAGTCCGCATCCGGCGTGGAGACGGCGCTCCACCAGCTGGGCTCGTGCCCCATGTAGGCGTAGAGGTCGTTGGTGCTGAGCAGCATGCTCGCGGCTGCGTTCGCGTCCTGCTTCCAGCCGGCGACGAGGTGCGCCACCTGGCCCTTGCTCGCCGGCGAGCGGACGTACCGCGCCACGCCGTAGTTGCGACCGTTGACGAAGACGTTGCCGTTGCTGAAGAGCTTCCGACCTCGCGTGAGCACGGCGTGCGCGCTGTACAGCACGGCCGATGCCACGACGCTCGTCGCGCGCGCGCGCACGGCAATGTCCGACCACCCGGCCTGGTTGGTCCCCTCGTTGAGCGTCGAGTCCTCGGTGAAGCAGCTGCACCTGCGCAGCAGGGAATGGCAGCCAACTGTTGCGTGTGTGTTGGTTTTGTGGGTTAGAAATTGCAGCCGCGCACGTGCACTGGTCGTAGGCGCCGGGCGCAAACGGAGGCGGCGGTGGCGGCGGCGGCGGCAGCGGGGGCGGCGGCGGTGGCGGCGACGGCGGCGACGGCGGCGGGAGGTTGTCGAGGATGACGCCGGTGAGCCCGGCACCTCTCAGCACGGCGGCGACGTCCGCATTCGGCGACGGGCTGGGAGGTGGCGGCCGCGGCGGCGGTGGCGGCGGACCGAGCACGGCGCGCGACTGAGCAGCGCCGTCCACTCCGGTCTGGTACAGGCGACGGTCACCACTGCAGGTCGTCGCGGTCACGGGACAATCGACAAAGCCGCCGTGGTAGACGCTCTGTGGCGCGATTGCCCGTGCTGGTCCGCACCGCGTCGACTGCGTTCCAAAGGGACACTTGTTCGACACGGACCCCGGTCCTCCGTCTTGACACCTTGTGTCGACGTTGGACGTCCCGTCGGCATTCGTGGCTGCGGAGTCGAACCGTTCCTCGGTGTGATGAACGCCGCCGTTCCCGTCCACCCAGCATGCATCTCGGCAGCCGCCGTCGAAGAGCTGCCGGCCCGCGGCGCACTCGGCGTCGGTCGTCGCGACGCCCTCGCGCCTGCTGCACGCGCTGCACTGTTTCCCGTAGTCGCACGCAAACGTGGTCTGCTCTGGTTCGTTTGTGAGCGCGTCGCCCGACCAGCGCAGCGCGACTGCCGAAAAGCCGCCGTCCGAGCAAAGCTCGACGGCGTCGAGCGGCTCCGTATTGCTGCAGAGACCGTTGTTGCGCTTGTACAGAATCTGTGCCGTCGTGCCGGAGCAGTCAAAAGAGTACGAGTCGTAGCCATCGATGCGCGTCACCACAAACAGCGCGCGACAAGTGTCGGTGCATGGGTCAAAGTCGACGGGTGGCGGCGGAGATGGATCCGGCAAGGGCGGCGGCGGCGGCGGCGGCGAAGGACGCGTGTAGTTGGTCACGCCCTGGAAGGAGTCGCCGTCAATGGTCTGCGTGAGCCGGTCGCCCCGACCTGCGCAGTCGGTGGCGTCGGTGCCGAGGCCGCAGAGGCTGGTCAGCGCGTCCTGGTATCCGTGGGTGGACTCGGGCACAAACGCCGACCCCGGCCCACCGTCCTCGCACACGCCGTTGTTGCTGTGCGCGCACGAGTCGTCCTGCTCGATGGTCCGCGTATTGGACCGGAAGCCGCAGTCGGCGCACTGCGTGCTGTACTCGCAGATCGTAGGCAGGAAGGCGCCCTTGCCCCCGTCGCGGCAGGTCGTGTCGTCGGCACGCAGCAGCTCGCCCACGAGCTCGCGGCACGTGTTGGCGCACTCGGTGAATGGCGCCGACGGTGGCAGCGGGGGCGGGTCTGGAATCGGCGTCGTGGGCAAAGGCGGTGGCGGCGAGGCCACAACATGTGCGCCCGTCACCGTGAAGGCGCGCAGGTGCGACAGGTGCTCGGCCGCGCAGTACCGGCCGCAGGTGCTCTCGCCGTCGTCGGCGCCTGGGCAGGGGACGACGCGGTGGCTGTCGCGGAGCGCGAGGTCGAGCGTGCGCGCGTTGACCAGCCGCTTGACCAGCGCCGAGGCGACGCCATTGTCAACGTCGCGCACGAGGTCGGCGCCGCCCAGCGTGGGCTGGCCCTCGCGGTAGGGCGTCGTCGCGCGGTAGTCCTCGGCAAAGGTCATCGGCGGCGGCGGCGGAAAGGCAAACGGCGGCGGCGAGGCCGGGTTGGCGCAGGCGCAGAACGGCATCTCCGCGTACTTGCACCGCCGCGGATTCTTGACGCCAAACTCGGCCTCCATGTCGGGCAACAGGAAGCGGTAGATTCCCCCATTGGGGCTGCCGTACTGGCAGCCCAGGAAGCACCCCGGCTCGTCGGCTGCGCACAACGCAATGGGCGGGCGCGCGGGCGGGATCAATCCTACCGCTAATACGCTTGCGGCTTTTGGCCCTACTACAAGCACTAAACATGTGAGCGATGCATTGAATGTGGTGAAGCTGCACTATCGCGTGGTGTGAGTGAGTGAGTGTATCTAGCATGTGGGTTCGAATTTTTGTGATTTGCACCCAACCCCTCGCACGGCGCCGTCGAGACCTTGAGCACGTCGGCCGTGCCAAAGTCGCGCGCGTAATCGCTCACGATGCCGCGGCACGTGGCGTACGACACCAGCGTGCAGTTGTCGTCAAAGTCGCTTTCGGTCTCCTTGGTCCGCTGTTGAAAGTATGGCGCCGGTGGCGGCGGCGGCGGCCGTACAATGGGTGGCAACAACGGGGGCGGGGGCGAAAACGGCGGTCGTGGCGGGCTCGGCGGCGCGAGCGTGCACGTCTTGTCGTAGAGGCTCTGGATCGTGGCGGCCTGAATGGGCGGGCACTCGCGCAGCAAAAAGTCGAGGCACGAGTCCTCGGCGCACCCCTCGGAGGGGCACTCGAGGAAGCCGTCGTCGGCGCCGCCCACGTGCGACTCGCCCTTGCACGAGTGCCAGCAGATCTTCTCGCAAAACGGCGCCGCGATGCCGGCGCCGTAGATGGGTTGCCAGGTCGCCAGCGTGTTGGCGACGGCCAGGCAGATCTCCTGATGCTGCAGGCCCTCGAGCCCGCCGGCGCAGATCGCCTCGACGCGCGGGCGAATCTGGTTGCGCACAAAGAGCTCGAAGCTCGCGCGCTTGATCGACGGCGGCGGCGGCGGCGCCCGCGCTGGGTCGTACCAGTGCTTGGCCGTGTCGCCCGGCGGCGGCGGCGGCGCGGCGGCCGCCGCCACGGTCAGGATGCCGGAGGCGAGCTTGCCGTCGCACGGGCGAAGGCGCGCGTACCTGCCAGCCACGACGCACAGGTTTGGGGAATACTAGACTTGCGGCATGTGCGCAGTGAACTTTTAGGCTGTAAATGCAATGGTGAAACGGGGAAGTCTTCCCATGGTCTCGTCGTGCGGAAGGTACCAAAGCGATTCTGGAAAGAGATATTTTCCAACTCCAAACGTGCAAGGTTATCCGAAGGTCATGTGCAAAGGCATAAATTTGATGATCCATCGGCTTGTACACATTCTCTTCAACGACCCGGAATTGAAGAAGTTTGTTCCTGGATCTTCTGTTGACCATTTGGATCGCGACAAAACTAACAACACGTCGAATAATCTTCGTTGGGCAACCAAGCAGCAACAACGTGCAAATACCCACCATTTCAATCGCTCGAAACCGCCAAACCCTACATCAGTGAAGGTTTCAATCCGTCGAGTTGACAATCCTGCAGATCGAATTGTGTTTGCCAGCCTAAGTGATGCCGCCAAACATTTCGGTTTGCCTAAGTGGCAGAACTTCCGAAAAGTCAAACGGATGTCGCAGCAACTTGGATGGAAGTTACGTTATTGTCGAGACGCTGATTTGCCAGGCGAGATTTGGAAGCCGACTGTTCACGGCACGATGGTGTCTTCCTGCGGAAGAACATCTGCCAACGGATTCAGAAAGATCTTTCCACACATAGGTAACTGTGGATACCGCAGGATCAACATCAAGGAAATTCATTACGGAGTTGGCAGCCTTGTTCTGGAAGCATTTGGATTTCCAAAGCCATCTGACGACCACTCGGTCGATCACATAAATCGCTGCAGAACAGACGATTCGCTTTCAAATTTGAGGTGGGCGACGTTTGCAGATCAGGCACAAAATCGCATGCGGACGCCTACATTACTTGCAGCGTTGCAGTCCGTCGAGGTACAAGATGCGGTGTCTTTGGAACGCACAGTGTACAGCTCTGTGAAAGAGGCTGCCGATGTCACTGGAATAGACCCCAAAAGCGTTCTGCCCAAGAAGCATCAAAGTTTCGCTCAACGGACAAATGCACGGGGCCAGACGTACATTTTCCGCCGCGTGATCGACGACACAGTTTTAGATTTGCCAGGTGAACTTTGGAAGCCAATTCTCAGGGAAGAATGGGCATTGGGGGGGCGGTATCATATGTGTGTGTGAGGTTCAAATTCATCGGCGTACATGCGACTGGCGGGTCCGACGCCCGAGGACACGAGGATGCAGCGACTCTCACCTTGCTTGTACACGAGGTTGGATCCGCCCTCGGTGATGAAGTGCAAGACCACGTCGCCCGCTTCCGTGTTGGGCGAGGCGGCCCAAAACGCAAAGATGCCTTGTTGCCGCGCAAAAGCCACCATGCTCATGGCCTCGACGGTGGTCCTCGGCAACGGCAACCCGCGCGAGCCCGGCGCCGGGTACCGGTCGTAGGGCACCTCGTAGGCAATGGCCGCCGCGTCGGCGTGCGACAGGACGCGGCTGTCGTCGCGCGTGGCCGGCATGCCGACGCATCTGCCAGCACGCGCACGCGCGCGTCAGTACCGCTTTCACTTCGCGTGTGGGGAGGATGCCGCGTACAATGGGTTGTCCAGTCCCGGCGCGCTCGCGCTGCACTGCCGCTCCGACTCAATCTGCCTGCGCACGCACACAAAAACGCGTGAATTGGATTTGCCGCTTGTGCGCGGTTCGTTTTGCACAAACCTTGTATACAGCTCAACGCCGAAATCCTCCAGCTTGCACGCACCAGCATTCTGCGCACACGTGGCAGAAATGAAGTCAGTAAAGCGAACACGGGATTGGGCGCAACCAATGGCGCCGGGAGTGGGAAATACCATTGTTCGGTGTTTGAGTATTGAGCGTTCAGGGGCGTTTGTTCGAGTTTTTTTGAAGTGCCTGCAGCAGGTAGCACCAGCCGATCTGGCGCGTGTAGCTAAACGGCGCGGCGCGCTTGAAGGCGTAGGCATCTGCGCGCAAGCAGGTGTGTGAATGTGAAAGTGTCATCGGGGTTCAAATTGCAGAGGCGTACTGCACTGGTCGGTCTGCTTGGCGCGCGCGTCCTGCTTGGTCGCCTCGCAGAGCGCCTGGCACGAGCCGACGGTCACCCCTGGGATGCCACCCTTGCCGTAAAAGGTCATGAGCTCGTGCGTGATCAGCACGTCGGTCATGCGCGTGTTGTACTCGAAGCGCTGCAACAACCGGCGGCCGCCCTGTCCCGCGGTCTGGATCTCGTCCAGCGCCGTGTTCAGCAGGCCCTGCAGGATGGGGTTGTTCTCGCCCAGCGCGTCGAGCAGCGCCTGCGTGCCCTCGATGGCGCCCGCGGTGTTGACGTCCCACTGCGCCGAGTCGGTCTTGCGCGGCGCCGCGTACTGCTCGAGGTCGCCGAGCCGCTCGCGCAGCGCGAGCAGGCTCTGCTGCACGGCGGCGTCGCTCGTGACCTTGGGCGCTGGGGGAGGTGGGTACGGCGCCGCCACACTCGAGAAGCAGCTCGACGCGCGCCGTCGCTCATCCAAAATTCGCCTCGCAAAGAGGCAGCTCACGCGCTCCTCGGTGATGGCGCCGTGCACGGCGTCGACGGCCGTGTCGAGCCCATAGTCGGCGAGCCGCGGCAGCGGGATGCAATCCTCGGCGTCCTGTGTGCGTAAAACAAACAAGCAAAATGTGGCCTGACGACTTGCGGCATGTGAGCTTGCTACAATCAGGGCGCATGAGGGTCGTGTGCAGTGTGCATGTTCAAATCGAGTTTTGTCGCACCTTGTAGTAGGGCGGCGGCGAGTTGGGCGGCGGCGGCGGACTGGGCGGCACGGGCGCATAGGCAAAGATGCGCGGCGGCGGGGGCGGCGGGGGCGGCGGACTCGGGTTGACATTGTCGTAGGTGTGGCGAAACTGGCCGTTGACGTAGACGAGGCCGGGGCTGCGCTCGAGCACGCGCTGGATGACGCTGCAGCTCGCGGCGTTGTTTTCGCACCAGGCGGTGTCTGCGGAAGCAACAACACCAGTCAAAAGAGAATCGTGAGGGCGTGAGCGTAGGCGCGTGCGTGCGCACCAATGGCCGTCATGCCCGAGCGCGTGCGCGCGCGCGCGGCAAAGGTCTTGAACGAGTCGCCGCCCGCAAAGGTGTCGAGCTCGAGCACGACATTCTTGACCGAGCAGTTGGCCGGCGCGCTGTTGTTGAAGTCGTCGCCGAGCACAAACTCGCTGAGCTCGGTGAGGCTGACGATCGTCGCAAAGTCGTGGTGGTACTGCGTGCCGTCGACGCCGGCGCACAGGCCCAGGCAGGCAATCTCCGACTTTTTGCACGCGACCCGATCGAGGGTGCAGGCGTAGAACTCGCCCGTCACGTCCTGGATCTGCCGGCCGGCGTTGGTGTACGTCTCGAACTTGAAGCGCTTGCACCTGCGTGTGCGGGCCGAAGAATGGACCAAAGGCGAACGACGTCGTGAGTTGTGGGTTCGAGGTGAGTGTCAGCGTACGTCTTGAAGAGGTACTCGTTGGTGATGCCCTCGATCGAGCCGCTCGCTCGTCGGTGGTAGTCGTTGTGGGAGTCGTACGCCTGCTCGCGCTTCTTGGCCTCGTGCCGCGCCACCCGACAGGCGTGGTAGGTGAAGGCCGCCGCCTTGGGCTCCTCGAAGCTCGGAAACTCGGTGCCCTCGGGCACGCGCCCGTCCTGCACGGCCGAGTCGAGCAGCCCGTCGTACGGCGCAGTGTCGCGCACCTGCATCCACGCGTGCGACGCCTCGACAAGCAGCGCAAACTCGGGATCGGCCGCGGCGCCAATCTCCTCGCCGCGCTCGATCAGCTTGGCCGCAAACTCGTCGTAGATGGCGGCGTCGTACTCGTGGAAGCCGGCCTCGTACTTGAACGGAATCTGGCTCCACTCAAACCAGGGCAGCATCGTGTCCTCGCCGGTGGTGGGCCACGGTCCGCACGCCTGCTCGTACCAGCTGCCACTGGTCAGGCACGTCTGGCTGACGTTGCCAATGAAGGTGGCGGCGTTCCCCGGCGAGACGAGGCTGCCGATGCCGGCGACAATCAGCCACACGATTCGCAGCTCGGGAATCTGCCGACATGGAGAGGGGACAAGGGAGTCGCGCAAGGCACTGCCATCAGGTCACGATCGCGTATAGCACGGGATCTATGGCCACGGAGAAGCGCTGCGGTTGCTTCTGGACGGCACAGCACTTCCGTAGCATGCGTGTCCCTCCAGAGTTTGAGTGGCCGGCAGGGCTTTGGGGTTAGAGAGTTCGATTTTGCGACGCTCGCCTTGCACACGAAGCACCCGCCGCACTTGTCCGCGCCCATGGTCGGCAGCCAGTCCTCGAACTGGTCGGCAAACTCAAACTCGTACGCCGGGTTGCTCGTCGACGCCGACTCCGGCTCGGTGTTGTCGAGCGTCTCGCCCGTGTCGGGGTTGGTCGTGCGCCCCTGGGACGTGAAGCTCCCCGTCGTGAACAGGCTGAAGAAACGACGCCCCGTGCGCGAGTTGAGCGTCGCCTCCAGGATGGCGACAAAGCGATGCATGAACACGGGCATCGACCAGAAGATCAGCAGGTCGGCGACGGCGTCGACGCCCTTGAAGCACCGCTCCTCGACGCACTTGAGCTGCTCCGTCCAGCCGCTCGGCTTGAAAAAGTCGATGATGCAGAACACAAAGTCGAGCATCATCATGAGCTGCGGTATGGCGATTTCCGCAAAGAAAATGATAACGAAGTCAACTCCAACGCCGACCACGGTCGTGATCATGCCGCTCTCTGCCAAGGGGAGGGGACACGCGCGCGTCAGACTTGCGGCCCAAGTGTTGGTTGTAGGGTTCGAGTTGCGTGTGGCGTACTAACAAGCATCTTGAGCACGGTCATGAGCGCCTTGAGCAGTAAGAAGAGCGCGTCGGCAATCACGGAGAAGCTCGTCTGCAGGATGTCCACGATCACGGCAAAGACGACGTCGCTCAGTGTCGAGCCGAGCGTGATGAACAGGATCGAAAAGTCGTCGAGTGCGGTCGTCATGTCGGCCGTGTCAAAGGCGGGGGCGACAAAGGTGTCGTCGCGCGAGAGCTCGCTCAGCCGCCGCGCGGTCGCGATGCCAAAGGTGTAGTTCTCGTGGTAGGGGTCAAAGAGCCGACGACGCGCGTAGGCCTGCGACTGGTCGGCGAAAAAGGGCGCCTTGTCGGCCGACTCGAGCTGCTGGGAATAGAACTCGTACCGACCTGCGCCGCATCGGCACACTCGCACTCAGACGCGGTCGGCACATGCAGGTCGTGGACGAGGTGCCACGACTTACCGCACCACTGCGCCGCCTTGAGCGAGGCCGTGCAGTCGAGTCCAAAGTATGGAAAGTCGGCCTCGTTGAAGACGCCTTGCCAGTGCTGGCGCGTGAAGATGAGCGAGAAGATCTCGAGGACCAGCACGATCAGCGGCTCCGCCACGTAGAAGGCGGCCGCGTTCCAGAGCGGAATGATGCCGGCGTTGAAGATGTCGACGGCCGCGTTCCACAGGATGCCGGTCGTGTCCCACGTCACCTCGGCCACCTCGAACAGCAGCGCGCCGCGATCAAAGGCCGTCTCCGGATCCTGGTCGATCCACACAAAGATCTGGTGCAGGATGAAGAGCACGAGGAGGATGGCCAGGGTGTAAAAGAACTGACCGGCGAGTTGCTGCGCCACGGCAATCGCACTGCGAAACACCCGAGTCGCCTCGGCGCAGGAGCGAATCGTCTTGCCGAGCACGGCCGCATCCGTGCCCCTCTGCGTGTACTTTTTGATCAGGCCCTCGACGGCCGCGCTCCGCGCGCCTCCGGCCATTGCCACGGTCGGTGGTGTGGTCCCACAACAGGCACAGCTCGATTCACAAGTAATTTGACCTTGCGGTCACGGCGCGCCCGAGATGTGATTTAGCGACGTCGCTAGACACAGAGGCATGGGACGCGTCCACACCACACTACGTCGTAGTGGGTGGGTGCGTGCACGGCGACGGGAGCGCATGGAGACCGCCGTGGGCAAGGAGTCTGGAAGCAGCGCCCTCGCTCGTCAATGTCAGCTCTCGTGCATCTCGGTGGTGCTGCAGCTGTTGGTCGCGGTGATCTTCATCCTGTCGTCGCTGTGGCTGGCGAGCATCGTGCTCGAACCGCTGCGAATCCTCGGGATCACGACAGTGCCTCCAGGAATCATCTACGTAGAATACGACCGACGGCTATAATGTGCGCCATGCGACCGGAACGAAGAAGGACGACAACCACGACAACCACGACAACCACGACAACCGCTACAACAACCAAGACACACACCGCCGCATGTGGCACTGCACAGTCGCGGTGCTTGGGTTTTCGCTCAATGTCGTGCCGCATCCCCACCCGCACCGGGATGCGGCTCCCGCCACGAGCGCACAGCAACATCGCCGTCTTCAGGTCGTCAACGATGAGCCGTGCAAGAGCTCGTGCGACGCCGGTGAGGACCAGGAGTGCGACGAGCAGGACAGTCAGGGCGACTGGACACTGAGCTGCGACCTGCATCCGACGACCAGCTGCGACGAGGACTGCACCTACAGCCCGCCGCCGCCCCTGGCGCCGTGGCTCGAAAACGGCACCTACCCGGCGCCGCCGCCCCCGCCGCCGCCGCCCGACTATTTCTACTTTGGCATCAGTCTGACCGTGTTCGTTCTGGCGGTCGTCATCCTCGTGCTGGCGTGCGTCTGGACCGCCTTCCAGGGGGCCCGCATCGGGTCGCCGGGGCGCATGTGGCTGCTGTACTGGTGCTGCTGCTGCGTGTCCTTTGACGACTGGGAGCGGCGGCGGCAGCGGGCGGCGGCGGCGGCGCGCACGCGGCTCTGGACCCCCGCGGTGCAGGAGGCGCAGCAGGCCAACTCTGGGGCGCGGACGCTCCTCGACGGTCGCAGCGGCGGTAGCAACAGCAGGTCGACTCCGAAACCGAATGACGACGACGACGACGACACGCTCCCACCCGCCCCGCCCGGATACCGCTACGAACTGGACACCGACCCCGTCACGCGGTCCAAGGTATGTCGGTTGCACCTTCCTAGTCTGAATCTGAGGTAGCCATAGGTTCGTGTGCACGGGCATTCTCGGGCGGCGCCGCAACAACGGCCAACGGTGAGATCTTTCGTGTGTAGCCGGTGCGGCGCGGCACGGGGATGCCGAGTGCAGGGGAGGGCGCGGGCGCCGTCACGGACGACGGTCCCGCCAGTTCCTCAATGTCCATCGTCCCCGTCGTTTCCGTCGTGCCCGTCGGCCGTACTGGCGATTGTGCCGGCCCCCGCCGCACTCGGCGCGGCTTGCCTCGCCCCGGGTCTGGCAACCGCGGCGGATCGTGCGCCACCCAGCGCAACACGTCGGCGCGCTTTGCCCAGTCCTTGCCGAGGTCTCCGAGCGTTGGCGCCGTGCGGGGGTCGAAGCGCCAGTAGTCGTCGGGATCGATGGGAACGGCGATGCGGCCCGTCTTGGGATGCGCCACGTACGGACACTTGATCAGGTGGTTGACCGCCTTGGTCACGTTGAAGTCGATGCGCGGCCACACGTAGGCCAGCATCGTCTCGCGCAGGCGATCCACGATCCAGGCCTGTCCCGCGCGCTTGGCCGTGTCGTGCACCTTTTCGTGAATGTACGTCCACATGCCGCTCGTGCTGTCCCGGACCGACGCGTCGTCGGCCATGTTGCGAAAGGCGTCGTGGTTCAGACCGAGCCGCTCGACAAACTCGTCGAGGTTGGCAAAGTTGTCCAGGTAGTCGCTGTCGACAATCAGCTCCAGGAACGCGTGCTCGACCACGTCCCACAGCTCGTACGTGTCCACAAACTTGAGCATCTGCGGCGTGGCGCGCTTCTGGTCCTTGGTCAGCCCGAGGTTGACAAAGGACGCGACGCTCGCGCGGACCTCGTCCGACGAACGCATGGCCCGCTCGTCGAGCACCCACAGGTGGGCGCCGCGGCGCCCGCTGTACACGACGAGCACGCGCTCGTACCCAAACTGCTCGCGCAGCATCCAGCGCAACAGGAAGATGCCGATGGCCGCAAACGGCCAGGCGGCATCGCACGCCTCAAGGTCGACAATCTCGTTGCCCTCACCGTCGCGCGTCTTGAGGTCGAGAAACTCGTAGTCGGTGAGGTCCAGGTCGATGATCAGCTCGCGACGAGTGGGCACCGACAGGCCCTTGCGCGCGAGCGAGGGGCCATTCGAGAAAACGGCGCCGATGTGGATGCTGCGGAGCGACTTCATCTCGAGGATCATCGCGCGCAACGACGCGGCGCTCTTGGCCTCGATGTACCGCTTGTAGTAGTCGCCCTCGATCGCAAACTCGCGGTGGCAGAGCGGGTCGTTGCCAGCCGTCGCGAGCTGCGCGAGCGCCTCAAACGGAAAGTTGTACGTGTAGTACTCGTACGGCGTCATGGGAGCCATGGGAACACGAGCAGGTCCACCGGGGCGACGGGGGGAAGGGGCGACTTGACCGGGCACACCAGCCGCAAGTGGGCTGATGGCGGGTGGCTCCCGCGCCGTGCTAGGAGCCCTAGCGCCTTTGAACGGCTCCTCGCGAGGAGCCACCCGCGCAAGAGTTAGTGTACCTTCAAGCAACCTTAAGACATCTTAAGTCGAAAAGTGGCCGGTGTCATTTCTTCTAAAGGTTGCTT
>MEHZ011367386.1_pt1 | contig 13859 bp, 9 predicted proteins | sample 897221 | NCBI WGS metagenome assembly MEHZ01 (sample SAMN05514161, study PRJNA337945) | marine metagenome | isolation source: marine surface water | place: Arctic Ocean | collected 2007-12-13
AGGTTGCTGTTCAGCACCTTCTTCCAATTCAGAAACATCAGCCATAGTCGCTTCACCAGACAGCACCAATACACCAACACAGCCCGCCCTTGTCGCCATCGCCAAATCGGTATACAATCGGTCTCCAACCATGGCGCAACGAGCAGGGTCGAGGCCTAACGCATTGATTTTATGTAAAATCATACCCGCATTGGGCTTTCCAGTGATGTGGACAGGGTCCACTCCAGTTGTTGTTTTGAGGAGGGCAAGATAAGCACCGACGTCCGGCAAGCCCCCATCAGGAGAGGGGCAGACCATGTCGGGGTGGCTGGCCACCAACGGGACACCAGCATGAAGGAAGACACTCGCTTTGGAGAGTTTTTCATAATTGATTTCCGTATCATAACCAAGAACAACATATTCAGGTTGCTCGCTACGGGTTTCAATACCACGCTCTTCAAGCATTTCCCGCATGCCTTCTGTGCCAATTAGCCATGTTTGAGTGATTGAGTTAGAGTTGAGCCATGCCAATAAATCGTGTGTGGAAAGGAGAACATCATCCTCGACAGCTGGAATACCAAACGCATGTAACTTCTTTACATATTGTTTGACTGAACGACTGGAGTTATTGGACAAGAAATAACGCTTAACACCGCGGTCCTCACACCGCTGAAGAAATTCAAGCGCACCCTCAATCAGGTTGCTACCAAGGTAAATCGTTCCATCTAAATCGAGAAAAACCGCTTCAATTCCGTCGAGTTGCGCGTCCATTCTCTCACCTCAAAACAATAATGTCTTCACCATAAACCAAGGCGAATGCAAATTCTCCTGAGCCTCTTTACTGGCAATCATTTCAGTCATCATTTCTTGCAGAGCGGGTTTCCGTTCTGCCTTTTTGACAAACCAATTTAGGAGCCAAGATTTCCGACTGAGTTTTTGCATCCGATAGGAATTGATGAGTTCAGGGCCTAACACTTTCCACACCTCGTCTTGATATTCAATAAACGGTCTTTTTTCAATGATGTGGCGAGCAGCCATCTCTCCAGTAACCAATGCATTTCCAACACCTTCGCCAGAAAACGGGTCGATCAAAGAAGCAGCATCGCCAACTAATCGAATACCATTCATACTCGAACGGCGTGGGTGATTGCTGCTTTTCTTACGGGGTGAGCCGAAAGGAAGTTGCCAACCTTTGGCAGACCCAGGGACCATTTCCGCTTCCGCGAAACGATCTTTGAACATTGGATGATTCGCAATTACATCTGCTTGGAGTGCCTTCAATTTCTTCTTTTGTTTGTCTAAAAGACCCACGACCATCCCGATACCGACGTTCACAACATTTTCTGACACCGGGAAGAGCCAGAAATATCCCGGGATCACGGTGTCAACAAAATGAATCTCAATATCGCCACTGTTCGATTCGCAACCTTTGACATTCCGCCAATATTCACGGTATCCTCCGCAATAATGGTCTCTATCCATCATCTTTTCATTGTATGAGGATTCGACAACCGAGCGAGCAGCAGGGCATCTGTAGCCACCAGCACCGACCAATTCCCGAGTATGGAACGTCCGTTCTTCACCATTTCTTCCACCGATTCGAACAACAACTCCAGCGGCGTGCCGAGCATCCCCGCTTCCTTCACCCGGGTCTTCACCACCAGCGCCATCATCAAACAGAACGGTACGAACTTCCCCGCCTTGGATGATTGAACCCCCTGCTTCGCGGACCATTGCCTGGCAACGGTTGAACAGTAAAGAATCAAATTGAGCACGCGGCAATGCATACCCCGCTTCCATTCTTTCAACATCTTCTTCAGGCAACGGAACTTGTACTGAGTTGCCCTTTGGCGAGGAAAACAAAATACCCGTGACTCGAAAGTGCGGCGTAGACTCCAAATCAGCCTTCACGCCAAGTTCGTCGACGTGGGAGAGGGATTTTCCACCGACTGCGTCGCCACAAATTTTGTCGCGCGGCCACACTTCCTTTTCAATCAACAATACCCTGGCTCCGGATTTTGCCAAATAGCCTGCAGCAGACGAGCCGCCAGGCCCCCCGCCGACCACAATAGCATCAAATTCCGAACCACTTTCAGGCATTTCACCCGTCTCGATGGGGAGTTCCCATGAGCGCACCACAGAGTCGCCATCCGCCGTCATATTCGTTACACAACCCACTCCCCCTTGAGTCTTAGCGTTCAAGCCGTTGCAAATCACACCTCTTGACCGTCATACTCATTCGGCGCCACTCCGGCCACGGATTATGGACGAACCCCTTTCGCGACTTAGTAGCGGTTTGGAAGCCGGCCCCGCGAGTCCACTGCAACGGAAGAAAGCCTTGTTTGCATTACTGGTCGTCACCTCGGTATGGGGCGCCACTTTCATCTGGATGAAACAAGCACTCAATGCCCTTGAACCAGAAATACACGATATCGGCAGATTTCAAGTTGTAGCCATCCTCGTCTCTGCCCGATTTGCTGTAGCTGCAATAGCAATGTTGCTTCTATTCCCAAAGGCAAGAGCGGCCCTCGTTCATCGTGAACAGTGGCGCGGTGGTTTGATTCTTGGTGGAATCATGCTGGTTGGTTTTGTCACGCAAATGATCGGCCTGGAAGACATCAGCCCTTCAGTTTCAGCCTTTCTGACTTCACTCTATGTCGTTTTCACTGCATTAATCACAGTTATTTTTACCAAGTCCCGCCCCTCTCGAGCATTACTTCTAGGTGTATTTCTTGCTACATTCGGTGCTGGCTTCATCCAAGGCCCTCCGCATTTGACATGGGGGTGGGGAGAAATCCTCACGGTCGTCTGTGCAGTCTTCTTTGCACTACACATCATCTATACACAGAAACTTACACAACAACTCGAACCCATCGGGATAACGCAGACCTCATTTATCATCGTAACCCTTGGCTCTTTCGCCCTCCTATTGCTGATCGGCGGCGGTCGTTCAATGTCTCAATGGGACCTCGTGTTCAAAGACGGCGTATTTCTTCAAGTGCTCTGTCTCGGAATTGGCGGCTCGTTGTTTTGCATACTTTTACTCAATATTTTCCAACGCTATTTACATCCAATACAAGCAGCAATTATCTATGCATTTGAGCCGGTTTGGGCGACAATATATGGTTTGACGCTCGGCCTTGATCATTGGAGCGGATGGATACTTCTTGGCGGCGGCGCGTTGTTTGTTGGCAACATCGTGGTTGAAATTTTCTCAACGAGCGATGAGGAAGAGTAAATGGTGGCCTACGATTCGACAGGGATGAGGGATTAGATGGCAGCAAAGGATAATCTCGATTTGAAAGGGTTTGGAAGTAAGGCAGTACACAGTGGAACCAACCATATTGGGGATGCCGTGAACACACCGATCTTTCAATCATCGACCTACAAACTCACTGATGAACGCTATGCTGGATGGGCTGCTGGTGCCCAACATACCCTTCTCTACACTCGCCTTTCGTCAGTAAATTCCGATGCGGTTGCCCAAAAATTAGCCGCCATGGAAGGCGGAGAGGATGCTGAAACCTTCTCGTCAGGCATGGCTGCAATTACCACGACGCTGATGTCTTTCCTTTCCGCAGGCGACCACATTGTTGCATCACCGGATGTCTATGGCGGAACCTATGGATTGCTTACCGAAGAACTCCCCCGGTTTGGAATTGAAACGACAATGGCTGATATGCGAGTTCCGTCGTCCTACGAGGCCGCCATCCAACCCAATACGAAGATTCTCTACATTGAAACTTTGACTAACCCCGTTCTCAAAGTCTGTGATATTTCTGCAATGGTTGCAATTGCTAAGCGACATAAAGTCCTCTGCATAATCGACAATACCTTCGCCTCACCTTGGGGGTGTCAACCACTTTCAATGGGTGTCGATTTAGTCATACATTCCACGACCAAATATCTTGGAGGCCATTCTGATATCATTGGCGGTGCGGTTGTTGGTTCCAAGGAATTAATTTCAGAAGTTTTCGGCAGGAAGGTAATTTTTGGAGGAAACGCCGACCCACATACTTGCTCTCTCCTTGAGAGAGGAATGCGCACCCTCCATGTCCGAATGCCGGTCTTGTGTAGTAACGCAGCAGAAATTGCCCGCCGCTTGGAGGCGCATTCGATGGTTGAAAAAGTCAATCACCCTTCACTGCCTTCCCACGACGATTATGAAGTTGCACAACGAATCATACCGAAAGGAACAGGGATGATTGCCTTTATTGTCAAGGGTGGCGATGAAGCCGCATTGAAGTTCATGCGCGGTCTCAAGATGATCTATGAAGCAACAAGTCTTGGCGGTGTTGAATCATTGATTGAGAGCCCGTTCAACTCAAGCCACATGGTGATTCCCGAAGAAATCCGGCACGCTGCAGGCCTTATTCCTGGTTTAGTTCGAATCAGCATCGGTATCGAAGACGTTGAGGATTTGTGGACCGACCTCGAAAGAGGATTCGCCCATCTTTGAGATTAATTCGCTTCACCGGTGACGGTTTTGAGAGCAGTAAACGCTTCCATCCACGCCTCAGTTTTACCTTCGGCTTCATCGGCATCGCAATTGTAGAGTACTTTTCCTGCTTCGAGGAGTTGTTTCGTAGCTCCGAGCCAAGCGCCACCGCGGTCTCTCGCATTGATATCGAAATGCCACTCCTGTCCAGCAGAGCGGCCTGCAGCAAGCAACCATGCCCACGCAGCCGCAGCAGAGTCGATGGAATCATGACGTTGGGTTGCTGTTCGCTCTGCCTTACCATCACCTTCTAAGAGCCCTTGTAGAATCAAACCATGCACCGCTCCAGTCGCTCCAGACAAAACATCGTCACGCGTTGGGAATCGAGCAACCTTTTGGGCCATCGCCCGTGTAGAATCCAAACTCTTGAGAAAATTTCCAAACGGCTGAGGTTTTTTCTGTTGTTTTTTCCAAATTTCTTCGGCTTCAGCACCGGTAATTCCTAAGCCAGCAAGTCCATCCAAGCCCCACTTTTCCCACAACGCCCCGAGGACATTGCCGCAACTCGTGCCTTCCATAACTTCCAAAGCAGCAGCCTTCCGCTCAGACACACCGCCTTTTGCCGTGACGCGAACACCTTCTCCGTCAAGAGAGCCTTCTTGCATCGAAGCATACAACATATGGGCAGCAAGATGACGCTCATCGTTTGAACCAGGATGGGATTGTAACGCTTCTTCAATCGAATCGAAATCTGTACCTGTGATCCACGATTCGCCAACGACTAATCCAGAATCTATCGAATCCAAAACAGCTCTTCGTATGGCGAGTGCGATGACGCCTTCATTCATAATCAAGCCTTGCCAGGCATCGATAATTTTGTCCATTCCTTCAGACGCCGAATCGGGGAGTGGTGTATCTTTATCCCATCCCTTTGGGGCCCACTTTGCATCGATCTTGAGGATTGAAGGGAGGAACGGTGGCAACATCGAAAGAGCCAGATGGTGAATAAACGATGATTCTTTCTTTTCAGTTTTAGATAAATCATCAAAACTAATAGCGAGAACTGGTCCATGTTTGAATGTGAATCGGATGTAGCCACCGCTGCTTGGTTCGAAATCGAGAACAGATTGAGCATCCACACCTCCAGAAACCCACACTGGAACCGACAAATCATCATGTTTGGTAAACGAAAACCGAGAACGTTGTAACACATCATTAAGCCATTCATCCGGAGGCGTTGGGTTTGGGCCAGTGCAGACAAACCCACCCTTCCACGTGAAGAAATACATGCCACGCTTGGCATGGTCTTCCCACGGTAACATGCGTAGTGTGAGGTTGGAATAATTTTGTATGCCAGCAAGATAGCCTTGCTTACCTTCTCCTCGCCGAATAAATGAAGCAGAACCGAAAGAGCCTGAACTAAATTTCCCTACAAGGGTGATGTGTTCGTCGTGTGCTGCATGGAGGGAGCCTGCAAACGCCTTTGCCACGGGGTCGCCTCTCTTTGACATCATGCGCTTACTCAACCAAGCAACGTCATCCTTCTTGCGAAGTATTGATTCGAGTGTTCTCATTGTCTTTGTGACAGGGTCTGTTCGCCCCCAGCGCAATTTTCCTTTCCACATCATTACGGGGAGATGGGCTCTGGGGTTTTCCAAGAGTTTAGCGAGTTCTCGCTTGAGTTTATTGGCGGTTGCTTCATTGGCATGCTTGGTTCCACGCATGCGAAAACGTTGCTTGTTTTGCCCAGGAAATTCAACTTTTGACGGACCAGCCATACATTCCCCTCACCCTTCCCCAAAACCCTCTCTCGTTTGAGACCTTCGCGCCTTCATATACCCTTGAATTCTTGATAGTATGGAACGGAAACAAATTTGCAAAGGGCTGTTGAAGCATTTGGATATTCTGTAATCCCACCAAGAGGAATAACAATGACCGATGAATTTGCAATTGAAGAAGAACCGAGCCTAGAAAACCATTACCATCAGGAACTCAACACCAAGAACAGTTCTGAACCTCCGGCGTCGATGATTTTGGAAATCCAAACTCCAATGGGTCCAGTTTCCATTGACATGAAACAATATGAAGATACTAAAATCGCTGTAGCTGCTACCCGGGACAAAATTCCTCAACTTCCTCTCACCGAGCAACTGATGAACAGTTTTATGGGCTCAAAGCATAAGCGAGATTCACGTTACTGGAGTGGTAAATTAGGGGCTCTAATGAAGATGCATTTCGACCAATATCTCGAAGAAGAATACGATGTCGCTGATGAATTCATGATTGACCAAGGTAAAATCCGTGCAGCGATGTACGAAACGGTCGAAGTACAAGATGAGAATCGTCAACGATTCCTTGCAGTTGGCACACGTTTCTACCAGTCAAAAACCGAGGCTAAGCAACAACTCATCACTATCTCAAGCGTCGACCATGATGGCGACCAGCGCCTATCCGTGTACACTCCTATGGAAACAACTGTTCTCGTTCACGGTAAAGAAGCAGACCAACTTATTGCGCATGTAGAATCAGATTTTTATCAAAACGGTACTCTCAAAAAAGCATTCTTTGATTTGCGTTATAATTTCATCACCCGCGACAAAAGTATTGACGAATTAATTGCTTGGGACGACCAAGTCAAGGAAGCATTGTGGAAAGACATCATCGGGTTTCAAAAAGCCATGCCGAAACTTCGTGAATGCGGTGTGCCGAACTCACGTGGAGTGATTCTTGCAGGCCCACCGGGCACTGGGAAAACGATGATTGCTAAATGGCTTGCAGCCCATTCCGACATCACTTGCATCCTGATTTCAGCTGAAATGATTACTGGGCGTAATGACATCAAATCCTGTTTCGAAATGGCCCGAAAACTCTCTCCTACCCTCCTCATCATCGAAGACATTGACACAGCCGGCGCTCTTGACCGTCGCGCATCTGACCATCCACTCTTGGGTGAATTTTTGCAATCTATGGACGGCATTGTACCGAATCACGGAGTTATTACGCTTGCAACCACCAACCATTCTAACAAAATCGACCCTGCGATTGCAGACCGCCCTGGACGCTTCGACCGAATTATCGAGGTTGGAATGCCTGGAAAGGAACAACGCTTCCACATCTTCCATCACCTGTTGCAAAAACTCGACCTGTCTCGAAACGTTACGCTTGAGGTTAAGGAAAAACTCGCAAAGAGTACCGAAGGCCTTACCGGTGCATGGATTCGTGCAATCGTCCAAGACAGCCTTATCTTGGCATTCAGTCAAGATAAAACCAAGATTGGAAAAGACCACTTGTTTGCTTGCATGAAAGACGTCTTGGAACGCCGAGGTATGGCATACCGAGTTGCGACATATACCCCTCCTCAAATGGCTGCGAAAGCAGATGTCTATGTCCAGTGATGTAACTGATGGATTGATGATGCTCGCTTCCTTGGCCATTACATGGTCGAAGTTACAGTGCTCGGTATTGCGCAGGACGGAGGCCATCCACAACCAGGGTGCCTCCGTCCCTGTTGCGCCAATTTAACGGAACAACACTATCCAGTGTCGTTGGGAATTCGCAGTGATGAAGGGGCCAACATCCTCATTGAAGCAACGCGCCACCTTGGCGATCAATTCACCGTTTGGGGCCAAACCCATGTTGACCACCTCCTGCTCACACACGCCCATTTTGGCCACGTCGATGGACTGGGGTTGTTCGGTCGCGAAACGCTTTCAGCTCAAGGGGTTCAGTTGCATGTTTCAGAAGAAATGTATCATCTTGTTGACCAAACACCACAATGGAATTTGATGGTTCAACAAGGCGTTTTTGAAATTCAAACCTTTGCTGTTGGAAGTGCCCTTTTCGACCAAGGCAGTCTCAAAATCGAACCTGTTCGAATACCTCACCGTGACGAACTTTCCGATATGCACGCCTTCATCCTTCGAGGGCCAAACAAATCACTGTTATTTCTTCCCGACCACGACTCGTGGGATGAAACATTGACCATCCACAATTGCTCAACGCTTCGACAATGGCTTTCACAGATGAACATCGACATCGCTCTTCTCGATGGAACTTTTTGGTCAGAAGACGAACTTGGTGGCCGAGACCAATCCAAAGTCCCACATCCACCCGTTGTTCAAACTCTGAAGATGCTGGGTGAAAAGAAGTTGGGCGATCCAGATATTTTCTTTACGCATTTGAACCATACAAACCCGTTGTATGACCAAGACAGTGAACAGATGAAGCAAGTAAGCCAACTTGGTTGGGGCGTTGTCCACCAAGGACAACGTTTCACGCTTTGATTTCAGTGATGGTGTAATCGAGCACCAGCAATTGAATCGTGTAATCGACGTTTTCGCCATCATCGGTGTGTTGGCAACCAGCACCACCACCAGCACTTACATCAACCGAAATTTCAATCGAGTAATCGCCAAGGCCAGCACCGTTTGAATCGAGTCCAGCCATGATATCGGCTTTTGTGACATTGGACACATCACCAATCATCGAAGCATTATACCATTCAACCAGCGTTTCATGAGAAGCAGGAGCACCGTCTTGGTTTTGACCGCTTGCAGAGCCGTTGAATTCAGCATGCATAAGCATGCCAGTGATGGTATCGGGTTGTGTATTCGACGCACCTGGAGCAAGACATCCGGGGAATCCAGCACTGGTCTCATCTTCTGAATAGGTCATCACAATCTTTGCCCCAACGATGTTCATCGAATCATCATTGAGTGAATCGGTTGACAAATTCAGCACGAATGTATCTCCATCAGCAATGTATTCTCCCCCGTTATCAAGGTCAATCGTTTCGAAATTCGCCGTTACATTATATGTGCCGACCATTGCTTGTGAATCAGAAGAATTCGGCGCCAAAACGTGGTATGAAGCCTCAACACTTGCAGCAAGTAAGAGCGTTATTGCAGCACCAATGCCAAGAGTTTTCTGGGCAGGAATTGTATACCGTCCAAAGGGATTGTCAGCAGAACTGTCTCGGAAAGCACACAGTAAGAAGTGAGTAGCAAAGGCAGCGCCCATTCCAGGAACTGAAGGAAAGACATCTTCGCCAAATCCAAGAACCGTCCAGACGATGACGCCAATCATTGCCGACATCATCATAGCGATGGAGTGACGTGAATCGGGCTCATAACCGGCCATTCTCACCAAGAGTAAAGGTACAAAGATTCCACCCAGTCCATAGACGGCTAACACGACCAACGCGAATACAGAATCTCCGAAACCGGGCAATTGTTGACCGAACAATGAGATGACCGTTGCGAAAGCAGCTACAGCCAAGGTGACTTTCTTTGTTGTCTTGTGGTCTTGACTCCATTCCGGTTTAATATCGTCTGTAATTGCAGCAGTGCATGCCAGAACTTGGCTGTCGGCAGTGGACATTGTTGCAGCAAAAATCGATGCGAGAATAAGACCGCCGAGCAAAGGACTCAACTGTTCCATGGCAAGTTTCGGCAAGCCAGTTTCAGCACCAGAGGCGCCAAGTTCCGGCAACAAAACTCGGCAGGCAAGTCCAATGAAGAACATCAAGATGATGAAAGGAGTTTGCCAAATGAAGAACCAGATCATTGCTTGTTTCCGTGCTTTATCATCCTTCAACGTCATCACGCGAGAGACCACTTGTGGCTGGCCAGCGACACCGAGGCCACCAAGGAAGAAAGCAGTAATCCACAATGTTGCACCGAACTTCAAATCAGAGGGGAATATATTGACCATGGCAGGCTCGATACCTTTCAATTGGTCATGCAAACCAGAAAAGCCTCCAGTGGATTTCACTGCGACGTAACACAAGATGGTTGAACCAACAATCATGACACATGATTGGGCAGCATCGGTCCAAATCGAAGCACGAATTCCACCAGCATAGCAGTAAGCGACAACCAAGACGAAACCGATGAGGATACCGATGGTTGGAGACCATTTGAGCATTGTTTCAAGGGCAATACCTCCGGCAGTCAGTTGTGCAGCAGCATAAATCGAGAGGAAAATTACCGACAGCACAGCAGCCACTTTCGCTTCCGGGGAGCCGGTTGTGTTCGAAACAAGTGAGGAAAGAGAACGAATCCCCCGTGCTTCACCTTCTTTCTGAATATATTTGTAGAGCCAAATCCAAGCGACGAGTTGACCGACCGTCGAGACCAGAGCAATCCAGACGGCAGAATAGCCGTTGATGAATATAAATCCAATAAATCCAATAAACATGTAACCGGAGTTCCATGTACTTACTGCCGATAATGCGGCTAAAGCCGGATGCATCCCTCTTCCAGCAACGAGGTAATCGTCAGTCGTGTCTTCTTTGACGCGCATTGAAGCAAGCCCAACGCCGGCAAAAAACAGCATAAATGCCAAAAATGAGATGAGAAGAAGTACACTGCCAGCCATAATAATCACTCACGCTTGCTCCAACGAAGAAGGGCTTTCTCTTCAACTTCACTCAAACTCGCAGGGAAGACGAGGCAATTCAAACGCCCACCGGGAATTGAATCCAGTTCACCAATCGTTGTTGAAACGATACGCTGGTCAGCAGTACCCATGTCTGCACACAAGACTACCGCGATGTCATCAATCACTTGGCCGACATACGCACTGCACATGGCATGGCGCAAGATTCGAAGTGGGGAGTCGGGTGGTGGCGGCATTTCATCCAGTTCATTCTGTAATTTTGGCCACATGAGTCGGAGTGATTCAACGGCATCGGAAGGCATCATTGGGCGCTGGTCTCCTGTACCTTCACCAGTCGGGTCTAAATCGAGAAGAGCCACGGTATGCAGGTTACGGAATCGATTGTTCGAGATAACTTCCAATGGAGATGTAGCGACCCAACCACCATACGGGTAGGTGAGGGTAGTCTGCCTTCCAAATCGATAATTCGACAAGCCGATCGCTCCGGTTACAATCGTCGTGATTGAAACGCCATGGAACACAAGGCAATCAATGCCAGCCTCCTCCGCTTGGAGTTGGAGGTCGACGTGCGTGGTTGCTTGAAGAGGGTCGCCGACCACCAGCAAGGCGACAAGCGATGTTTTTGCCAGTTCAAACAACTCACTTGGTTGTTCAACTTCAGGCCGCATTACCCTTTGTATAGGACCAATTTCCCGCTCAAGTAAAGCAAGTTCTGCCTCTGGCCAAAGAGCAGTATACGCTTCATAGCGGCGATGAGATGCCATTTTTGCTGCTTCGAGTGCCTCAACGGTCATTCCAGCAACCGTTCCCGGCCCCATTCCGACCAGTAACAAACCAGCGGCAGGGAGATTCCCTAAAACAACTGATTTCTCCGCCATGCTCAAACCTCGGGCTCGCTTGGATGGAGCGAGTGTCATGCGTCATTTGAGTGTGCCGAGCGCGCAAACGCAACAATGGTTGGACATATGCCGCACCCAACATTGGTCCAGTAACGAAGCCGGTGTTACCCACCTTGAAGATGGGCGAAATGCCATCCCTCTCAACGATTCAGCCCCCCAAGAAACAGATCAAGTATGGAAAAACAATCCACATCTGGAAATTGAAACTCAACCAAAGGGGCCAACGCATTGGCTTGACCATATCGATGAAGAGTTGGCCGAAACACACCGTGAAGATTGGCCCCGTTCATATGAAATTCAAGGCGATGTCCTTATCGTAAAAATCGAAGAAACCGTTTGGGACTATGGTGAAATGATTGCTGATGCAATGCTTACCCAGCTGCCAAACATCCGATTAGTGTGTGCGGATATGGGCGTTAAAGGCGAATTCAGAGTACGAGAATTATACCCATTGGGCAGTCGTGATGGAACGGTTGAGACACGAACACGTATCCGTGAAAGTGGGTACTTGCTTTGGGTTGACCCTTCAAAAGTCTATTTTTCTGCGCGATTATCCAATGAACGCATCGAAACGCTTGCATCTGCCAAACTCCTTTGCGGCAAACTTGGCCACCCATTGGTCGTATGTGACCCCTACGCGGGTGTTGGCCCAAGTATGGGCGCATTACTCAATGAACCCGGCCTACTCCAGGGTTATTTTGTTGGCGACCTCAATCCTGATGCGGTTGATTTACTTTCACTCAATATCGAGTATCTAGCTTCGCGCCGTAAAGATAAACGCGGAAACCCAGCGGCACCATTACATCCAACAGAACTTCATTGTCGCGACGCCCTTGATTGGATACACGATACTAACAACCTCAATCAAACTGACCTACTTTTAGTAAATCTCCCACATCACAGCATTGAGCATATCGAAGCACTCTTGCCATTGTTAAAACGAAATCAAACCAGCGTATTGCGCGGTTGGGCAATCGTCGAACGCGCAGAACGAGAAGAAAGTGAAGAGGCGATACACCGCGCCATTTCCTCAGCCAACGGAACGGTAGAACAATTCACGTTCAAAGAAGTCAAAGGATTCTCTACAACCAAGAGTTTCATGTGCTTTGAAGCATGGATAAACCTGTCTGCTTGAGCGTTGAGTTCATCAAGCGGGACTGTATCGGGTCAATCATGGAGAACACCGTTACTTGCGTATGCGGCGTAAAAATTGATCTTGCTGGCGCAACACCACGTAAAGATGGAACCAAAGTTTGGTGCAAAGTCTGCGGCACCGTCTCTCTCCATCACCGGGTATAATTGCGCCATTCTGTGAATCATTCTAGCCCAGTAAGTTGGGCGTACTTTTTCTTTTCATATCTTGGCTTTGCAGGGAAAAAAAACCACATCAACGGAATCAGAAATAACGAGGGAATATTCTTGCCGTATTTCAAATCCAGATTTGAATGAAATTCTACATATGATTTGGCATCTGAATCATTTTCACCCGGGATATCAGAACGCACAGCAGAGTAATTTACAGGTTCAACTAAACCCAAGTCATAACCGCTGAACATCATTTCAAAACGAATTCCAGTTGACAAGAATGAACGCTCAACCGTACTTTGTTCATGCGCCAACGCGCCTTGTTCGGTCTTCTTAACAAAGGTCTCACCAGCAATGGTATATTTTTCATCACCCTTGTCGATTTCATCCCCACCTGCTAAATCCAATACATAGGTTGCCGGCATGACGACGAGAAAGCACACTACAACCCCGGTTAACAGGGCCGCACGAAGGGTGGATCGGAACGGTATTCCAGCAATGACTAAGCATTCACTTAAACAGAGCAGAACCAAGGAGACAAGCGTCGCCTTTCGTCCAATTTTTAGCCATCCAACATCTTCTTTCTGCTCAGTCTCAGAAGAAGAATGAGGAGCACCATCATCCGGTGAAGAACCACTTGAATTCTGTTGAGATGAATTGACAGGCTCATCATAATCCCGAAACAACATATACAGTAAAAACGAAGTAGCATTCTCCATTTCTACATTGATCAGCGTTTGTTCCTTATCGATGGCGACCAAAGCCTTGACCTTGGTTGGTGCGGGTTGGCCTTCGGTGTATTGCCCTTCAAATTGAATGACAAGCCAAGCAGAGAGTAC
>MEHZ011615453.1_pt1 | contig 13839 bp, 14 predicted proteins | sample 897221 | NCBI WGS metagenome assembly MEHZ01 (sample SAMN05514161, study PRJNA337945) | marine metagenome | isolation source: marine surface water | place: Arctic Ocean | collected 2007-12-13
TCCAGGGAGTATTATATAATTTTTCAAGTATAAGTCTTTTAAACCCCGAACAATCAAATACAAAATCACAATTTATTTTATCTGTACCTATATTAACTGATGTAATATACCCATTATGAGCTGTAGTAAAGTCTGTAACTATACCGTCAATTACTTTTATATTTCTAGATCTTCCAATTTTTTCAAAACATTCTGCTAATAAATTAGCATCAAAGTGTAAAGCCGTTCTGCCTAACCGAGTGAAATGCAAAACAGGATCTAAATCTTTATTTGTAATATCAGAGTTTGGAGCAAATCGCACACAGTTCTTTTCAGATGCTATAGCGTTAAATCCAATTTTATCTAATGATTCTCTGTTGGCTATTGTTTCTAGATCTAATAATGGAAATTTAGTACTTTTTAATTCAGTTAATAATGTATGATCTAAATCTGGGTTATCCATAAAAGAATGATAATAGTGTGTTCGATCGCCATTCCAATTAGAAAATTTAATTCCGCTCTTTAATACTCCTTTAGCTTCTTTAATTACTGTACTCATTGGAACATTAATTTCATCTAGAAGATCTATAATATGCGGAGTTGTTCCTTCACCTGCTCCTAATATTCCAATCTCGCTACTTTGAATTAGTGTAATTTGACTATTTGGATAGTTTGCACGAACATACAATGCCGATATCCATCCAGCACTACCACCGCCAACGACAACAAATTTAAAGTTTTCATCAATGTTTTTCATTATAAAAAAGGTCCTCTTTTGTTTCTGTAGGTTCCTGGAACTCTGTTAGTTTAACAGAAAACTCACCATCTTGCAACCATTTTTTTATTTTTTGATAGAAAATTTCATTATTTTTTACATTCATATGACACGTTCTGCCAAAGTCTGGCGTATATTCGTGAACACTGTAATATGCATAATCAATTAAACTTATATCGTGCATACATACACCTTGGTAATGTTCGATTGATCTTCCAGTTACTGGAATAATAAGTGCATTTGGTATTTTAGATTTAATACTATCTACTATAGCATTGTGTTGTAAAATTTCTTTTTCATCAGTGGATACATATACAAAATAATTTTTAATAGCATCTAGTATTCTCTTATCTGAATAATCAGCATTGTCGTAATAAAGTTTAACAGTATTGTGATTTATAAAATGTTGATTTATATAACAGTTAGGTGCCCACATACGACCAACAGGAGGAATAAACACTATAATTTTATCAAATTTTGTATGTTCTTGACAAATATTACTGTAAGTATAAAGTAACGAGCTTCCTCGTTTAGCATAATTAGTAAAATCGTATTCCTTAGCTAATAATTCTACCCAACTATGATTTAACCATTCAACCGGGTCAGCAGAACTATCGCCAAATATTCCTATAGTTTCATTCAAAATAAGTTAACCACCCTGTAATAATATACTTTGTATTGCTTAATGGCGGATTGCCTCGATGTGTATGTGTATATGTTGACGGCCATATCAACATAGTGCCAGCTTTTGGTTTTATTCGTTTGTGCTGATACAAAAATTCAGTTTCGCCACCTTCGTCTACATCATTTAAGTACATCATAAATGAAACTAATCTATTAGCAGTTTCGTTACCTGTATTTTCAAAATGCCAGTTGTGAAATCCGCCGCCGACATCGGTACGCTGAAGTCTAATCGAATATAATCCGTGTTTAGCAGCAGTTTGTAATATATCAAATTCTTTATTATACTGACCATAACATTCCCATAGTGTGTCTATAAATGGAAATACTATTGGTGAACCTTTAGGTAATGAAATTACATCCGGTTCTAAAAGAAAAACTGATTCATCTTTTCGTACAGAAGTAGTACTGCCGCTAGAATAGTCATCTTGATTACGAACAAAGTTATATTCTCTTAAACTTTCAAAATAGTCAATAAGTCTATTACATTGCTCTACTGGCAGGGCGTTTTCGTAACCCCTTATAAAATTTTCTGTTGCATTACTCATAGTTAAAATTCACATTTAATCTAAAATCTGAGTGCGTTGGAATTCCAGCAGCGTGATAAAGTCCACCGTCAAATAATAGAAATCTTCCTTTCTTAGGCGAAACTTGTTTTAATACTGATCCAGTTTTATGATTATCAAAAATAAAAGTATCTCCATCACAATCATTTACATAATATATTAATACTTTATGTGAACCAAAATTATCAATATGAGGTGTTGTGTATAGTGCTTGCGAATCCTTACAATTAGGTTGTAGATTTGCTTTTGATCTAAATAATTGTTTAAATTCTATGTTAGTTTGATTTAAAAATCTGTTCATTATAAAGTCTGATAATTCATAATTTTCAGAATTTTTAGCAGCATCAAGATAAAACGTGTGTCCTAATAGTAAAGATTCTTTTGAAAAAGTATTTGTATCTTGTTCAATACTTGCAATATCAGTAGTATAATGATTATGACCCATTGATAAAAACCAAGGAAATTTAGGATCACGTAAAAAGGATTCTATATAATCAGCTTCCTCTACAGATAATAAGTCGTCATAAATTTCTATCATTATCTAACCTGTAAATATCAAATAGGGCTTATTAGGAAAGTAATGTTTGCTAACACTTTTAATTAAATTTCTTTCTCTGTCGTACCCAATAAACGGACGCTTGTCATTTTCCCATTCGGCATAAGGGCCGTTTGCATCTACATAATGACAAAAGAACTGTACGTGAAATGAGTCTTTTGGTGCTTCAAATACTTCTCTCCAGTGTTCAATTTCGCACCCTCGATAAATTACAAGGTCTCCTGGATCCATTGTGCATTCGTTGCCACCTACAAATATTGGATATTTATAATCAGCATCTTTATAATCAAATCCTAAGGATACAGTTGTTGAAATTTCACAAGCAGGACGATCTATGTGTTTTTTTAAATTTGCTCCGGGCTTGTATACCCTAAAATAAGAATACGTAGGAAGTAGCGAAAGCCCGGTATTTTCTTCTAATATAGGTTTTAGATATAGTAAAAATGATTCCATTAATGTATCTGCGTACTTACTATGGGAATTAAGAATTTGGGGAGTTCCGCCTTCTTCTAGAGAATGGTCATTTCTTTCGTCTAATAGTGCGTAAGTTGTTGCTATGTTTATTAACTCATTCGTTAATACACTTTTTAATTTTACATATTTGTTATCTTCAAAAGATTTAACGTTGTCGCTGACCATCATCACATCCCCTGAAGGGGACGATCGTGTATCCACGTAACTAAGCTATATTTTGTCCCTTCTGTTACCGGATGTGCTACGTGCTTATAGGCGTAGTTAGATGGAAATAAGATTAACATACCTTTTTCAGGTTTTAACTTAATTTTATAATTAGGAAACTCAAGGTGCCCGCCTTCGTAATCGTCATTTAAATAAATGAGCGCACTAATACATCTTCCAGATTCAGTACTGCCATCATAATGAGCTTTATATTCTTCACCACCTCTATATTTTAATGCTTGATATTGTTCGTGATACAAATACTCATTCATTTCATAACGGTCTGCATAAGGTATACTACTAGCTAATAAAAGGAAGTACATTTGATTATGTATATCTTGCATAGCCTGATTGCCAACTGATTCACCGGCTAGGGTAATTCCTAAACCTAAATTAGTTCTTGCTTGCTGTTTATGACCTTGGCCAACTGTGCCGGCACGACTCCATCCAACTCCAGATTCAACATTTGAACATTCTTGTTCTATTCTTGCAACTGTTTCATCAGGGTTAGGCCAGGCATTTTCGAAGATATCAATACAGCCACCTACAGTAGTAGATGGTTGAAGTTCTCCAGTAAACATATTATTAATCAACATTTTCTTGTCCTTTATGAATATTATCTGTTAAGTATTGGTATAGGCTTGGGCAGTCTTTTGTAGTTTCGTTCCAACGAGCTTTTCTTTCTTCCCACATAGCAAATATATGATCGTATGATTGGCGGAAGTCTTCTTTCCTCATATTTTGTCTTAGTGCAATTGTAGTTTTGTCTGCTACAAAATAATTCATTCCTACACTAATCCAGTTTATTCCAGCTATATCAGAATTATGTCCATATTCAAACATTTTTGCACCCTGTAGTCTATAAAACCCAATTGCTGTTTCAGGTTGCAAGCTAGGCATTCCGGGTGACCAAGTACGATTAGCATTAGCTTTCCAGTATTCAGTATCATCTCTAATACTTAATGAATAATGCATTGCTACAAATTGTGCAAAGTTTCTCCACATACCAAATGCTGCTGAATTATAAACGTCTTTGTCCCATTGAGTTACTGCCGGTCTTTCAAGCGACTTAATTAATTTAAACAAAAATTCGTGTACAGTATACAGACCATTTGATTCTAATGGCTCGATAAATCCTGCTGATAGGCCAATTGCTACAACATTTTTTACAAATGTTCGTTCGTGAATACCGACTCGCATACGTATATCTTTAAATTCTAAACTATCAACTTCTTCTCTAGTTCTAGGAACTACCATCTTGTCACTCATAAGATGTTGTTTAAATTCTTCCTCTGCGTCTTCAACTGTAATGTATTCGTCACTGAAAACATAGCCTGTTCCTAATCGTTCCCAACTTGGAATATTCCATACCCATCCATTGCCCAATGCAGTACTATTAGTAAATGGCTCTAATTCTTTTTCTTTATCTTTATACGGAATTCTTGTAGCTAACGCTCTATTATTTGGAAGCATATCATTATAAGAGATAAATGGTTCTTCAAGGGCTTCGCCTAACAGTAAGCTCTTAAATCCTGTGCAATCAACAAACAGATCGGCAGTAACTTCCTCGCCAGAATCAAGTATCAGTTTTTCTACACCCGAATCATTTACTATAGTTTCTACAACTGTATTAGATAAGTGTATCACGCCTCTAGGCTTGCAATATCCATCTTTAAGATAAGCTCCAAACTTTGCTGCATCAAAGTGATATGCAACATCATTATGTGGATCATAGGAATCAAGCATTCCGTATTTGTTCATTGAAAATTTATTTTGATCCCACAACGGCGCTGCTGGAAAAAAGCAATGTACAAAATCTTCAATCGGTGTGTCGGGGTATATTGCTTTTTTAACTAACCAATCATCTAATCCGTGCATTGTTCCGTCAGTCATTGGTCTACCAAACGGATAATGAAATCCACCAGCATCCTTTTCGTAAAAGTCAGTAAACTTAATGCTCATTTTGTAACTTGCATCAGTAAGCGGCATAAATTCTTTTTCGTCAATGCCTAAGAAGTGACAAAAGTCGTTAATACCGCCTAGTGTACTTTCGCCCACTCCGACAGTGGCTACATCAGGACTTTCAATGACTACAACTTCTTTTTCGGGATATGCACATTTTAATGCAGACGCACTCATCCATCCAGCACTGCCTCCACCAACTATTACGATTTTATTAACTGACTTGATCATATTATTGAGTACTCTCCGATAACATCGTTATAATTGCATATTCCATAGCTTGCACGGTCATACTATCAACATCTGCTTCTACAACATTTTGTAAGTCGTTATTTCTAAAATTACCTAATTGCTCAGTTAGTTGTCCAGCAGTAGTATTGCCGGCTTTAAATTCTTCCCACATATTTTCTAGTTGGGTTGCTAATGCTGCTACTGCTTCTTGATCTTGATTTCTAACAATTGCGTGTAAAGCAAGACCGGTAATAACATCTTCAGCTGTTGCTGTTGTCTCGGGTCCTGTAACTACTACATCTTCGGCGGGTGTCCAAACGTGTTCTGTTCCTGGTGGAATTACTGGTTTACTCATTTTAATTTCTCCTTGCGATTATTTCTTTTAAAAATATTATATAGTGTTCCTAAGTGATAGGAAATCTTTCTTCCTTTGAGTGCTGCGTGTTCGTAATATTCTAGTGTACAGTACTCTGCTTCAATATTTACCTGCTTTTCGGTCAACGGAATATATTTCTGAAATGGTTCGCCTGCTGTAAATTTTACCGTGTAAGAATGATCTTTTATTGGAAAGAACAAATTTACGTTAGTTACAAAATTATTTTTAAATTGAACAACACCGTCGCAGAATAAAACATCTTGATCATCGTATTCAGAAAAATAACTAGGCTTAGTTAACATCCAATTAATATCTGAATCGCATTCAGCTATCCACGGACTAATAATTTTAGCGTGTAGATACTTGTTTGATAATTCAGGAAATTGACTAGAATCGTGTGGTTGAACTAATTCCATTGTTTCATAATTATTTGCATAGCGCCATTCCATATGTTTTTTAGGACCGTCAATAAAAAATTCAATGTCAGTCCAATTAGGAACTGTTACACCTGTTGAAAAATAATCATTAATTGCTGGGCATCTACGTATAGTCGGTGCTTTGATTGATTCGAAGTTTGATGAAATATTTCCGTCTCCGCTAAATGGAGGAGTGTCTTTCCACCATTGAGGGTGCTTCAGCTTATTTGATGCTGGCGATAAGTTTTTTAGAACAAACGGATCAAACGTTTTAAATTTAAGTGTTATTACTTCTTTCTTTTTAAACATTTATATTTCCTTGTGTATATAAATATTTATCGTACAGTAAATTTAAAGGATTACATAATGAAAGTTATAGATAATATTACTACACCGGCAAATGCAGCGCATTTAAAACACTTACTGCTTGATGAGCCTTGGTATTATTTAAAAAGCACAGCATACAATGCAGCTGATTATAAAGGTGATATACCTTACGAAACATCTTGGGTTTCAATGATTTATAATAACCAAGAAACTATGAGTCCGCTAATGCATCTTGCACACTCTATCTTAGTTAAAGTTTTACACCAAGAGAATTTAACTATAAGCAAATTAGTTCGAATTAGAGCAGGATTTACTACAAGAACTCCTGAACCATTTACTCACGCTCCGCACGTAGATTGGGACGACGGACATATGACTGGTTTATACTATTTAAATGACAGTGACGGTGATACAATTTTTTATAAAGACAAACGAGATCCAACATTAGAGGAATCTAGTTTCGATTGGAGTCAGAATAGAGAATTTATAGTTGATCAAACTGTAACGCCAAAAGCAGATAGATTTGTTTTATTTAACGGTGATACATTCCATTCAAGTACTTCTCCTACAGAGAATGACTATAGGCTAGTTATTAACTATAATTGGCTTCCTTGATAAGGAAGCCATTGGCTTCCTTATTTGATTTAATTATCTCGATATCGAATTACAACTACACCTGGGCCGCCTGTACCGGACTGTGTGTTTGACCAATAGCCTCCACCACCGCCGCCACCAGTATTAGTACCACCTGCTGCGCCTGCTGCTCCGCTTGTGCCAGCTTGTCCACCACCGAACGCATTTAAGCCACCTCCGTGAGCACCTGCTAACCCATAATGTCCATAGTTACCTGGACTGTGAGTTCCGGCGCCGCCGCCGCCTGCATATCTGTTAACTGAACCTGTTATTTGACTAGCTAATCCAGAACCGCCAACTCCCATTTCGTTTCCGCTTGATGTTGGTTTTCCAGAACTGCCTGCTCCACCACCACCGCCACCACAGTGAATAGTTTGACTTCCTGCTGCCCATTGGTATCCGCCACCGTGAGCGCCAAAGCCACCTGGGTGTCCTTGACCTACAGTTCCACTACCATAGCCATTTCCTTCCATACTAATATGGTCGTTATTGTTACTTGTTCCAGTTCCTTGAAGTGTAGCATTAGGTATACCTGCTAACCAAGGATGATTCGCTCCTTGGTTTCCGTGTCCGCTCGGACCCTGTGGCCAAAAACCGCCTTCGCCGCCAGCTGATCCGCTGTGTCCACCCGGGCCACCTCCACCTGAGCCGCCGTTAGCATATCTAATCAAACTATGTGACGAAGTGTAAGACGCTCCGCGGCCTCCACCAACTGCTTGTAACTGTTGTGGAACTCCTGGGCCTACTATATTCGAAGTACCTCCAGGATTTTGATTGTTAGAATTATGTTGTGTTTCTCTTGATCCGCCGCCGCCGACGTTTACAGTATAAGATCCTGCAGGCATTGAAGTTTGTGATTCATATATCATTCCGCCTGCACCAGCACCTCCGCCAATCTGCGCACCACCGCCGCCTCCTGCAAGTAATAGTACTTCTACTTGTCCTGGATACGTCATTGTAAAGTTAGTAGATCCGCTAGTAAATGTGTGTATTTTATAACCACCACTGGTGGTTACTGATCCACCAGTTGCTGCTGTAGATCCTTCTAAGGTTGTCCACTGACTGCCGTTATATACTTCGTTTCTATTAGTGTCAGTATTAAATCTTAACATACCTGCTGTTGGACTGCCAGGGCGTGCTCCTGTACCACCACTTGGTAGTTGAATAAATCCTGTGTCGTTTACAGTTACGTTTTTTAAATTTGCCATTTAATTATGTCCTATATTTTACAATTACTACGCCTGGGCCGCCTAGTCCAGCAGGATTTTCACCACCCGGATGTCCACCGCCACCGCCGCCACCGCCGCGATTTACTCCGCCTGCTGTAGCAACAGAGCCTTGACTTTTTCCACTATTACCTGTTCCGTCTTCTGCGCCGCCTGAATCTGGGCCGTGTCCGTATTGCGGAGCAATGTGCGCACCGCCGCCACCTCCTGCTGCATACTGTATATTAGAGCCGCCAATCGCATTATTAATACCCTTGCCGCCATAAGTCTTAACCCAGTTTGAATATCGGCTAATACCCCTTGATCCGGCTCCGCCACCTGAACCACCTGCGTGTGTTGCACCTGAGGCTTGACAGCCTGGATTTGGATAACCTGGACCGGTACCGTGATGACCGAAGCCGCCTGGATGTCCTTGACCTAACTGTCCTGTGCCGCCTGGATGTTCTCCCGGATAACTAGTATATGCAGTTCCTGGTGTGCCTTGGCCGCCTGGGCCACCGCCACCTGAACCACCACTCATTCCTGGAATTGGTGTTCCTGCACTATATTGTCCGCCTTTGCCGCCGCCAGTTGCTGTAATAGATGTTCCGGGGCCACTGTATGTTGTATTACCTCCAGAGGTTCCTTCATCTGAATAATGATGATTTCCACCTTGGCCGCCACCTCCGATATTAATAGTATAATTTTGACCAGCATTTACTTGTGAGCCAGCTTCGTATACATATCCGCCAGAACCACCGCCACCGCCAATGGGTGCGCCACCGCCACCACCGCCAACTGCCAATACTTCAACTCTACCAGTATATGGTGCTTGAAATGTTCCGTTAGATGTAAATGTGTGTATTCTATAACCACCAGCTGTACTAATTGATCCGCCTGTTGCAATAGTGCTTCCGCCACTAGCAGATATTGTACCATCAATTGTTCGCCACGTCCCACCAGTATATTGTTCTACTCTATTAGTGTCAGTGTTATATCTAAGATCGCCTGGCTGGTTCGCTCGTTGTGCAGTATTTCCAGTAGCTGTTTGTAGTGATCCTGTATCGTTTACTGTTACGTTTTTTAAATTTGCCATCCAGTTATCCTCTATACCTTACGATTACTACGCCCGGACCACCTGCTCCGCCGCCTTGTGGTTCTGGGCTATATGGGCCGCCTCCGCCACCGCCTCCGGTGTTGGCACCGCCATACTGTCCATTTTGTCCTGGAAGAGTATTTCCTAAACTTCCTCGACCTGCTAAACTTGCTGTTCCGTGATTTGGGCTGTGATAGCCACCTGCTCCGCCACCAGCACGATAAACCATTGAGCCGCCAATATTCGAAGCCATACCTTCACCGCCTCGACCTTGTTGATATCTGTGAGATCTTCCATATCCCATAGTGCCTGCTCCGCCACCGCCGCCACCGCCGTAGTGCGTTCCTGTAGGAGTACCGTTATAATGTACGCCGATTCCTCCTGGATGACCTTGACCTGCTGTGCCTGCTGCCCCTGGATGATATGTTTGTGGGCCACCGTTCCAACCTGGGCCACCGCCACCACTACCGCCACCGCTGTTAGGCGCACTTCCTGGAGGATAGTGACATCCTCGTCCGCCACCAACAGTTGCTATAGCTACTGGTGTTCCTGAACCAAAATTTGATGCAGCACCTGGTGCTCCATTATTAGCACTATGGCTTGTACAGCCTGCGCCTCCGCCACCTATTACTGTAGGGTATGCTGTTCCTGCTACTACTGGAACTCCAGCTACATAAACATATCCGCCAGCGCCGCCACCGCCACTAATACTATGGCCTCCGCCTGCTCCTGCAACAACTAACGCTTCTATAACACCAGTTTTGCTAGGCACAAATGTTGCAGATCCACTAGTAAATGTATGAATTCGATAGCCACCGGATGAAGTAATTGATCCGCCAGTACTTGCATCGCCTACATTTGCTTCTTCTACCATTACCCAAGCGCCGCCGTTATAATATTCGTTTGATGCAAGATCAGTATTGTATCTTAACATCCCCGGTGTCGGACTTCCTGGACGTTGTGCTGTATTACCGTTTGGTAGTTTAATAAACCCAGTATCATTTACAGTTACGTTTTTTAAAATTGCCATATTACTTACTCTTTAACTTATCTATTTCGGTATTTAAACTTTTTATTGCTTCGATTAAGTATGCAGTGAGTTTAGTATATTTAATACCAACAACATCACCATTAGTGTCACGTGTGACTAATTCGGGTAGTATTTCTTCTGTCCATTCAGCAATTAATCCACTTTCGTGTTCTTTGTTATCTAGTCGATCGTAAGTAACACCTCTTAGTTGTAAAATGCTGTCTAGTGCATTGTGTATAGGATTAATATTTTCTTTAAGTGTAATACTTGATGTTTCAACAATACTTACCGCAGTCATTTGTCCGCCAATACCAACACCGCCTGTGACTACTAGCGAGCCCGTTGATGTTGAAGTTGATGCAGTACTAGAAGTTGATCTTAGTTGATTAACACTTAGTCTGCCCGGATTTGGAACAAAACTCATTCTATCACTTGATATACTTAGTACACTTTCTGTTCCAGACGTCTGGTCAGCCATAGTAACATAATATGTATTATTGTCAGCTGCGCTTCTTTCTGTAACTGTTAATCCGGAAGGTATCCAACTTAACACACCAGAACCGTCTGTTGATAAAACTTCTGATGCAGCGCCATTGTCTACAGGTAGCGTTAATGTATAATTTCCAACTAGTGCGTTTGGAGCTTTAATTTTTGCATAGTTAGTATCACCGTCGCCAAATCTAACACCAGCTTCTGTACTAGTTAGTATATCTTTTGTAAATTGCGTAACACCAGTTCCGTCTGGCGTAAAAACAATATTTGTATTAGCCTCACGTGACGAAAATATATTAGTGTCTGAACTAAGATTTCCTAATATTGGGCCTCCTACTATTCCTGATGTAATTTTTCTTGGCATTGTTTTTTCCTTATGTAGTCGCTGTTTCTATACCGTAAACCATAACTGCTGTGTTAGCTGTCGATGAACGTGCATAAATTTGTCTACTAGCATCAATTACTATACCAGTTCTTTCTAGTACACCGTTTGGTAGTATTTCTGTTTCGTATTCTAAGTAGTCATCTGCTGCTGGCAATAATGCGCCAGTAGCGTCTGTTTTTGCCACAGCTAATCTAACTGTGATGCTAGTTGCGTTTTTATTACAGATACTTACTGTAGCCACACTAAAAGTAGTTACTGGTACAAGGTAAATTCCTGTATATGTTGTTGCTGCAAGATCTGCTGATCCTAATATTCCGTTTGCCATTTTTAAATCTCCAATTTAAATTATCTCAAGAAGTAGTTGTATGCTAGTGGTAGTCCAAGTACAGTTCCACTGAATACCACGTTTGCTTTTATATTTATCGCCGAGCCACTTAGTGTTGTAATAGTATCACCGCCAACAAATATATCACCTGCTGTTACACTATTTACATTCAGTGTGGCACCACCGCCACCAATTTGTGACTCAATGTACGCTTTAACTGCTCGCTGTGTTGGTACTACAGTATCACTATTTGCAGTAAAGAACGGGTCTGTACTAAATTCAGTAATACTTGCCGAGTTACCACCTAGTGTAACTTCACCTAGACTTAGTTCTTGTAGGCCTGCAATGTTAAACGCATCAGCGTTCAATGTTGCAACACCAGTACTTTGTTCAATTGTAAACAAGTCGCCTACTCTAAAGTTACCGTCTTGGTCAGTAGCAGTGTAGAATACTCGTCCGCCGTTAAAGTCACCAGTTTCTTTAACTTGACTTGGCTGATTAAGTGGTGTTCCTGGATAGTTTGTATCAGCAAACCCTCCTGTGCCAATGTCTAAGAAATCGTGTCCTGTTAGTCGTACTTGACTGAATCTAATACGTAATTCTACAGCATCGCCATCTGGTAAATCGTCGTCTACTGCTACACTCGGCGACACTTGTAAGAATCCAGTATAACTACCATCATTTGCTCCTAGGAAACTTACAACATTAACTAGTTTGTAGAATTCTCCAGGTAAACTTGCAAACTCAATGTTTGAGCCAACTACTGGGCGTTCTAATAGTCTTCTTACAGCAATAAAGCTACCTGCTTGTGGGAAGTTTGCATTACCATTTGAAAGTGCTGCATCTATTTCTGCTGTTGAACTTGTAAATCCTGTACCTCTATTAACAAACGTTGGATTTGCTAAGACACCGTTACCAATTTGTGGTACTAGGTCAACATCGTAAACGTTGTTAGGATCTGTTATTGTAATAGTCGGTGCGGTTGCATAACCACTACCTGGCTCTATAACTTTAATAGCAAACACTTGCTCGTTAGCTACACTTGCTCTACCTTTTGCAGGTGTATTGATCTTAGCGTATTTTCCTGCTGTTCCTGCTCCTGGTAGTATCATTACAAACTTACCTTCATTTGCAGGATTACCAAATGCTATTGCACTAAATCCGCCAGTAGTAGCTGCACCGGTTAATGTGTATGCTTGCCAGTACAATCCGTCTGTACTATATTGAACTTGATCTGTGTCATCACTTGTAATAACAAACATACCTTGTCCGTATGCTATTTTACGTTCTGTAGCAGTTAATGGAAGTGTAAGTGCATTAGCAACCCAAGTAATACCATCTAAGGAATACATAATACCGTTAGTGCCACCTAGTGCCACAAACTTACCGTTACCCCATACAATGTCTGTTACTGCTGCAAACGCTGCTGGAGCAGTTGCTCCTGTCCAAGTAACACCATCTGCACTATATGCTGCACTAGTAGTTCCGCTATTAATAGCAACAAACTTGCCTGCACCAAATACCATTTCTCCGTATCCAGTTGCAGGAAGTGCTGTAGCTGCTACACTCCAAGTTGTTCCGCCATTATCTGAATATACAATGTCTTGATCTGCATCACTAATAACAACAAACCTTGCTATTGCACTTGTAATTTGTCCAAATGCTACAGTATTTTCTCCTGTTGCATTAAATGCTCCAGGAAGTGAGCTAGTCGACCAAGTATCTGAATCTGCACTATATGCAACTGTACCAGCGCCGTCTGCAATTACCATTGCTATACTAGGATGGAATGTACTTGATCCGTCATCTTGCAGTCCGTCTGCAATACTTGCCCAGTTTCCAGAGCCTAGTGCAGGAAGAACTTCTGCTGTCCACGTTTCACCGTCTATGCTTGTAGCACCATTAGTGCCTGCACCTAATGCAAGAAATTTACCTCTTTGTCCTAAACCTGCAAAATCAAAGTCTACAATGGCGCCTGTAACACTGTTAACTGTTGTTATAGTAACTGTAATGTCGTTTGCAGTAGTTGCACCACCAACACTAGTTCCTGCTATTGTAAGCTGATCTAAGCGTGTATAATCGGTGCCTGCTGCGTTAGTAGTTAAGTAGTATTTACTTCCATTACG
>MEHZ011622072.1_pt1 | contig 13838 bp, 12 predicted proteins | sample 897221 | NCBI WGS metagenome assembly MEHZ01 (sample SAMN05514161, study PRJNA337945) | marine metagenome | isolation source: marine surface water | place: Arctic Ocean | collected 2007-12-13
GGGGTCACGCCCTTCCCCTACAAGGTGATTACAATCGCCAGCGGCGTCACCGAGTTGGATCTGACGACCTTTACCGGTGCGTCTATTCTGGCGCGCGGATTGCGGTTTTTCGTGGTTGCCGCCCTGCTGTACTGGATGGGCCCGCCGATCCGCGACTTCATCGAAAAACGTCTCGGGCTGATGTTCGCGATTTTCTGTGTGCTCCTGATCGGCGGGTTCGTCCTCCTCAAGTTAATTGCATGAGAATGCATCCATGAGATTGAGTGCCGGAGAATGAACCCGTGAAGATTCTGGGTCGCCGCATCGACGACAGAACCCCCGTCATCTGGGCGATGTGGGCGTCGGCGATAGCGCTAACCGTCGCGTTGGCGTCGCAATATCTCGGGGGGCTGGCGCCCTGCAAGCTGTGTATCTGGCAGCGTATCCCCCACGGGATTACGATCGTCATCGGCCTTGGCGCACTGTTGTGGTTCCGCGGCCCGCGCGAACGCATCGTCCTGACCTGGCTTGCCTGTCTTACCTTCGCAGTCGGTGCGGGCATTGCGCTGTACCATACAGGCGTCGAACAGCACTGGATTGCGGGGCCAAGCTCGTGCACCGGGCTGGGCTCGCTCAATCAGGCTACAACGATCGAAGACCTTCGCCAGCAGTTGCTTGCCGCCCCGGTCGTCCGGTGTGACGAAATCCCGTGGTCGTTGATCGGCGTATCAATTGCAGGCTGGAACGCCGTCGCATCGATTGCATTGATGATTTTCTGCGGTGTCGGAGCCTGGAAACAAACCCGGAGACGGTATTCATGACCGTGCGCAAACGACTGACAGAATACGGCATTATGCCGGGTGATCTCCCGGCCGACGAAATGGTAAAACGCATCGTGCGGGTCGATCATGCGGGTGAATACGGCGCCGTGCGGATTTATCAGGGCCAGCTCTCGGTGCTGGGTGATTCCCCCGCCGGCGATGCGATCCGCCACATGGCCGAACAGGAACGCGAGCACCTTGAAACTTTTGACGGCCTGATCGCCGAGCGCCGGGTGCGCCCGACGGCATTGATGCCGGTCTGGCATGTTGCCGGATATGCACTGGGTGCCGCGACCGCGATGATGGGCGAACGCGCCGCAATGGCCTGCACCGCCGCCGTCGAGGAAGTAATCGACAAGCACTATGCCGAGCAGGCTGCTCTCCTCGGCGATGACGAGGCAGATCTCCGCGCCACGATCGAGAAATTCCGCGAGGACGAGCTCGAACACCGCGACACCGCGCTGGAACACGACGCAGAACTGGCCCCCGGCTACGAAGTTCTGTCGACGGCAATTAAAAAAGGATCGCGCCTCGCGATCTGGCTGAGCCAACGGGTCTGAGAACGGCTTTGTTCCGCGCCTCTTCCTCGACGAATTCGGCTATACTCCGCCCATGACCGAGGCACCATCTGCCGACCTGACTCCCGACGGCACGCCCGCCGCCACACCAACAGCCAACCCGCGGCCGCTCGACATGCCCGCCCTCGCGGTAGGCCACCGGGGCGCTGTCCTGCGGCAGCCGGACGGGACAGCCGAACAGCTTGCCCCGGTTGCTGTGATCAAACGCCTTTCCGTTGGTCTGGTGCCTATGGTCTGTCACGCGCTGGCAACGGCACGCCGGCTGAACACATCGCCATTCCCGGCGCTCGACCTGCTGGAACTTTTCGCCTTTGTCCGCCCCGCGACATTCTGCCGGCCGACACCCTCGGGCCTGGCAGACGCGCTTGGGCTCGAAGTGCCGGGCGATCTCGACGACGAGGCGCGTATCCTGCAGCTGGCGGGCGGCGCATTGCTGACCGATCTGATCCGGATGGAACCCGGCCGCGACCGCGATCTGGCGGCGGAAACCGCCCGCATGATGGAAGCGGCCAACTGGGGCTGGACGCCGCTGGTGCTGCGCGCTCTCGCCGCCGAAGTCCCGCCGGCGATGGACGGCCTTGCCAACCGCGCGCTCGAAATCTGGCGGCGGCTGCCCGAATGGTCAGAATTCGCCCCCGACGTACAGCCGGGCAACCTGCCTGTGCCCGAGGACGAAACGCGGGCCCGGCTCGCAGAACTGGTCGGCAAACATGCCGAGGACCGCCCGCAGCAGGGCGACTATGCGGCGGCGGTATCTCACGCGTTCGCGCCGCGCGACGACGAGGACGCGCCCAATACCGTCCTTGCCGAGGCGGGGACCGGCGTCGGCAAGACCCTCGGCTATATCGCGCCCGCCAGCCTGTGGGCCGAGCGCAATGACGGCACGGTCTGGATCAGCACCTATACAAGAAACCTGCAGCGCCAGATCGACAGCGAGCTCGACCGCCTGCACCCAGACCCCAGGGTCAAATCCCGTAAGGTTGTGATCCGCAAGGGCCGCGAAAACTATCTGTGCCTGCTCAATTACGAAGACGCCGTCACCGGGCTGCGCGGGCGCCCACAGGATTCCATCGGTATGGGGCTGATGGCGCGCTGGGCATCCGCGACCCGTGACGGCGATATGGGCGGCGCAGATTTCCCCGCATGGCTGATCGACATAGCGACCCCACGGAACACGGTAGGACTGGCAGACCGACGCGGCGAATGTATCTATTCGGCCTGCGCCCATTATCACCGCTGTTTCGTTGAAAAGACCGTCCGCCGCGCCAAGCGTGCAGACATCGTGGTCGCCAATCACGCGCTGGTCTTGGCCCAGATCGCGACCGGCGGCATGGATGACGGCCAGATTCCGACACGGATGATCTTCGACGAAGGACACCATCTGTTCGACGCTGCCGACAGCGCGTTCGCGGCCCAGCTGAGCGGCCAGGAGGGCGCCGAGCTGCGCCGCTGGCTGCTGGGACCGGAAGAAGGCCGCAAGACCCGTGCCCGCGGCCTGCAGCGCCGGATTGAAGACGTGGCGGCACTGGATGAGCGTATCGGCGAGTTTGTCGACGCCATTGTCGAAGCGGCAGACGCGCTGCCCGGCGACGGCTGGAACCAGCGCATCGCCGGCGGCACCGCGCGCGGAGATGCCGAGCTGTTCCTCGCCGAGATTCGTCAGCAGGTTTACGCCCGCGCCAAGGACGCCCGATCTCCCTATGACCTGGAGACCGAAACCGACAACCCGGTACCCGGCCTCCTTGATGCAGCGCGCGCGTTGGGTGAATCGCTCAACCGACTGATCCAGCCAATGCGCGCCCTCGCAGAGCGGTTGCTGCTGGTGCTGGACGAGAATTCGAGCGATCTCGACACGCCGACACGCAACCGCATCGAAAGCGTCAGCCGGGGCCTGCGCCGCCGCGCGGAGGGCGAGCTTGAAGCGTGGAAATCCATGCTGAATGCGCTGGCGGAAGGCGTGCCGGAAGAATTCGTCGACTGGTTCTCCGTCACCCGGTCGCAGGGGCGCGACAGCGATGTCAGCATGCACCGCCACTGGATCGACCCGATGCTGCCCTTTGCCAAAACCGTCGCCGAACCGGCGCACGGTCTCGTGGTGACATCTGCGACACTCCGCGACGGGACCGGTGATAACGAGGTCGACTGGCAGTCGGCGGAACAGCGGACGGGTGCGGTTCACCTGGAACAGCCGCCCTATCGCGCACAGGTCACGTCGCCGTTCAATTATACGGAACAGACACGAGTCCTGGTCGTCACCGATGTGCGCAAGGACGACATGAGCCAGGTCGCCGCGGCCTATCGTGAATTATTCGTCGCATCGGGCGGCGGCGCGCTCGGCCTGTTCACGGCGATCAGCAGGTTGCGCAGCGTGCATGAGCGGATCGCGCCGCCACTTGAAGAATTGGGTTACTCGCTGCTTGCCCAGCATGTCGACCGTATGGATACCGGCAGCCTGGTGGAGATCTTTCGGGCCGAGGAAGGATCCTGCCTGCTCGGCACCGACGCGGTGCGCGATGGTGTCGACGTACCCGGCCGCAGCCTGCGGCTGATCGTGTTCGACCGCGTGCCGTGGCCGCGACCGTCAATCCTTCACCGGGCACGCCGAAAGGCCTTCACCCGGTCGCGCTATGATGACCTGATCACGCGCCTGCGGCTGAAACAGGCCTATGGGCGATTGATCCGCCGGTCCACTGATTCCGGCGTGTTCGTCATGCTGGATCCGATGATGCCGTCGCGGCTCGCCGGCGCCTTCCCGGACGGGGTGGAGATCCAGCGGGTCGGGCTCGCCGAGGCGGTTGCCGCGACACGAGACTTCCTGTCGCAGGCGGAATAACTTGACGCATCAGCGAGGGAGCCTTACCTGCGGGAGCAACAAGGAGAAGATATCGTTATGAGCAGCCTCAATCCGCACGCCGCCCTGGTACACACGATGGTCATCGCATCTGCGATCGACGCCGAAATGACAGATGTGGAACTCCTGCGTATAGGCCAGCTCGTCGATCGTATGCCGGCATTTGACGATTACGAACCCGACGACCTGACCACGGATGCCGAAGCCTGCGCCGAAGTACTGGCCAGTGACGGCGGTGTCGACGCAGCGATTACCCAGATCAAGGAAGCCTTGCCCGCCCGCCTGCGCGAGACGGCTTACGCGTTTGCCTGCGAGATCGTCGCCGCCGACGGCCATGCCAGCCAGGAAGAGCTGCAGCTTCTCGAAGTCCTGTCCTACGATCTGGAAATCGATCCGCTTGCAGCCGCCGCCATCCAGCGCGGTACAAGGGCTCGTCACACCAGCCTCTAGGCATATTGCTTCCCAGGCGGGCCGATGAGGGGCGAGTGACATAGCGCCGCAGAAGGTTGCCTATGGGGCGTTCGCCGATTATTTAGTAGGGGAACGCGACTGAACAACGGGTCCGGACCCTGCTGATCATATGGCGACAACACGCCCCGCTGCGCCGCTGAAGGCGATCGAATACTGGCTGTATGCCTGTTGCGCGCTGGTTTTCGCGATGGTGCTGCTGGGCGGCATCACCCGGCTAACCGAATCCGGCCTGTCGATTGTCTATTGGCGCCCCTTCACTGGCTGGATACCGCCGATGAACGAAGCGGCTTGGACCGCCGTTTTCGCTTCCTATCGGGAATCGCCAGAATTCCAGAAACTGAACTTCTGGATGGCGCTTGACGATTTCAAACGGATTTTCTGGCTTGAGTATCTCCACCGGGTTCTCGGCCGCATCATCGGCATCGCCTATTTTCTGCCCTTCGCATGGTTTTTGATCCGCTACCGCCTACCCGCGGGCCTGACCGGTCGGTTGGCAATCCTGTTCGTCCTTGGCGGTCTTCAGGGCGCGCTAGGCTGGTACATGGTAAAATCCGGCCTGGTCGATCAGCCATCGGTCAGCCAGTACCGACTGGCAGCGCATCTCGGCCTCGCAGTCGTGATTTATGCAGCCATGCTCTACACCGCACTGGGTCTCAGAAAAATTCTGGCAGCTGCCGTGCCCATTTCCCGCGGTACACACAAACCCGTCTCTCGCGGTGCGCGTAATCTGAGCATTCTGATTTTCATCACTATGACCTGGGGTGCCTTCGTCGCCGGCATGGATGGCGGCGCCGTGTTCACAACGTTTCCATTGATGGACGGGGGGATCCTGCCGCCGAATGCCCTGTCGATGTCACCAATCTGGCTGAACCTGTTCGAGAATATCGGCACAGTCCAGTTCATCCACCGGGTACTCGCCATCTGCACGGTCATTGCAGCGCTCTGGTTCTGGTGGGCACACCGGCTAGCGAAATCGCGAGCAACGACGCTGGTCGCGGTCTTTGCCGCGCTGCAGTTCTGCCTCGGTATCGCGACGATCCTGTCCGGTGCGTCGATTTATATCGCCTGGGCCCATCAGGGCGGCGCCATGCTTTTATTCACCACGGCAATCTGGACTTGGCGTCTTGGGGCATCTTGGGGCGACTGAGACGGCCAAGGCAACGCTTGACGGTAATTGCGGGGAAGCGTATCTAGCTGCCCTCTCGTGGAGATTTGAGCCGACCGGCTTGCGGCCACGTAAAAAAAATCGCTAAAAGGTCGGAGGTTCCTGAAACCCCGGCCCATCGGTCGGGGGTTTTTATTTGGGCGAAAGCCCGGGAGCACGAAATGGCAGTCAACAAACCCGTTCAGGATAGCTGGCGCGCGCAAACCCTTGCAGTGCGCGGCGGGACGAAACGCAGCGAATTCGGCGAAACCAGCGAAGCGATCTACGCCACGTCCGGCTATGTCTATGAATATGCCGAGCAGGCCGAAGACGCCTTCAAGGACCGGGTCGACCGGTTTATCTATTCGCGTTTTTCGAACCCGACCGTCGATATGTTCCAGGACCGCATGGCGCTGATGGAAGGCGCCGCCGTCGGCAAAGCGACCGCGACGGGCATGGCGGCCGTGTTTGCGTCCATGGCATCGATGGTGCAGGCGGGCGACCATGTTGTGGGCAGCCGCGCGCTGTTCGGATCCTGCCTGTATATTCTGACCGAGATTTTGCCCAAGTGGGGCGTCGAGACGACCATCGTCGACGGCACCGACCTGAACCAGTGGGAAGACGCGCTCAAACGCCCGACAAAATGCGTCTTTGTCGAAACCCCGTCAAATCCCGGCCTCGACATCGTCGATATCAAGGCAGTCTCGGCGCTTGCCCACAAAGCCGGCGCCAAGGTCATCGTCGACAACGTGTTTGCGACACCGTTGCTGCAGAAACCGCTGGAGCTTGGCGCCGACATTGTCGTGTATTCAGCGACCAAGCACATCGACGGCCAGGGAAGATGTCTCGGCGGCATGGTGCTCGGCGACGCGGATTATTGCGAAAACACGCTAAAACCGTTCCTCCGTCATACCGGCCCGTCGCTCAGTCCGTTCAATGCCTGGGTAATGCTGAAGGGGCTCGAAACCCTCGACCTGCGTATCCGGCGACATTGTGAAAATGCCCGCCAGATAGCCGATTATCTTGAAACCCGCTCGGACCTGGTGAAGGTCCGTTATCCCGGCCTGCCGAGTCACCCGCAGCACGAACTTGCGGCCGCGCAGATGACAGATTTCGGCAGCCTCGTGACGTTTTCGGTCGAAGGCGGCAAGGAGCGTTGCTTCAGATTCATGAACGCGCTGAAACTGATCGACATATCGAACAACCTCGGCGATTCGAAAAGCCTGATGACCCACCCCGCCACCACCACCCATCAGCGGCTCAGCGTGGAAGACCGCGAATCCCTGGGGCTGGATGACGGCATGGTACGTCTGTCGATCGGGCTCGAAGACCCGGCGGACGTTCAGGACGACCTCGATCAGGCCTTTGCCGCGGCGGCCAAAGCGTAAAAAGGGCAAATTCCACTTCGCGCCGAAATCCGTTAGGATACGCGCCACCACAAACCGGAAGCGACCCATGTATTCAGCCGTTACCCGAGAAATTCGCGTTCAGGTCGAACCGATTTATCTCGACGACCAATCCGAACCTGACGACGCCCAGTATGTCTGGGCCTATCGGGTCCAGATCGAGAATGAGGGCACCGAGACGGTCCAGCTTCTCACACGCTACTGGCACATCACCGACGGTATGGGCCGCGTGCAGGAAGTCCGCGGCGCCGGCGTAATCGGTGAACAGCCGGTTCTCAATCCCGGTGAAAGCTACGAATACACCAGCGGCACCCCCCTGCCGACACCGTCCGGCATCATGAAAGGCAGTTATCAGATGAGCACGCCATCGGGCGAGAAATTCGATATCGAGGTACCGGCCTTTTCGCTCGATTGCCCGCACGAGGCGCGGCACCTCAACTGACCTGAGCAAACAGCACAGGACCTGAGCCTTGCTCGATTTCCGTCCCGTTCTCTACATTATTGGCATTCTGCTGACGACGCTGGCAGCGGCCATGTGCGCGCCGCTGGTCGCCGACCTTGTGGTGGGTCATCCCGACTGGCAGGTTTTTGCCGGCTCCGCAGGACTGACGGCATTTATCGGTATCACCCTGATGCTGACGACGATGGCACCGCCTGACCGTTTCTCGGTCCGACAGGCATTCGTGCTGACAACACTGAGCTGGGTTGCGATGACATTCTTTGCATCCCTCCCGTTTGTCTTCGCCGATCTCGGCCTCAGTTTCACCGATGCGTTTTTTGAGGCGATGTCGGGGCTGACGACGACCGGGTCGACCGTGATCACATCCCTCGATTCCACGCCAAGCGGCATTCTGCTGTGGCGCGCGATCCTCCAATGGCTGGGCGGCATCGGCATCATCGTAATGTCGATCGCAATCCTGCCAATGCTGAAAATCGGTGGCAATCAGCTGTTTCAGATGGAATCGTCCGACCGGTCGGAAAAAGTCCTGCCGCGTGTCGCCCAGATCGCCAGTGGCGTCGGTTTTGTCTATCTCGCCCTCACCGCCGCCTGCGCAGCGTTCCTATGGCTCGCCGGGCTCAAAGGCTTCGACGCGATTGCCCACGGCATGACGACCATCGCAACCGGCGGATTTTCGACCCGCGACGGCTCGATCGGCGCGTTTCTCAATCCTACGGTTGAAATCATTCTCACGTGTTTCATGGTGCTCGGCGCCTTGCCTTTCGTGCTCTATCTGCAGGCGGTGCGCGGAAAACCTCTGGTCGTTTTCCGCGATAGCCAGGTGCGGTGGTTTTTCTGGATCGTTACGTTTTTCGTCGTCTCCGTGACCCTCGCGCATCACGTCAATAACGACATCAACATCTTCCGGGCATTGCGCGAATCCGCGTTCAACGTGGTCTCGATCATAACCGGCACCGGCTTTTCGTCGGCGAATTATGCAGGGTGGGGCGCGTTCGCCACCGGCGTGTTCTTTTTCATCATGTTTATCGGCGGCTGCGCCGGGTCGACGACCTGTTCGATCAAGATTTTCCGCTATCAGGTCCTGTACGAGACCGCGAAGATGCAGATGAAGCATCTGATCCGCCCGCACGGTATCTTCATCGCGAAGTTTAACGGTCAGCCGATCAGCGACGAAGTTGAAAACTCGGTCATGAGCTTCTTCTTCCTGTTCATGCTGACATTCGCCGTGCTGGCAGGCCTGTTGCATTTTATCGGGCTTGATTTTCTGACCGCAATTTCCGCCGCGGCATCGGCGATCTGCAACGTCGGCCCGGCACTAGGCGATATCATCGGCCCCACCGGGAATTATTCTTCGCTGCCAGACTCCGCGAAATGGGTGCTGAGCGCCGGCATGCTGCTCGGCCGGCTCGAGCTGTTCACCGTCCTCGTCCTGTTCGCACCCTGGTTCTGGCGTGGCTGAGACACCCCTGCTCGGCGAAATAAAATCGCGGTTGCGCGATCTGGTCGGGTTCGACACCACGTCGCGAAACTCCAACCTGCCGCTGATCGAGCATGTCGCCGACTATCTTTCGGATCATGGCGCTGCAACTCGGCTGATCCCGTCCGCCGACGGCGCCAAGGCCAATCTGTTCGCAACCATCGGCCCCGATATTCCGGGCGGCGTCGTGCTCTCGGGCCATTCCGACGTCGTGCCGGTCGACGGCCAGAACTGGTCCACGGATCCGTTTGCCTTGACCGAGGCCGACGGCAAACTCTATGGCCGCGGCAGCGCCGACATGAAGGGCTTTATCGCCTGCGCACTTGCGATGGCACCCCGCTTTGCGGAGATGGACCTAAACCGGCCGATCCATTTCGCGTTCTCGTATGACGAGGAAGTCGGCTGTCTTGGCGTCGGACGGCTGATCGACGTGGTCCTGTCGGAACTACCGCGCCCCGCCGCCGTGATTGTCGGCGAACCGACGGGGATGCAGATCGCCTCCGCCCATAAGGGCATCTGCGCGATGACCACGACAGTCCGCGGCCGTGAGGCACATTCAAGCCGCCCGCAGGACGGAGTCAACGCCATCAGTGCTGCCGCATCGCTGGTCTCTTACCTGTATCGGCTGTGCGACGAGCTTGCCGAGACCGACCGCGACGACCGGTTCGAGCCGCCCTTTACGACATTTAATGTGGGCCAGGTCGGCGGCGGCGACGCCATCAATATCATCGCGCGCGAATGCCTGCTGAACTGGGAGTTTCGCCCGATTCCCGGCGCCGACCCCGCCGACATCATCGCCCGCGTCGAGGCATGGGTAAAAGACGAACTGTTGCCCCGCATGCTGGCGACCGACCCGTCCTGTGCCGTTGAGAGTATCTGCGAATTTGTCGTCCCGCCGCTCGACGCGCCGGAAGGTTCCGTCGCGGAAGCCATCGCGCGCAAGGCGACCGGTCTGAACAGCACCGGCACTGTTGCCTTTGTGACGGAAGCCAGCCTGTTCGCGGATGCCGGCGTGCCCGCCATTGTCTGCGGTCCGGGCGATATCGCCCAGGCGCACCAGCCGGACGAGTTTATCGAGATCACGCAGCTCGATTCCTGCCTCGGATTTCTGGAACGGATTGCGCTGCCGTCGTAACGGGCGCGCTCTCGGTCAGTAAACCATCCGGTCGCCTTCAACGCGGCAGAAAGCCGGGCACTGTCCGGCACAACCAGCCGAGAATATGCGCCGCCACCCGTAATCCGCTGTCTTCGAGCAGCACGTCGTGGCTGGTCCCCGGGACGGTCATATGCTCGGCGTCGAAAAACGATGCCAGTTTTTCGGCGGGATGCAGGCCGACGCCGTCATGCGCCGTTCCGAGAAATATCATGGGCGCGGTAATTTTCGCCGGATCGACATCGACCCCGGACAGCCCCGACTGGTTCAGGGCCCGGGTCGATTCCGGCACCAGGCGGCTGTAGATCGCCTCGAACGTAGCATCGTCAATTTCTTCGAACATGGCGCCGCGCATGCGCGCGCGGTCGAACATCAGCGGTTCGTCCTCGTCCCAGGTAAAATCGCGGGTCGGACCGACACCGGCGGGACTGGCAGAGCCTATGCAGGCAACGGCGACAACATCCCGGTCCTCGGCGGCTTTCTGGACCATCAGCCCGCCCAGACTATGACCGATCAGGACAGCAGGTTCGCCGATCCAATCGAGCACCGTAGCGATGTCATCGACATAGTGCTCGATACCGGTCTGGCGGTATTCATCGGCGCTGAGCACGCGCGAGCCTTCATGATTACGGACCGACAACGCATAGGCAGGCACGCCCAGCGTCGCAAACCAGGTCAGCCACCTTGCATAGGCCCACCAGCCGTGAAACGCGCCATGGACCATCAGCACGGGGTGACGGAATGCACCGGCATCCAGTGGGACGGCCTGTTCTACATGCAGGCCGGATACCTGGTGGCTGCGCTGTTCGGGCCGCGGCAGTGTAAAGGGGTCTGTATTCATCAGATAAGAAAACCGCGGCGCGCCCCTGGGGCCGGCCGCGGTTCCTTGTTCATCATCGTACTATCAGGCGAATATCAGCGTGCGCCGATTTCCTTGTAGAACTTCATCGCGCCGGGGTGGATCGCGAAACCCTGATCCTTCGACATCCGCTTGGACGAATGCGACCGCCAGAGCGGGCTCGATGACTTCAGATCTTTCTCGTTCTCATGCATCGTTTTCACCACGTTGTAGACGACCTCGTTCGTAGCGCCCTTGTGGGTCCAGAGAAGATAATCGAAATGCATCACATTGACGGGCGCCAGAACGCCGGTAAACGGCTTGGCGGGATTGACGACCTTCAGATAGGACCCCGGATATACCGCCAGCGTGCGCTTCACGGCCGCGTCCGACGGATCAAGCGACAGATATTTGATCCCGCCTTTTACCGCGACATTGATTTCCTTCAGCACACCGGTGCCGACTGCGCCGATCATGACGTCGATCTTGCCCTGTTTAAAAGCATTCCAGTGCTGACGTAGCGCAACCACCGGCACTTTTTTCATGTCGTCGATGCTGAGCCCGCCATTGGCCAGAAACGAACCGAGGATGAAATTGAACAGCGGCGACGCCTTGAAACCGGCGGGTCCCCGCTTGCCGCGTAGCTCGGACAGCTTGTTGATGCCGGAACTCCGCGCGACGATCGGGCCGACCCGGAAGACCATCATCGTCGCCGCGATCCGCAGATTGTCGTATTTCGTGCCGGCGGACAGGCCGGTGCCGGTCTTGGCCATCGTGTATTGCGGCAGATTGGATAGCCCGAAATCAACCTCGCCCGCGTTGACGACCGGAATGTATTGCTGGGTACCGCCCATGACCTGGGTTCGTACTTCGAAGTCGCTTTTGAGCGAAACAACCTTCGCGATTGCATTGGAAACCTGGGCGGTCGCGCCGCCCTTAGTGGTGGCGACGCCTATGATCTGCGCCGATGCGGTGCCTGCGAGAGAGAGCGCGGCCGTTGCGGCAATCGCCGCCAGAGAAAGCTTTTTCATTGTCATGTCCCTTCCAGAAGACTCGATATTGTCAGCTTCGATATCGCCTCACGTAGACGTGAGCATATCCAGACGACTGGGCCGGGACAATACGGCGGCTAGCGAATCCATTCTTTCATGTGAATCCGTATCTGGTTCTCAAGCGCGGTGTTGAGATCCGCCATCATGGATTCTGTCATCTCGAACCATATTTTTTCGCGGTCATTGAGCGAGATGTTTTCCGATACCGAGCGCGACCGCTTCGCTGTTGATTCCGCCGTCACGCGTACATTGCCGGTCGCGTCGCGCAATTCCACCATCATGTCGATCACCGCCTCATAGCGTTCGGACTGATCGCGGGTAAAGGCGCCGGTCACGCCTGTGGTGCGTTTCAACGGCACTTCAATGACGCTGGCGCGCCGCACGATGACCCGGGCAACGCCCGAAGCACCGACCGCGCGCAGACGGTCACGCCCCCAGTTCGATGCCACCGCCGCCGGGCTTACCGGAAATTCATGTTCGACATTGGGGCGGGTGGCAGGCGAAACATACCGGTTCTCCACCTCGATCCGCGCAACGTTCAGGTTGATCGGCTGCAAATGGGCGAAAGAAATCTGAGAAAATCCGGGCTTCTGCACCTCTGTTGCACATCCTGCCAACAGAAATGCAACAGCAAAAAGACTGGCGAAAACGGGTGAGCGGCTCATATGCGTTCTCCAGGGGGGTTGCCTAACCTTTACTCTATATGCGCTCTACCCTGCCCGACATCAACCGCCGTAAAGCCGGTCGATATCGTCGTCGGAATAGACATAGTCATGACCGCAAAATTCGCAGGTCACGACAACATCGTCGCCAACTTTGAGGGTTTCGATCTCAGTGCGCGGAAATGACTGGAGCATGGCCTCGACGCGCTCCGAAGAGCAGCGGCAGCGCATTTCCAGCGGTGCCGGGTCGAACACCCGCACGCCGTCCTCGTGGAACAGGCGGAATAACAGGTCATGCGGATGCAGCGCCGGGTCAAGAAGCTCACCGTCGCGGCTGCTGCTCATGAGGACAACTGCACGCCGCCAGGCTTCCTCAAAATCTTCATCCGCCGCATCGCCAGATTGCAGGGTGATGCCCTCGGGCGGCATTTTCTGTACCAGCAGACCGCCGGCACGCCAGTTCCCGCCGTCATCCATACGGGAGGTCAGTTTGACCACGCCCTCGAACTGGTCGGACTGGCGGAAATAATTGTGGGCACAATCCGCAAGCGTCGCCCCCGTCAGGTCGACAATGCCCTGATAACTCTCGGTGTCCTGGCCCTGGTCGACGGTGAAGGCGAGATACCCGCCGCCAAGAAGATGCGGAACCGGGCCATCGCGCCAACTATCATCGAGCGCAGCAAGCGCTTCCTTGTCGTATTGCGCAAAACCACGCAGCGCGCCGTCACTGGTGAGATCGGCGACCAGCATACTGACCGGTCCGTCGCCTTTTGCCTGAAGCGAAAACACACCGTCGAACTTGAAAATTCCGGCGACCAGCGCCGACAACGCAATCGCCTGCGTCAGCAGCGCGGCGACGGGCTCAGGGTACTGGTGCCCTGCGATAACTGTCTGCACGGCCGGGCCCAAACGGACCAGCCGGCCACGGGCAGCACCATTTTCAACC
>MEHZ011655047.1_pt1 | contig 13825 bp, 8 predicted proteins | sample 897221 | NCBI WGS metagenome assembly MEHZ01 (sample SAMN05514161, study PRJNA337945) | marine metagenome | isolation source: marine surface water | place: Arctic Ocean | collected 2007-12-13
CATCGTACTGGTCGAAGGCCAGACCCAGAGGATCAATGGTTTTGTGACAGGCGGCGCAATTGGGATCCTTGGTGTGGGCCTCGATGCGTTCACGGATGGTTATCTTGTCTCCTTGGGGAGGGACGGGTTCGATCGGGTCGACGTTGGCCGGTGGGGCTGGAGGGGTCTTGTTGAAGATGGTTTCGCTCAGCCATACCCCGCGGTGGACCGGGCGGTGGCGTGTGCCGTCCGAGGTCAGTCCGAGCACGGCACCCATCGTGAGCAGTCCCCCTCGTTTGTCCTCGAGATTGAGTGAAACGCGCTGGAAATCGCCCGTCTTCGGTTCTGGCAATCCGTAAAAGTCGCAGAGGCGGGCGTTGGCCATCGTCCAGTGGGAATCAAGCAGGGTTTCGATGGGAAGGTTTTTGGTGAGCATTTCTCGAAAGAATTCAACCGGTTCGTTGCGCATGCTCGTCTCTAGCCAGTCGTCGTAGGTGGGGTAGAGCTTTTTGTCCGGGGGAAACATTCCAACCTTGTGCAGTTGGAGCCATTGCCTTGAAAAATCATCGATGAAGCGTTCGATTCGGCCATCCGATAACATACGGTCGACCTGTTTGTTCAGCTCGGTGCCATTTAGCTTTTCTTGGTTTGCCAATGCGAAGAGAGGATCATCAGGCATGGAGCTCCAAAGGAAGTAGGAGAGTCGCGAGGCAAGTTCGTGTTCGTTCAGTAGTTCCCTTGTTTGTGGCTCGCCCTCGACTAAATAGATGAAGTTTCGCGAAGTCAGGACCCGAAGCAAAGCCGTACGAAACGCTTCTTGGACTTCTTCGCCCGCTTCGAGATCTTCTTGGTAAGAATTAAGATAGCCTACTAATTCCCGAGGATTCACTTTCCTTCGCCATGCCCGTTCCGCAAAAGACTGAAGATGATCACTAACTTGATCAACGGTCGCATTGCTTTCCGGGAAAATTCCTTTACGGAGCGATTTCTCCCGAGGGGTTACGATGGGACCTTCCCATTCCACCCAGTCGAGAATCACCGTGGAGAAGATTCCGTTTCCTTTATCATCAAACATTTGCGGTGCATTTGGGTTCAATAGGAAGGTCTCACTACTGTGCGTAAATATGTAGCTATCCCGGCTGGCAAGGGCGTTACGGAAGGCGGCACCCTGTCGACGGTCGATCACATCCGTGGCCACTACGGCAAAATGTAACTGGGTGGGCATTTCCAGAAAAATTTCGAATTCGTAAATTTGTGGCTTGTCTTCCGGGGCGGTGATATCGAGCTCGATGAGTCCATCCACATTTTCCTCACTGGTTTTCATCCCAATACTCAGATGAGCAGGCTGACCACCGGGCGGCCGAATACCACTTGCCTGGAGACGAAGTTTATAAAGACCGCTGTGTTCCGGGCCGGTTTTGCCAAACCAGTGGTGAGCAAGTGCCTGATCCACCCTGCCGGGAAAAAGGAGTTGTCGAAGAGGGCGTTTAATACCAAACCGTTTCAGGGCTTCTTTTTGTTTTTCTCCACCTACATAGCGCAGATCTGCAGCTGTCTTCTTAACTTTTCGGACTTCCCCTTCAGTCTGAGGGAATGCGCGGTCGAGGACGATCTCGGCGGCTTGGTAGAAGCGATTGATATGGGAAGGCGAAAGCGAGAGTTGAGCACCGATCCGTTCGTAACCGTGCCACAAAGTGTCTTCATTTAATTCCCCCGGTTTTGTAGGGTCGTAGCGTACACCCAATAGGTCATAGACCGTATTTTGATATTCCTTTCGGCTCAGGCGATAGTGAGCAACCGGAGGGCGGGCGGCCATGCGGGCGGCTTTCCCTTCGCTTATTTTTTGGTCCAGTTGGGCAATGAAAGTGGAGATTTCCTGTTCAGTGGGTCGTGGTTCCTCTTCGGGAGGCATTTCCCCAGCATTTATGCGCTCATTCACTTCCGCCCAGAGATGGCTGTCGACACCCGCCTTGAAGTCACGGGAGAGGGTGTCAATTCTCAGGTCGCCCTTTTCTTTTTTGGACCCATGGCAACTCACACAGTGGGTGTTCAAAAAGCTTTCAAAAGACTTATCCACTGCAGACAAAGACAGCGGAAGTAAAATTATAAAAATTTTAAACCTAAACATACTAAAATCATTATTTTTTGGTTTAAATAGGTTCAAATAAAAAATCCAACTTAGACAAAGTTTTCTGAGGAGGGGGAGGAGTTTAATTTATAAGTTTCGATACTTTAGAGGTGTAGTGGAAGAATAATTTAATTATTAAGATTTAAGTGAAATTTTTTATATATGTTGGGATTGTTTGCCTTGTCAGTTCTATCCTACATCCAAAATCAAAGTGGAAAGAGTATGTTGGTGTGGCCGGAAAAAGTGGTTGGCGTTGTCATGTGATATATCCGGATCCCAATAATCACGGACCGGATGGAATTAATTTTCATGACTGGGACGATGATGGAGATTTGGACCTTTTGGTAAACTACGAAGAGGGGAAATACAGCCGGCTGTTTTTTAACCCGGGCGATGGAAAAATTCGGAATTTATGGACAGATTATATCGAGTTTAAACATGGCAAATGCGAAGACTCTGGAATCGGAGATCTAAACAATGATGGTTTGGTTGATTACATAGCCAATGGGGGATGGATTTATTTCAATCCCGGGAAATCTATGATCAGAAAACCCGGTTCGTGGCAGAAAATGACCCTTTTTGACAGGGAACAAAGAGTACCAATTGTAATAGATTTGGATGAGGATGGGCTGAATGATTTGGTGGTGGGTGCCCAGAGTTGGTTTAAACAACCTAAAAAGGATAAACGAAATCCGAAGAATTGGAAACGATACGAACTCGGTTCCGTAACTTGGCCAATGACTTGCATGGTCAACGACTTGGATGGAGATGGAGATAAGGATATTGTGGTTCAGGAGCGAAGAAAACAAGGAACCTTTTATTTTGAAAACCCGGGTCTGAAAAAGGTGATGAATAAATGGCCAGTAAGGGTTATTGATAAGCAAACGGGGGGGATGTTCATGGCCATGGGTGATGTCAACGGCGATGGTCGAATCGATTTGGTCAAGGCTAGCGACAAGGTTAGAATCTTTTTGCGGATTAATGATACAGGCCATCCCAAATACAAGATGGTCGAAGTGGAAAAGCCAATTCAACCAAAATCGGTCAAGGTAAACGCGAAGCCGAAGGGAGTTGCCATACTGGAAATGAATGGGGATCCGACTTATCCTGAAATTCTGATCATTCCCGAGTACGAAGCTCAATTATGGTATTTGGCTTTGTCCGCTGACGGCAGGTGGAGTAGTCATGTTTTGGACATACCTGGACCTGAGAGTCGCAAGAAGATGGACAATGCTTTTGTTGCGGATCTTGATGAAGATGGCGATCTAGATGTAGTCACCACCGAAGAGAATGGCGGTTGGGGTGTTATCTGGTTCGAGAATCCGCTTTTACCAAAGTAAATGAGTCTACGAAGGGGTGGACAGGGATAGTGTTACAAAACTTTTGAGTTTGTTCTCATTTCTTGTTCGGAATAGGTTTATTTTTATTATTAATAAGCACGGCTAAATATATATGAAAACCATAGCAAATTTTGGAACCCTGATGGAAGCAGAATTGCTCAAGCTCAAACTGGCGTCCTGTGGGATTGAGGCATTTATTCCGGATGAACTCACAGCTGGTGTGGCCCCGCATATATTTGCGACCAAATCTGGAATTCGAGTACAGGTCGGCGGTGCGGATTTTGAAAATGCCTTAGAAGTGATGAAATCCAAGGTAGCAGAATCTGAAAGTATAAAAGGTGAAGAGGATTAAAATGCCTTACCCTAGCAATTCAGAAATGTGAGAATCTGGTGTCTGCATGGATCTTTACAGACTGCATCAGTATGGAAATCAGTTTGCGAAGCAATCGAATCAAATTTTGAATCGGTGTCCTTTGAGGCGGTTAATCTATATGAAAAATCTTATAAAAACTTCGAGCATTGGAGGAGTGAATTTTGTGGAGAAGTAGAGCAGCAAACAAAAGATGAACCATCTTTGTTAATGGGTTATTCAATGGGCGGGCGACTGGCAATGGATGCCTGTGTGAATCGACCTGACCTATGGAGCGGTGTCATCACGGTCGGTGCACATCCAGGGTTAATATCTCACGACGAACGAGACAAACAGTTGAAGAAGGATCTCGAATGGTCACGCCGCTTTCGGACAGAAGACATTCATGAATTACTCAAAGAATGGGATAGGCTTCCGGTCTTTTGCGGGAGATCGAATTGTTCGAGCAGGGAAATTACTGAATTGGACTCAGAAAAAATTAGCCACTTTTTTGATGTGTTTTCTAAGGCAAGGCAGGGCAATTTATCTTCTTTATTGAAAAACCATACCTTATCTCCTTTGCTCTACATCTCCGGTTGTGATGATCTAAAGTATACAAAAATCGGGCAGGACTTGGCTGCCAGTTGTAGGCAAATTCGACACGAAATAATCCCCAATGCGGGGCATCGGGTACCATGGGAAAATCAGGATGCTTTTATATCTGAAGTCTCGGTGTTTATTGATTCAGTTCTCAACAAATGACTAATGGAAGATGTTCCTGGCCAAAGGATGATCCAATTTATCTCGCTTACCACGATGAAGAGTGGGGAGTCCCGGTTTATGATGATTTGGAATTATTCGAAAAATTAATCCTCGATGGTTCGCAAGCAGGTTTAAGTTGGATCACAATTCTCAAGCGTCAGGCAAATTACAAAAAGGCTTATGATCACTTTGATCCATACAAAATGGCCAACTGGACGGATAAGAAAATCGAGACCTTACTCAAGGATTCTGGAATTATTCGAAACCGGTTGAAAATTTTAGCGGCAAGGCAAAATGCCAAATCTTATCTAGAGTTAATTGAGAAAAAGGGAAACTTTTCAGACTTTCTTTGGAGTTTTGTTAATCATAAGCAAATAACCAATTATTGGAAAAGTTGGGAGAAGACTCCTGCAAAAACAAAAGAATCTGAAAAAATGAGTAAAGAATTAAAAGCGAGAGGATTTCAGTTTGTTGGTCCGACCATTTGCTATGCTTTTATGCAGGCGGTCGGAATGGTGAATGACCATATAATTTCTTGCTTTAGGCACAGTGAGATTGCTAATCTTCATTAATGAATCAACCACCGTCCAATCCTCGACCACCCATTTCACCCGGTTGTTCCAAAGCATTTATTTTTGTGTTGGGGCGTCTATTCCCGCTTAGCTTTGGATTAGGGGGGCTTATTTTTCTAGGCGTTGGTTTATGGGCGATAAATAAGGGTATGCAGAGTGAGAACTGGGATAAGGGAACAGCCACAATTACTAGTTCAGAAATTGAAAAAACAGAAAGAAGGAGCAAGGACCCTCAAGGGTTTACCCAAACAAGCACATCATACAGTGTCAGGGTGAAATACTCCTATACCGTGGAAGGAAGTAATTATGAAGGGAATACCATTGGGTTTGGAACAATGAGTCATAATGAGAAATCGGATGCTCAGGAGGAATTAAAATCCTATCCCAAAGGAAAAAAAATCGATGTTTATTATGACCCTGAAAACCCAAGCGATTCGGTTCTCAAAAAAGGGGTTTTCTGGCCGATGTATATTGTGATTGCCGTTTCGGTAATCATGTTGATCGGTTCAATTTGGGCATCCTTTGCCCTACCCAGGTATTTGAAGAGGCGTGCTGAGGTAGCTTTAGCAAAGATTCAGGAGGAAGTGGATGATCATGATCATCCATTTTCTAATTATTCTTAGTTCATAGCTCAGGAATTTAGATGATTACATCCTTCGCTGACACTCGTTCTCTTCAGCACTAGGAAAAGCAACTCTTTAATAAGCGGAGATTAAGAATAGATAGGTTTTTATTATTTAATCTTATTTCGTATTTCAACGAAATTAACTTCTTTGTGCACATGAAAGGTTTTTTCCTGATTGTAGATCAGGGAGTCGTAGACGCGGTGGGCTTTGCCGGTAAAGGAAAAGGCGGCTCCCGTATTGTCGTGAACGATGCAGTTGCGGTAGGTGGTCACCGCATCGTTCACATCGGTTACCCCACCGGAGATGGATCCGTTCCATGCGATTTCGGAATCAATGACCTCCATTTCCGCAGTTTCATGGGCACTGATACCTTCGTCCGCACAGGACAGTGCCCGAACATTTTCCAACCGGATGCCTTTGCGATGGCCGTGGATGTTGAACCCATCGTTTCCGGCATATTTGACGGTCAGGTTACGAATGATGATATTGGAACAGGCAATGGATACGCCGTTTACTCCGTTTTTTGCGGGTAAAATGATGGGCTTGAATCGTCCACGGTCTGCTCCGATCGCCTTGCCCGGTTTGCATCCTTTGGGCCAGCGGAAGTAGAGAGATCCATCTTTTGCATATCCCATTTCTCCCGGTTTGAGCTTTTCGGGAGGGAAGTAGCATTTCGATTTCATATCTGGGCGACCCTTTTCCGCTTCATGATCGCGGGGAATGGTAATCGGAATATCCCCGATAAAGAGCCCGGCCGTTTGCCCAGCAATCCGAGGAGTGTGCCCGAAACTTTTCAGGAAATCCGGCTGGGATGTCCATAGATCACAATCCATGATCCAGTCGTGCTCACTGACCCTGGTGCCCAGATCGATTAGCATTCCCTGCCCATCAAATACCTCAGGCTTATCTGGGGTTCCTCCTGACTTAAGAACGAGTGGAGCGGTTATGCGTGCCTGTGTCTGCAATTCCCAAATATCGCTACGAAAGGTGCCCACAGGCATGCTCTGCTTATTTTGAAGGTTGGCGATCGGGCTGTCCTGCCAGGCATAACGAACGGCTACCGCTTCCTTCACCTTATCAGACGTTACCCATACCTTCCCACCAGATTTGATCCTTGCCTGTGCCGGATGAAATTTCTGATCCAGACCGGCCAAAGAGAAGCCTGTCACTTCTGTTTGTTCATCCTTGGTAAAAAGGTTTTGGTCAAAATCAATCAAAGCCCCCTTTTCCTGAAAGATAATCTTTTCAGGTCTCGGTTCTCGGTAGACCAGATTCTTTTCCCCATAAATCTTGCTCTGAGCGGCGAGTGCCAGTCTTTGTCCAATCGGTTTTTTTAGCGGCGGATGGATTTCATCAGGCAATCCACAATCAGTCGAAACAACCGTTGCCGTATTTGGTAGGGACTTTTCCAGGAGGGCAATGGATTCCCGTATCTCTGCCCATGGACTTCTCGGCCAAACGCGGACTTTCCCAAAAGCAGGGAGTTGCACGGCAAGAAAAGCCATATCATTTTGCTTAAAGGTTTTGCGCCATTCTTTGACCATAGTGGGGAGCTGTCTTCGATAGGCCTCGGCCCTTCCCTGATTGGATTCGCCCTGGTACCAAATCACTCCCCGCATGGCTAGCGGAGCGATGGGTGAAACCATGGCATTGTAGAGGCAGGAAAGCTTCCATGGTTCGGTCGGCGGTCGGTTGGGATCGCGATTCGGATCTTCCTCCCAAGCTGCGTAAGATTCGTCCCACTTCGCTTTTTGAACACGATAGGCTTCAATAATATCGCGGGTAAATTCCGGGCTGTTTTCAAGGGATTCACGAGGCATCCAGCAATAAAGTTTCGAGCCGCCGAAATTCGACTCAATCAACCCAACTGGCACATCCTGCGAAATGCGTACCTCGTGGGCAAACCATGCGGCAACGGCGCTGATCCAGTCGAGTCCAAACCTCTCGTTGTCGACCGTCCGCCATTGTCCATCGTCGCCCATACGCCAGCGCGGATGCTGAAACGCTCCGTCTGCTCCGATGTCTGCAAGGGGCTCATCCGCGATATAGGGACCGACCTTGAAGCGACGCAGTGTAGGGTGGGGGATAAGTTTGCGGGCCTCCTCTGCATGAGTGGAATTGGGAATGGTGAATCCCATGTTGGACTGACCGGAGGCCAACCAGACTTCTCCAATGAGAATATCTTTCAGGATGACGGATGTGCCGAGGGCATTTACTTTCAACTCTTGCCCTTGAGTATTTGCCTTCATGGGGTCGAGTTTGATCATCCATTTGCCTGCCTCATTTGAAGTTGCACTTTTTCTTTGGCCTGCAAATTTGACTTGTATTTGGGTTTGAGGTTCCGCCCATCCCCAAATGGGCACCGACATTTCCCGTTGTAGTACGCAGTGGTCGGTGAAGATTTTAGCAAAGGACAAACCTTCGCCAAGGAGAGTGGATGCGAGGAATAAACCGGTAACAAAAAAAGAATGTTTCATGGGACAAAGCTAGGGCTAAGCTAAAACTTGTTTGATCACATGACCGTGCACATCGGTGAGGCGACGGTCTAGTCCGTTGTAGTACCAACTGAGTTGATTGAAATCGAGACCCATAAGATGTAAGACCGTAGAATGAAATTCCCAGATAGTGGTTGGGTTTTTCTCGGCCCTTCTTCCGAACTGATCCGTTGCTCCATAACTTATGCCCCCTTTTACTCCGGCTCCCATCATCCAAAGTGTGAATCCATCGGGGTTGTGGTCGCGTCCGGCAGTTCCCTGTTGACTGGTGGGCATTCGGCCGAACTCGGTGGTCCAAAGTACGAGGGTGTCATCCAACAAACCATTTTGTTTTAGATCAGTAAGCAAAGCGGCGGTGGGCTGATCGAAAATGGGGAGATGGCGCTCGTAATCTGCCTTTAGGGTCTTGTGGGCATCCCAATTAAGCAGGCCGTCCACGCCACTCGCCCGGGAAGCACAGTAGAGACTTACATATCGGACATCCCGTTCCAATAATCGTCGGGCAAGAAGGCAATTCGACGCGTAGGAGGCGGTGAGAGAATTCTTGGAATCGGTTCCGTAGAGTTGATGTATATGTTTTGGCTCTTTGGAAAAATCACTCACTTCAGGTGCGGATAACTGCATCCGGGCAGCGAGTTCGTAAGCCCCTATACGAGCTTGGAGTTCACTTTCCGCTGGCCGTTGGGAAGCATGGTTTTTGTTCAGGAAAGAGAGAAGGTCACGCGTTTGCTTTTCTTCTTGAACAGAAATGCTATCTGGGGTCTTAAGGTTGCGGATGGGTTGTTGGGCGGCCATGACAATCGCTTGGTGGCGGGCGGGCAGAAACCCGTTGCTCCAATTGGCCTTACCATTGGGTGGTTCGCCTCGAATATCGGGAATCGCTACATAGGTGGGTAATTCCTCGGTCATGCTGCCCAGGCCGTAACTGATCCAGGAACCGGCAGAAGGAAAACCTTCGGTGGCGTGACCAGAATTGATGAAGATGCATCCCGGTCCGTGGGTATTGGTCTTGGAATGCATGCCGTGCAAAAAAGCGATGTCATCGACGTGTTTGGCCATGTGGGGCAACATCGACGAAATCATCTTACCTGACTTCCCGGCCGGATTGAAGGCCCATGGGCTCTTCATGAGTGGTCCGTTCTTGCCTTGAAAACTGACTAGGTTCTCCTCGCCGGGCAAGGGTTTACCATGCATCTTCTCGAGCATGGGTTTGTGTTCCCATAGATCCATGTGGGAAGCGGCTCCCGGGCAGAAGATTTGCAGGACGCGCTTGGCCTTGGCGGGTAAGTGGAGCTTGGGGGAGGCGAGGGCATCACGAGCGATGAGGTGCTGCAAGCCCATCCCCATGACTCCAGTGGCGACGTTACCAAGAAATTTTCTTCGAGTTAGTTCGGTAAGTGCCTTCATGGGTTCAGTCAAGGTAGATAAGTTCACTGGAGTTTAGAATGGCCCGGCAGACTGCCTTCAGGTTTCCCTTGTTCAGAAGGGGTTCGAGCCGCTGACTTTCTTTCTGAGATGGAAGACGCTGGTATGCCAGTTGGTAAAGAGCCTTGGCCTGTACGGCGGGCGTTCCCTCGGGGATGCGTGAGGCGAGGGCTTGCGACATATCGAGGGTAAAGGCGTGGTTGAGCATGGTCAATGCCTGCAGGGGTGTGGTGGTCCGGGCCCGGCGGGGAGTGGAAAGCGAACAGTCTGGTTGATCGTATTCGGTCATGAGGTCAACCACGGCGGCCCGGGCATTTTGATGGTAGACCGCTCGGCGGTAAGTTTCGGGTCCATGTTCATCCAATGCGTGATAGGTGGAAACATTGTCCTGCACATGACGGTAAAGCCTAAAGCCGGAGCCACCCATTTTCAGATTTAATTTACCGGAAACAAACAGAAGGGTGTCTCGAATTTCTTCGGCTGAGAGTCGACGGGTGGCAAAGCGCCAAAGAAGTCGGTTGTTACTGTCTACCTGAGCTGCTTTATCTCGGTGGACTGAGCTTTGCTGATATGTTTCCGAGAGCATGATCAGGCGATGTATGGGTTTGAGTCGCCAATCGTTATCGATTATTTTTCGGGCTAGAAAGTCGAGCAAGTCGGGGTGGGATGGTCTTCCTCCCATATAGCCCAAGTCGTTTGGGGTGTCGACGATTCCTGTCCCGAAATGATAGTGCCAGAGCCGATTAGCTAAGACTCGGGGCGTTAGAGGGTTTTTCGGATGAGTAATCCACTCAGCCAACTTACGTCGTCGATCACTTTCGGATGCGTTTGAATCAAGTTGATAGCCATTCATGACCTCGCTTAGGGTCGATAGACTGGCGGGTCTGACCTCTACACCCTTGCGCTTAGGACTGCCCCCAATGAAGAGGTGGAATGGGCCTTTTGCATCTTCTCGCTTACCAATCCAAACAGAGGGAAGATTTGGGACTTCTTTGATTTCTCGATATGCAGCCCTAAATTCAGTTTCTAATTTCCTGCGATTTTCATTTTCTTCTTGGGTGTAGGCAATGGATCGTAATCGGTATTCGCGGTGAGATAATGCCTTGGGTTCTAATTCACGCTTACGAAACCCCACCAGTTTTGTGGCTCTTGGTTTTCGATCCCTGCCATTTGCAACCTCGGTCCACTTTTCCCCATCCATGGAGACCTCGATGCGGTACTCTGAGACGAACTTAAGGATGCGATGTTCGGGAGCTTTCTCAATTCTAGCACTGGAAAAGAAAACGCGTTCCACCAAAGCGGGCTTGGCAAGTTCGATGGTTAAGCTCCCGGAGGATTCGAAGCGTTCGCCGAACGCTCCATCATTGGTAAGTTGCGAAGAATGCCTACCAGGGCCCGATGCTTTCCCTCCATTTTTCTGTAGAGCGAGGTTTACAGAATTTCCCGAAGCACTCCATATTTCAAATTCGTCAATCATGAAGCCAGTTTCGTGCAAATTAACATCCCCATTTTCGCAGATCAGGCGGATAAACTTGGCTTCAACCGGTTCGAGTTTTTCTTCCGTTCCCTTTCGATTGACCTGTGGACGTGTCCACTTTGCTTCCTGTTTAGAGACAAATTCTTCTGTCAGGGCTCTTTGCAAAACGATTTCATCTAATTTGATAATCGCTTCTTTTCTTTTGTTTTGTTTTGACTGCAGAGGTTTGAGTCGATCGCGATGTCTGAGCATTTGCTTTTTCGTAGCCAATGGTACAGAACCATGCCGGATTCCAGCAAATGTAGCATACATTTGGTAATAGTCTTCCTGTGCGATAGGATCAAATTTATGATCGTGACAGCGTGCACATGAGATAGTCATACCAAGAAAAGCTTCTCCCGTGGCGTTGATTATTTCGTCCAAAGTATTGGCTCGAATTTGGGCTCTTGCATCCGGGTCCTGATTGCCCACATCGTCATATGGACCCGCGACCAGAAAGGCACTGCCGATAACCGAGTCGAGATCATCCGGGGCGATAAGGTCACCCGCTAGGTGTTCCCGGATAAACTGATCGAATGGTTTATCTCGGTTTATTGATTTGATAACATAGTCTCGAAAGTGCCAAAGGTCATTAATCATGAAGTTGCGCTCAAACCCGTTGCTTTCGCCGAAGCGTACGACATCCAACCAATGCCTGCCCCAACGTTCGCCATAACGAGGGGAAGCGAGCAGACGGTCGATCAGTTTATCGTAAGACTTGGAATCTTGGTCAGAGATAAAGACTTCCACTTCTTCTGGAGAGGGTGGGAGTCCTGTAAGGTCATAAGTAGCCCGGCGAATCAGGTCACGTTTGCCTGCCAGTGGATTACGACGCAAGTTTTCTTTGTTGAGTTTTTCATCGATGAAGGCGTCGATTTTGTTACGCTTTGGCTTAGACAAGGGTTGATAAGACCACCATGATTTATCGGCTTTCGATGCCTCGTGTAAAACCAATCCTTCGGGCCACTGGGCACCTTCTTCGATCCATTGGGCAAGATAATCGGCTTCCTTCTTTGTTAAGGGTTCCCCTTCCTCGGGCATGTACGGTTTTTCGTTAGGATTGTCCGAAGTAGCAGCGAGCCAAATCTCACTGGCAAAAGAGTCTCCGGGAACTACCAAGTCCTTCTTCGAGTTGAAGACAGACTCGGCTGAACTGAAGTCGAGTTTACCCTTGGACACATTTGGATTATGACAACCCAGGCATTTTTTTTCTAGAACTGGCTTAAGGTGTTTTTGAAAATCAAGGGGTGATTTCTCTGCCGATACGGAAACGCCTGAAAACAGTAAATAAAACCCCGCGAATCTTAACTTCCATGTAATATCAAAAATTAAATTCAGTAAGTGCATAAAAATTATTTTGTGACTAGCAATTTTCAGATCAAGTGATTTTTTGTGTATAAATATTTTATTCTACGCCTATGGAATCAATGACTGATATTATTGTCTTAAATAGGTCAAATTCCGAAAGAAATCAAAGTGGATTGTCGCCCTTGATTTCAGTTAGCATTTCCAACAATTGATTAATGAGTAAATTAGAGGCTTCGGGTTGAAACCGTGATGTCCCCAACCAGGTTTCATATCCGCCCAGTTTATGCTGGTTGGGTGGAGGCAGGTAGCCGTAACCGCCGTTGGCGAGTTCGATTAAAAAAGTTCTTTTGAATGGGCTTTTTGCTTTAATCTCCAATCCAATTTCGACCAACACTTCAAAGGGCATACTAACAATCGCCTGTTCTCCGATTCGTAGGGCTTGAATAATGACCGGTTCAGTTCTTGGGTGTTCGGGCTTGGAGTATTCAATGGTTCGCGAAGCAACGGAAGTTGTTCGTTTATTGATTTCATTCCTTTCCCGACTCGTTCGTTTGAGGAGGTCTGTGGCGAGATTAATTTCTCTTTGATTGGGCTTGCGATAAGGTAATTCGATTTCACGTTGTCTGATTGCAATAACTGGCTTGTCTGCGTAGGTCTCGATTTTTTTGACTGCCCGCCAGGCGGTATCTGCCGTTTTGGAGGCCACGACCCGAATTTGTTCGAAGGGTGATCGAGGTGGCCGGGAGCCGGTGAAGACGAGGTTATTAATGTCTCCACTGGCCCCATTGGTCATTAGGGAAACAAAATTTTCAGGCGGGTTTAATCCACCGATCCGATAGGGCATGATTCGGGAGAATTCCCCAAAGTAATCGGCCGAGGCCATTCCGACTTCCCGGCCTTTGTCATCGAATTTTTTGGGCACGCCACCCACATAATGGAGGGCATAATTGGCGATTAAAGCGAGGGGCTTGTTCCTTGAGTTGCGGACATCGATTACACAAAGCTGAGGATCCACGGGTCCCGCTGGCTTTACCAGATGGTTACGATTGGCATTGGTCTTGACTTGGTCTTTTTCACCCAGGGGGTTCGGTGGCATGGTGCCGGGTTGGAGGAACCAGCGCCGGTTGCGTACTTCGCTCGGTTCGTCTTGCGATGAAAAACCAATCCTTGCCGGTTCCATGGAGTTGATGGCTTTCACGATGGCTTCCTCCAACTTTTCATATTTGAGCTTTTCATAAGCTTCTCGACCGGGCATTCCTTCTCCTCCTTTGGGAGCCGAATGAGTATGGGTTGCACAGATAAGTATTTCCTGAGTTTTCCATCCA
>MEHZ011597571.1_pt1 | contig 13807 bp, 9 predicted proteins | sample 897221 | NCBI WGS metagenome assembly MEHZ01 (sample SAMN05514161, study PRJNA337945) | marine metagenome | isolation source: marine surface water | place: Arctic Ocean | collected 2007-12-13
ATAAATCTGTAAAAGCAGTATTAGAATTAGTTTCAGCCTGTAAAAATATTGATAAATCTTTAGCTTCACACTTTAAAAAAATAAAACTTTAGGTTGCATATAGGACCTTTAATTTAAAAGTTGCAGGTTGATTTATTTTTGTTACATGATAAGAAGTTAACTCATTAGATATAAAAAAATATTGGTAATTAATAATGAATATTCATGAATTTCAAGCAAAAAAATTATTAGCTAAATTTGGAGTAAGTATACCTAGAGGAAAAGAAGCACACTCTGCTTCTGAGGCAGTTAAAGTTGCATCAGATATAGGAGGAGAAAAATGGGTTGTAAAAGCACAAATTCATGCCGGAGGAAGAGGAAAAGCTGGAGGAGTGAAAATAGCCGATAGCCTAGAGGAAGTTGAAAAAATTAGTAATTCATTGTTAGGTATGCAGTTAATAACGCATCAAACAGGGCCAGAAGGTAAAAAAGTAAATAAAATTTTTGTTGAAGAAGGAATTAATATTGTTTCTGAGCTATATTTAGGGGTAGTCCTTGATAGGAGTAGTGAAAAGTATGTAATGATGGCTTCAACGGAAGGTGGAACTGAAATAGAAATAGTTGCAGAAAAAACACCAGAAAAAATCTTTAAAGTGCAAATAGACCCTTTAATAGGCATGCAAGCTTATCAAGCAAGACAGTTAGTTTTTAAATTAGGTCTTGAAAAAGCGGTCTCAAATAAAGCTGTTGTATTTATACTTGCTCTGGCAAAAGCTGTAGAAGAGACGGATGCAAGTTTAGTAGAAATAAACCCTTTAGTAATAACGGCAGATAATGATGTATTAGCTTTAGATGCAAAAATGAATTTTGATGATAATGCTTTATATAGACACAAAGATATAGAAGGTTTGAGGGATGAAGATGAAGAAGATGCAAGAGAACTAGAAGCAGCTAAACATGAATTAAGTTATATTAGTTTAGATGGAAATATTGGATGCATGGTAAATGGAGCTGGGTTAGCTATGGCTACAATGGATATTATTAAGCTGGAAGGTGGAAACCCTGCAAATTTTCTAGATGTGGGAGGTGGGGCTACTAAGGATAGAGTAGAACAAGCATTTAGAATAATTTTGTCTGATGACAAGGTAAAGGCAGTTCTGATTAATATTTTTGGTGGAATTATGAGATGTGATGTAATTGCTGAAGGAGTTATTGCTGCAGCTAAAAACATAGAGATAAATATTCCTTTAATAGTTCGTTTAGCTGGTACTAATGTAGAAAAAGGTAAAGAGATTTTAAATAATTCAGGACTAGATATTATTAGCGCAGATAATTTAGGAGACGCTGCAAAAAAAGCTGTTTCATCAATAGGGGGGGCATAAATGTCTATAATAATAAATTCAGAAACTAAAGTAATATGCCAAGGCTTTACTGGTGCGCAAGGAACATTTCATTCTGAACAAGCTATAGCATATGGTACAAAAATGTTAGGTGGGGTGTCTCCAGGTAAAGGAGGGTCTACTCATCTAGATTTACCAGTTTTTAATACAGTAGACGAGGCTGTATATAAAACAGATGCTAATACAAGTGTTATATACGTGCCACCGCCGTTCGCGGCAGATGCAATATTAGAGGCAATTGAAGCAAAAATAGAGTTAATTGTCTGTATCACTGAAGGCATACCTATATTAGATATGGTAAAGGTAAAAAAAGTTTTAAATTCTTCAAATAGCAGATTAATTGGACCTAATTGTCCAGGCCTAATAACTCCAAACCAGTGCAAGATAGGGATTATGCCGGGTCATATTTGTATGGAAGGAAGTATTGGAATAGTTTCTAGGTCAGGCACTCTTACTTATGAAGCAGTTGATCAAACTACAGCATGTAAATTAGGGCAAACTACATGCGTTGGTATAGGAGGAGATCCTGTTCCTGGAACTAACTTTATAGATATTTTAGAACTTTTTCTTGCTGATGATGAGACTAAAGGGATTATTATGATAGGAGAAATAGGTGGTTCAGCTGAAGAAGAAGCAGCGGATTTTATAAAACACTCAAAAATAAAAAAACCCATAGTTAGTTTTATTGCGGGTTTAAGTGCCCCATCAGGAAAAAGAATGGGTCATGCTGGCGCTATTATATCTGGTGGTAGTGGAGGAGCAGAAGATAAAATTGAAGCTTTAAAATCAGCAGGAGTTTATATAGCATCTTCTCCAGCTACAATAGGCCAGGAAATGTTAAAAGTTATCTGATCAATAAGAAGGGCATATAAAATTTGTCAATAAAGACTTTAAATAAGCAAAATCGTTTTAATGAATTAAAACAATTATATACTGCCTATAGTGAGGATAAAAATTCAGTAAATATAGATTGGCAAGAATTCTTTAATGACCTTACTCCTGACGCATCTTTATTTTTAGAGGAATTTAATTTAAATAATGAGGTCTCTGTAAATCAAATAAATATAAATACACCTTTAGATAAAGATAGCAGGTCTGCGACTTTAGATTCTATTAGAGCATTAATGCTAATTAGGGCTTATAGAGTTAGAGGTCATTTAAAAGCAAACTTAGACCCATTAAAAATAACACAGTCTTCAGATCATCCAGAGCTAAATCCGAAAAGTTATGGATTCAAAGAAGAAGATATGGACAGGCTTATATTTATTGATAATGTATTAGGTATTGAATCTGCAACATTAAGAGAAATTTTAACAAACCTTGAAGCGACATATTGTGGAACAATTGGCGTGCAGTTTATGCATATTCAAGATCCTGAGCAAAAAGCATGGGTACAACAAACTTTAGAGAAAGTTCTAAATCAGCCTGATTTTACTGATATGGGTAAGAAGGCAATATTAGAAAGATTAGTGGCCGCTGAGATATTTGAACGATTCTTAGATAGAAAATACACTGGAACAAAGAGGTTTGGTCTTGAAGGTGCAGAATCTATGATTCCTGCATTAGAACAAATATTGAAACGAGGAAGTAAATTAGGCTTAGAAGAAGTGGTTATAGGTACAGCTCACAGAGGAAGATTAAATATTTTAGCTAACTTTATGGGAAAACCGTTTGAAGCTATCTTTTCTGAATTCCAAGGCAATTCATCTCAACCAGAAAATATAGAAGGTGCAGGAGATGTAAAATACCATTTAGGTACATCATCAGATAGAGAGTTTGATGGTAAAAAAGTACATTTATCTTTAACAGCAAACCCTTCCCATTTAGAAGCTGTAAACCCTGTGGTTGTAGGGAAGGTAAGAGCTAAACAAGATCAAAAAGAAGATTTAGGGAGGCGTAAAGTTGCTGCATTATTAATTCATGGAGATGCAGCATTTTCAGGACAAGGTTTAGTTCCAGAAACTTTAGATTTATCTGAGTTAAAAGGTTATAGAATTGGTGGAACTATTCATTTTATTATAAATAACCAAATTGGTTTTACTACAAACCCAGTTAATTCTAGATCTGGTCCGTATTGTTCTGATGTAGCTCTTATGATACAAGCTCCTATATTTCACGTAAATGGAGATGACCCAGAAGCAGTAGTTCATGCGGCCAGAATGGCAATTGAATTTCGTCAAAAATTTAATAAAGATATAGTTATTGATATGTTTTGTTACAGACGTCATGGTCATAATGAAGGTGATGAACCTGCATTTACACAGCCTAATATGTATAAGGCCATCTCAAGTCATCCTACGACGCAGGAAATTTATAGTCGAAAGCTTATAGAACAAAATTTAATATCACAAAAAGAAGCGGGTGGTTTTATAAGTGACTGGTCTAAGAAATTAGAAGAAGAGTTTACAAAGGCTAGTTCCTATAAGCCGGATACTGCGGATTGGTTTAGTGGTGCTTGGAAAGGTTTAGATAGAGCAAGAGAGAAAGGTAAAAGAAGAGGCGATACTAGTATAAATATTGATCAGTTTGAATTAGTATCTAAGGGTTTAACAAATATACCTAAAAGTTTTAAACTACATAGAAAACTTCAAAAGTTTATAGAGCAAAGAAAAAAATCTTATGAAGGAGAAATATCTATTGATTGGTCTTCAGCAGAAGCAATGGCTTTAGGAAGCTTATTAATAGAAGGTGTAAAAATCAGGCTTACTGGCCAAGATTCAGGTAGAGGAACATTCTCTCAGCGACATGCCGTATTAGTAGATCAAGAGAATGAAAATAAAATAGTTTTACTGAACAATATTTCAAAGGAGCAGGCTGTATTTGAGATAGTAGATAGCCCATTATCTGAAGCCTCTGTTTTAGGTTTTGAATATGGCTATTCTTTAGCAGAACCAAATGCATTAGTAATGTGGGAAGCGCAATTCGGAGATTTTGCAAATGGTGCTCAAGTTATAATAGATCAGTTTATATCATCAGGCGAAAGTAAATGGCTAAGGATGTCTGGGTTAACTTTATTATTACCTCATGGTTATGAAGGTCAAGGACCAGAACACTCTTCAGCAAGAATGGAAAGGTTTTTACAACTTTGTGCAGAAGATAACTTACAAGTTGTAAATTGTACAACGCCAGCTAATTATTTTCATGTTTTAAGAAGACAGATGCATAGGTCTTTCAGAAAACCTGTTATAATATTTACTCCAAAGTCATTATTAAGAAATAAAAATGCGGTATCAAAAATATCTGATATGACAGAAGGGTCGTGGTTTCATCGAGTGCTACCAGACCCAAAAAAAATATCAAAACAGGATAAAATTGATAGGATAGTATTGTGTACAGGAAAAATTTTTTATGATTTAATAAAAGAAAGAGAAGAAAAAGAATTAACAAACACCAGAATAATAAGAGTGGAGCAACTTTATCCTTTTCCAGAAGATGCCGTAATTAGAGAATTAAAAAACTTTAGTAAGGCTAAAATAATATGGTGCCAGGAAGAACCAAAAAATATGGGTGCTTGGAGTTATATTAATTCACTAATAGAAGACGTAATGATTGAGGTAGGTTCCAAACAAAATAGATTGTTTTATGCAGGTAGAAAAGCGGAGGCTTCAACGGCAACTGGATTATTTAGTAGGCATGTTTTAGAACAGAATGATTTAATATATAAAGCTTTATTGGCAGATGATAATATGCTTAATAAAAAATAACTAAAGATACAAAAAAAGTATTAAATTAAAATGAACAATACAAAAGGTAGGTATTTATAAATGAAAATTCTTGTTCCGTCTTTGGGTGAGTCAATTACAGAAGCAACTGTAGCTAAATGGTTAAAGAAAAAGGGTGACCTTGTTAAAAAAGATGAAGTGTTAGTAGAGTTAGAAACTGATAAGGCAACTTTAGAAGTATATGCACAGACTGATGGTAAATTATCTGAAATATATTTTGAGGCTGGAAAAGATGTAGAGATTGGTGCAGAATTAGCAGACTATTTAGAAGGTGCCCAAAACAGTCTAAATATAGAAACTAAAAAAGAAGTTAAACAAGAAGTTAAGCAAGAAGTTAAAGAAATAATAGAAGAAAATATTGACGATTTAAACAAGAATAAAGAAGAAGAAAAAAATCTTGTTCCTGAAAATATATTTACTATCGATGTTAAAAGATCAGGAGCAGGAAATAAAATCACTAAAAATGATTTGCAAGAATTAATAGGTGGAGAAAATTTATCTCCTAGTCAGAGAAGAACAGGTGTGTTTATCAGCCAAGATAAGGTAATAGATGTTTCAAATAATAAGGCATCAATAAGTGCTAAAAATTCTACTAGAGTCCCTATGACAAGGCTACAGCGTACTATGGGAGAGAGATTAAAATCAGCTCAAAATACAGCTGCAATGTTAACTACATTTAATGAAGTTGATATGTCAAATATAATTAAAATTAGAAAAAGTAATAAAGATAATTTTGAAAAAAAGTTTAATATTAAGCTTGGGTTTATGTCTTTTTTTTGTAAAGCAGTTGCTATTGCCTTAAAAGAAATACCTATAATTAATTCAGAAATTGATGGCAGTGATATTATATATCATAACCGTATTGACTTAGGTATAGCTTTAGGTGCACCGCAAGGTTTATTAGTACCAGTGATAAGAGCAGTAGACTTCAAATCATTCTCAGAGGTTGAGCAGGAAATTTATGATTTCGGAGTTGAGGCTAAAAATGGTTCAATCACTTCCGACCAAATGAGTGGTGGCACTTTTACTATAACAAATGGTGGAGTTTATGGTTCAATGATGTCTACACCTATTTTAAACCCTCCTCAAACAGCAATACTTGGTCTGCACCAAATTAAAGATAGAGCAGTAGTTGAAAATGGAGAAATAAAAATTAAACCTATGATGTATGTAGCTTTAACATATGACCATAGGGCTGTGTCTGGAAAAGAAGCGGTATTATTTTTAGTAAAGATAAAAGATTTTATAGCAGATCCTGAAAGAATGTTAATAGGCTCATAATGGAAAATTTTGATTTAATTGTTATAGGTGGTGGGCCTGGTGGATATGTTGCCGCTATTGCTGCTGCTCAATCAGGATTAAAAGTAGCTTGTATAGATAAAAGAAAAAATTTAGGCGGGACTTGTTTAAACGTAGGATGTATTCCTTCTAAAAGGCTATTATATTCTTCTGAATTATTTAGAAATGTTTCAGAAGAGATGCACCATCATGGTATTGAAGTAAAGACTCCAAAGTTCAACCTTTCTCAAATGATGAAAGGTAAGGAAGAAGCTATAAGTAAATTAACTAATGGAGTTGATTTTTTATTTAAAAAAAATAAAATTCAACAGATTGTTGGTTTAGCATCTATAGGAAAAAGTAATATAGTTAAGGTTAATAAAAAAACATATAAGGCAAGTAACATTATTATTGCTTCTGGATCTTCTCCAGCTAAGCTAAAAAATATAGAGATAGATGAAGATGTAATAGTATCATCTACTGGTGCACTAAGTTTCAAAAAAGTTCCAAAAAAGTTAGCTGTTATAGGAGCAGGATATATAGGTTTAGAGTTGGGCTCAGTATGGAATAGATTAGGGTCTGAAGTTACTGTAATTGAATATGCTGATTCTATAGTGCCCTCTATGGACCTGGATATAGGAATTACCTTTCGTAATGAATTGCAAAAACAAGGTATTAATTTTTTACTTTTATCAGAGGTTACTAAAGCAAAAATTAAGAATGATGAAGTACACATAGATATTAATTCATTAAAAGATAAAAAAGTAAATAAATTAGTGTTTAATAAGGCTCTTTTAGCAGTAGGTCGTACTCCAAATATAGAAGGAATGGGATTAGAAGCATTAGGCATAAAATTTTCTAATAAAGGGCATATAGCAGTAAGTCAATCTTATGAAACTTCTATTGAAGGGATATATGCTATAGGAGATGTAATAGAAGGGCCCATGCTAGCTCATAAAGCAAGTATGGAAGCGCAGGCTGTCGTCGATATTATTATAGGTAAAAATGGCCAGGTTAATTATAATGCTATTCCTTCTGTAGTATATACTAGCCCTGAAGTAGCTTGGGTGGGCAAAAATCAACAAGAGCTAGATAAATATAAAATTAATTATAAGGTTGGAAAATTTCAATTTTCTTCTAATTCTCGAAGTAAGGTTTCTGGAAATACTACAGGTATGATTAAAGTTTATTCACATTCAGAATCAGATAAAATCCTAGGTGCACATATTATAGGAAACCATGCAGGGGAAATGATAGGAGAGTTTGTTGTAGCTATTGAAATGGGTGCTACTGCTGAAGATATTGCATTAATTTGTCATGCGCATCCTACGCTATCAGAATCTATAAAAGAAGCAGCAAGCCTAGCTTCCTATGGAAAGACTATTCATTCATAAGAAAATTATTTCCTAGGGTGAGCTAATTTATGTACTTTACTTATGGTTATTGCAGTTACTGCTGTATAGCCTTGTGTAGTGGATAAGCTGCTATGTCCAAGAAGCTCTTGAAGGGTTCTAAGGTCCACACCTTTTTCTAGTAAATGAGTTGCAAAGCTATGTCGCAGAGCATGCGGCGTTACAGTCTTAGGTAAAGAAAGTTTATTTCTTATTTCTTCAATAATTTTTTGTACTTGACGAGAACTTAGTCTTTTCCCTTTAAGGCCTAAAAATAATGGAGAGACTATTTCTTGTTTTGGGTTTATATTTAACAGCTCTTTAATTAATATTTTTGCAGATTCTATTAAAGGAATATTTCTTACTTTTCCTCCTTTCCCAGTTATTCTTATAGTATCCATATCTTTAACATCTATTTTATTAAGTTGCAGAGCTTCATTTAACCTTAATCCCGCTGCATAAATTAATGTAAAAAGAGTTTTGTTTCTTAATCCTGTCCAATCATTTTTTTCTCCTGATATGTTGATTACATCTACAACTTCTTTAAATGATAAAGGCCGTGGAAGTTGTTTATTAATTTTTGCAGGCTGTAGGTTAAAGATTGCCGTGTTTTTTATATAGTTGTTCTTATTGAAAAACTTAAATAATGATTTTATAGCTGCTTTAGATCTAGCCTGACTTTTAGGCGATAAATTATTATTTTTTATTTTCTGTGATGATAACCAGGATCTAAAGTCTCTTATTGTTAAATCTTCTAAATTTTGAATAGTAATTTTATTACCATAATGGTTTTGTATAAAACTTAAGAAATATTTAAGGTCTATAGCATAAGCCTGATAAGTATTTAAACTAAGTAATTGCTCTTCTTTTATATAAAGTAACCATTGATTACATAAATAGCAAACTTCTTTATTAGCATATATGCTGGTGTCTACATTTATTTTTTTCATACTTTTTAAGTTATACTTTGTCCTGTCATTTTCCAATCTTCTAAAAATGCTTTAAGTCCATTATCGGTTAAAGGGTGATGGATTAATTGCTTTAGTATATTTGCAGGAAGTGTCACTACATCAGCACCAATTTTAGCTGATTCTATTACATGATTTGGGTTTCGAATACTTGCTACCAGCACTTCAGTATTCAAATTAGGGTAATTCGAATAAATTTCACATATATCAGCAATAAGGTTCATGCCATTTAGACCAATATCATCTAGTCTTCCAACAAATGGAGATATAAATGTGGCCCCAGCTTTTGCTGCTAAAAGAGCTTGGTTTGCAGAAAAACATAAAGTAACATTAACTAAAACATCATCATTACGTAATTTTCGGCATGCTTTTAGACCATCCCATGTTAATGGAACTTTTATAGTAACATTTTTTGCTATAGCTTTTAATACTTCAGCTTCTTTAATCATGTCGTCATAGTTTGTTGCGGCAACTTCTGCAGATACTGGACCTGGAACAATATCACATATCTCTGCAATCACTTCATTTATATTTCTACCTGATTTTTTGATCAAAGAAGGGTTAGTGGTTACGCCATCTAAAAAACCACTTGATGATAACTCTTGAATTTCAGAAACATCAGCTGTATCAATAAAAAATTTCAATTTAACCTCCTAGTAAATAATATAAATTTATATAATGTAATATTTATAGTTTAATTATAGTAAAATTAAAACCTAAGATTTTATGAATTTTAAGGATAAATAAATTTTTATTCAAAATGCTAATATACAAATAAAAAATTCTTGCCAGGTAATCATTATTTCTCCTGGAAAAGGAGTGTATGATTATAGAGTAAAAGATGTTGTGAATATTGGGCAAGTTGTTTCTGTGCCTCTAAGAAAAAATATATATTTAGGTGTTATTATAGCTAAAGGCTCTAATAATTTTCCAAAATATAAGTTAAAAGATATAATTGAAATTTACAAATTACCTTTACTTCCTAAAGAGATTTTAAATTTTTGTTTTTGGTTATCTGATTGGTACATGAGTGATGCCTCTTATGTAATGAAAATGGTAGTACCTGCTTTGAATTTTATAAGCCCTATTAAAGCGAAACAGATATTAAAAATTAATAATAAATCAATTGTTTCACCAACAGTTTTAGGTAAAAAAGTAATACAGTATTTAAAAAATAATCCTGGGCTGACCATTAAAGAATGTAGTAAAGAAGTAAAAGTTAGCGATGGTGTGATAAAGAAACTTATTTTAGATAAAGTTTTATTTATTGATGATGAAAATAAAAAACAATATAAAAAAAATATAAAAGAAAATATTCCTCAATTAAACCAGCAACAGTTAGATGCTGTAAAAGAAATAGGAAATATCACTGATAAAAATAATAGCAATATTATTCTTTTAGACGGTGTTACAGGTTCAGGAAAAACTGAAATATATTTAGAATTAATTTCAAGCGAAATAAAAAAAGGAAAGCAAAGTCTCATTCTTTTACCAGAAATTGCACTAAGTAATCAGTTTATTGATCGTTTTGTGAAACGTTTTAATTTTACGCCTGCTATATGGCACTCAGAAATATCTAATAAGGAAAAACGCAGAACATGGCAAAAAGCCATTAATGGAGATCTAAAAGTTGTAATTGGTGCTAGAAGTGCCCTTTTCTTACCTTTATCTGATTTATCTTTAATTGTAGTAGATGAAGAGCATGATTCTTCTTATAAGCAGGAAGATGGTATTATTTATAATGCTAGAGATATGGCAGTAGTAAGAGGTAATTTATCTAAGTCAAAAGTTATATTGGCTTCTGCTACTCCATCTTTAGAATCAGTACATAATGCAAATATAGGAAAATATAATAGAGTTGTTCTCCCAGAACGTTTTGGTTCAGCAGTAATGCCTGAAATTAAAATTATAGATATGCGCAAAGAAAAATTATCATCTAAGCAATGGATAGCAAAAGAATCAACTGACGCTATAAAAAAAGCTTTAGATAATAAAGAACAAGTATTGCTATACATTAATAGAAGAGGCTACTCTCCATTAACATTATGCAGGTCATGCGGATATAGGTTCCAGTGCGTTAATTGCTCTTCCTGGTTAGTTAATCATAAAGTAATAAATAAAATGTTATGTCATTATTGTGGCTATAAAGAAAGCATGAAAAATAAATGTCCTAAGTGTGAATCTGAAGAAGAGTTCGTGCCATGTGGGCCAGGAGTAGAAAGATTAGCAGCTGAAGCAAAAGCCTTATTTCCTGAAGCTAAATTGGAAATAATAGCAAGTGATACGATAGATACTTCAACAGAAAAAGAAAATATTTTCAATGCAGTAATTTTAGGAAAAATTGATATAGTTGTAGGAACACAATTAGTAGCAAAAGGGCATCATTTTCCAAATTTGACAACGGTTATAGCAGTTGATGCAGACTTAGGACTATCAGGAGGAGATTTAAGAGCATCAGAGAGAACATTTCAAATGTTAACTCAATTGACAGGCAGAGCCGGCAGAGAGAAAAAAAAAGGTTATGCATATATCCAAAGTTATGACCCAAAACATACTGTTATGGAGGCCATGCAAACAGGAAGCGTTAAAAATTTTATAAAAGCGGAAGCAGAGGGAAGAAAAAATACAAGTTTACCTCCATATGGTCGCTTGGGGTCATTAATAATACAATCTTCTAATTTAGATACTTTGGAGACATTTGTTAAAGAATTATCTTCTAAAGTACCAAAAGCACATAAAGATAAAGATCGAATCGATATACTGGGTCCTGCACCAGCTCCTATAGCTAAGTTACGTGGTTTTTATAGATATCGTTTTCTTATTAAAGGTAAAGGTGAAGTTCGTTTACAATCATTTATTAAAGAATGGCTTTCAAATATTAAGGTTGATAGGGCTATTAGAATAAAAATTGATATAGATCCTTATAATTTCTTATAAATTATTCATTAAAAGCTATTCTTCTATTGAACATATTTAAGAGCTGTGTTACTTAAATCTCGCAAGCATTTTTTATAATAATTACTTAATAATTAGTATTTTGGGATCTATATAATTGGCGAATGATTCAAAAAATATTGGGAACGTTGTAGAGAGATATTCAAAGGCTCTTTTGGAGTTGGCTATTGAGAATAAGTCTTTAGAAACGGTTCACGATGATGTGGAACAGGTTATTAGCTTATTGGAGTCTAGTAAGGACTTTAGTAGAGTTATAAAATCTCCTATAATTTCTCGAAATAAACAGCACCTAGTTATAAATGCTATCTTAAAAAAGGTTTCTGTAAGTGAGTCAGTAATAAAGTTTTTTTCAGTAATATGTAGTAATAGAAGATCTTTTATTATTGATAGAATCTGTTCTCGATTCTTAGAAATGGAAGTTAAATACAAAGGAGAGGTAAGAGCTGAATTATTAAGCACTGATACTCCATCTAAAGATGACCTAAAGAAAATCGAACAAATAATTAAAAAGTCAATGGGCGCTGATGTGAGCTTAATATCTAAAGTAGATCCTTCTATAATTGGAGGGTATATTTTAAATATTGGTTCAGTAATGCTTGATGGATCGGTAAGATCTAAATTACAAGGGCTCAAAGTATCTATGAAAGGGATTAAATAAATGAAACTTAATGCTGCAGAAATATCATCTATTATTAAAGATCAAATAGAAAATTTTGGGACAGATGCAGAAGTTGCAGAAGTTGGTCAGGTCTTATCAGTAGGAGACGGTATAGCAAGAGTTTATGGGTTAGATAATGTTCAGGCTGGCGAAATGGTCGAGTTTCCAGGAGGTGTATCTGGAATGGCATTAAATCTTGAAACAGATAATGTAGGTGTGGTTATATTTGGTGATGACCGGGGTATTAAAGAGGGAGATACTGTTAAAAGGACAGGTAATATTGTGGATGCGCCAGTTGGAAGAGGGTTATTAGGAAGAGTAGTAGATGCTTTAGGAAACCCAATTGATGGTAAAGGAGAAATTAAATCATCAGAGAGAAGTATTGTAGATGTTAGAGCTCCTGGAATAATACCTAGAAAATCTGTTCATGAACCTGTTCAAACTGGTTTAAAGGCTATTGATTCTCTTGTTCCGGTTGGAAGAGGGCAAAGAGAGTTAATTATTGGGGATAGGCAAACAGGAAAAACAGCTGTCGCAATTGATACTATTTTAAATCAAAAAATAATTAACAATGGTGATGACGAAAGTAAAAAATTATATTGTGTATATGTAGCTATTGGTCAAAAACGTTCAACTGTTGCCCAAATAGTTAAAGAGTTAGATGAGAGGGGAGCATTAGAGTATACTGTAGTGGTAGCGGCTACTGCATCAGAACCAGCACCTCTTCAGTATTTAGCTCCATATACAGGTTCAGCTATCGGAGAGTGGTTTAGAGATAATAAGATGCATTCCTTAATTATATACGATGATTTATCTAAACAGGCCGTAGCTTATAGACAAATGTCTTTATTGTTAAGAAGGCCTCCTGGAAGAGAAGCATATCCTGGAGATGTTTTCTATTTGCATTCACGTTTATTAGAAAGGTCTGCAAAATTAAATGAAGAAAATGGTTCAGGTTCAATGACTGCTTTACCAATAATTGAAACACAAGGTGGGGATGTATCTGCGTATATTCCTACAAATGTTATCTCTATTACAGATGGACAAATATTTTTAGAAACTGATCTTTTTTATCAAGGTGTTAGACCCGCTATTAATGTTGGTTTATCAGTTAGTCGTGTGGGGTCTTCTGCTCAAATTAAAGCTATGAAGCAAGTTGCAGGTTCTATTAAGTTAGAATTAGCACAATATAGAGAGATGGCAGCTTTCGCTCAGTTTGGGTCTGATTTAGATGCCGCTACTCAGCAGTTATTAGCTAGAGGAGCAAGATTAACAGAGTTATTAAAACAAGGGCAATACGCTCCCTTATCTGTAGAAGAACAAGTTGTTGTGATCTATGCAGGAGTAAAAGGCTTTTTAGATAAAATTGAAATAGCACAAATAGCAAAATTTGAAGAAGCTCTTTTAAATAATCTGAGAGATTCCAAAACGCTATTACAATCTATAGAAAAAAAGG
>MEHZ011612435.1_pt1 | contig 13801 bp, 12 predicted proteins | sample 897221 | NCBI WGS metagenome assembly MEHZ01 (sample SAMN05514161, study PRJNA337945) | marine metagenome | isolation source: marine surface water | place: Arctic Ocean | collected 2007-12-13
CAGGGTGCCGTCGGCGACCTTGGGCAGGTACTTCTGCTTCTGTTCGTCGCTGCCATGGCGAAGAACCGTGCCCATTACGTACATCTGGGCATGGCACGCGCTGGGGTTGCCACCGCTGGCCGAGATTTCTTCGAGGATGACCGATGCGCCACCCAGGCTCAGGCTTCCGCCGCCGTACTCAGTTGGGATCAGTGCACCGAGCCAACCCTGCGCCGTCAGTTCGGTGACGAACTCTTCGGGGTAGGTGCTTGGCTCCAAGCTGCGCCAGTACTCATTGCCGTACTTGTCGCATAGGCGGCGGACTTCGGATCGAATGACGTCGAGGTCTTCATGATCGCGGTTCATGCCCTTGTTTGTACTTGCCCGAGGGCACCACGCACAACACGTGACTACAGGTGAGATGTGTGCCGTAGAGTTTCGTGATGGTTCGTCCCTTGATCGGCTTGACCGGTGGTCGTATCCACGGTCGTGACATCGTGGGGAACCTTGACGTGCTTGGCGACTCGCCCGTCGACGTTTTCTACGCCGAATACAGCCAGGCAGTGATCGCTGCGGGTGGCATTCCGGTCTTCCTGCCGCTTGACCTCGACCCGTCCGATGCTGCCGACAAACTCGACGGGCTGCTGTTGACCGGCGGCGATGACATTGCCCCAGCCCGGTATGGCGCTGAACTTGGTGAGCACACCCATTTGCCCGAGCCAACTCGTGATGACTACGAACTCGCTCTCCTCAGCCGGGCTGCTGAGCGGAGGGTGCCGACGCTTGGGATCTGTCGTGGCTTGCAGCTCGTAAATGTGCACGCTGGAGGCACGCTGCATCAGCATGTACCGGAGCATGCGTTCATCGAGCAGCCTGGAACCGTCGAGCAGCATGTGGTCATGCTCGAATCGGGATCGGTCCTTTCCAGCTTGTACGGCGCAACCAAGCCGGTGAACTCGCTGCATCATCAGAGCGTTGCCACCGTCGGCGCGAATCTACGGGTGACCGCCTCGACACAAGACGGCGGCGTCGAAGGTGTCGAGCACGTCGATCTGCCCATCGTGGCCGTCCAGTGGCATCCCGAGATGTTGACTACGGCAGCGACAGATCCCATCTTTGGCTGGCTAATCGCCGCTGCGGGTGCCAACTAGCATCCTGTCTGGTTGATTGGACAGGACACTAGGTTCTCTGCGTGACAAGTCGCGTCGTGCCGCCTCGCGACTTCGCGGGTTCCAAAGCTGCAAACCATGACGTGAAGATCGTGGCCACTGCTGCCTTGTCGACGATCTCGGTGGTTTTCCCCGGGCTTGCTGCTGGTTCGCTTGCTGTTCAGGCGAGCGATGACTTCGGTGTGTCCGAGGGAAGCTACGGCTGGGCGCTTGGCACCTTCTTCCTTGCAGCGGCGGTCACCTCGGTTGCTGGTGGAAGGCTGGTGCAGGTCATTGGACCTCGCCGGCAACTCTCTTATGGACTTGTCGCCGCCGGCATTGCCCAGCTCGCGATCGCCTTCTTGGTGCCGTCATTCGGTTGGATGCTTGCAGTGCTTGCATTCGCCGGGGTGGTGAACTCTGGGGTGCAGACCGCCGTCAACCTGGCGTTATCGCAGGCGGATTTGCCGCGGTTAGGTCTGGCCGTTGCGACAAAACAATCGGCGATGCCCGCAGCAGCGATGCTCGGAGGCATTGCTGTTCCGGCCCTTGCTCTCACCCTGGGTTGGCGCTGGGCGTACGCCATGGGTGCGCTCGTGGCGCTGGTCGCATTTGGTTGTGTTCGGACGTTCATTGTCGATCAGCCGGTTACCAGAGCAAGGAGCGTTTCGGTCGTCGAGTCGACATCACGGGCGCTTGCGGCTGCGACGGTGGTCAGCATGTTGTTGGCGTTCAGTTCGGGGGCCATCAACGCATGGACCGTGTCATCAGGGGTTGATGCCGGTTTGTCCGAAGGCGCTGCCGGTCTCACGTTGAGCCTGGCGGCGGGCATGGGCATTGTGTTTCGCCTGGTTGCTGGCACCCGTGTCGACGCCAGCAGCAGACCTCCATTTCATATGGCGGCCCAGTTGTACGTGATTGGTATCGCCGGTTTCGTCTTGCTGTCTTTGCGCGTTGCACCGATCCATGCGGTCGCAACCGTGCTGGCTTTTGCTGGTGGGTGGATCTGGCCGGTCTTCACGAACTTTGCGATTGTGAACGCGAACCCACGCAGCGCTGGAGCCGCGACCGGCATGACGCAAATGGGCGTATACGTCGGTGTGTTCTCTGCGCCGGTTATCACCGGGCAGATTATTGATCGCTGGGGTTACCAGACGATGTGGCTCGTTGTCGCCGGTATCGCAATGTGCGCGGCGGCGCTTGCCGTTGTCGTGTCGCCGTCATTCCCCCGCACCGCTGGGTGAGGTTGCGTAGTTCCTCCGGTACACAACGCAGGTTGGCGAGGTCAGCCCAGCCCATCTGTCTGCAGAAGTCAGCTGGGTGTTTTGCTGGAGCACTCGACGGGCTGAGCGCTCGCCAGACTGGCACAACGTCGCCAACAAGGATCTCGGCGTCAAGGGCAGCGAATACCAACTCGGCAACGACTCGCCGGTTATTAACGGTCACGAATCGTCAAGTGTTTCCGCGATTTGGGCCAGCGGCATCTGGACTATGCGTAACGAACGGATCGTTTCGGCCCGAGCGAGCTGGTTGAGCCGAGAGTGAACCCGACTCGTCGTAGTTCCGCAGCGGTTTCACCGAGAGACGGGAGGCTCGGGCGAATCTTCCGATCTTCATAAACATCACGTGCTCACCGCCAGGTCTGGCCACAGGGGAGAGTCAAGCGTCCTTCGCGATGTTTCTCGAAACCGGGCTTTGAACGAGAGGCTTCAGCTATGCACTGCTCAGGAGTGGTTCAGAAACTGGCCAAGGTTGACCTTGGCGATTGGGTTACTAATCAGCTTGACAGGTAGCTGGTCGATCTTCGTGAACCGAACACATGACTTGCCTGTGTCGGGCTTCTTGCTGGCGGTCGTCGTCATGTTCGCCTACGTACTGCTCAACGGTCTCTGGCTTACTGCTAGCAATAGTGCTCTTTTGGTTCACTTAGAGTCGTTCGCCTGCCCGCCGCCCGCCAGCGCGGCCCGAGTGCACTCACACCTCCACTGGTCGCGGGCAGAGGCGTCGCCTACGATTGGCTCATGGCCCTGACAAGTAGAGATGACCTGCGCACTATCTATCGCGAAGCCAAAGGTGGCGCGGTCGACAAGGTGATTCACGAACTCGATCATCACTGTGTGAACTTCCTTGCCAAGTCGCCATTTATGGTGCTGTCAACAGCCGACGAGAATGGCGTCGTCGACGGTTCACCGAAGGGTGGCGAACCCGGTTTCGCCAGGGTTCTTGCAGATGGTCGAGTCGGATGGGCCGACTCTTCTGGCAATAACCGACTGGACTCGTTCGAAAACGTCGTCCTCAATCCCAGCGTTGCGATGCTGTTCATGATCCCTGGTCTGAACGAGACACTGCGCATCAACGGCACCGCAGAACTCTTGACCGATCCCGACTTAGGTGAGCAGTTGTCGCTGGGCGGCCGACCGGCCAAGGTCGTGGTCGCAGTTACGGTCGAAGAGGCCTACATGCATTGCGCTAAGGCGTTCCGGCGAGCCAGCCTATGGGATCCCGACACATGGTCAGCTCAGGACGAACTTCCCTCCGGCGTCGAGATGTTGCGTGACCACGCTGCTATCGATGCTCCGGTCGAGGTCATTGCTGAACATTACGAAGCCGACACCAAGGCAACCCTGTGGGCCCCCGGCGGCGGAACTGCCGAGTAACGGGTAGTCCGTATTTCGACTCGTCCCTCGCCGAAATGCTTTCTGAGCTGAGTACGCCTGCGGTCCCGGGGTAGTCCGTATTTCGACTCGTCCCTCGCCGAAATGCTTTCTGAGCTGAGTACGCCTGCGGTCCCGGACCGCTTCGCTACCTTGTCTGGCCTGGTTGGGGTTAGGCGGACCAACTTGAGGTGCCCAGGCTGTAGCCGACCGATCGGACTGTCTGGATCATCGATGCGTGTTCGTCGCCGAGCTTCGAGCGCAGACGCCGCACATGCACGTCGACGGTGCGAGCGCCACCGAAGTAGTCGTAACCCCAGACTCGGCTCAACAGGACTTCTCGGGTGAAGACGCGACCTGGGCTCGCAGCAAGGAACTTGAGCAGCTCATATTCCATGTGAGTCAAATCAAGTGACGTCCCGGCGATGGCTGCTTGGTAGGTGTCGACGTTCAGTACTAGGTCCTCGTAGGTGATCAGCTGGCCCGGTGAGTCTCCGGCGCCGGAAGCAAACAAGGTGTGGGTGATCCGACGATCGAGCTCGCGTGGATGAAACGGCGTGATACAGAAGTCGTCGTAGAGGCCGTCGCGGTCGGCCAAGTCATCGAGTTGGCGACCGTTAATGAGCACCACGAGAGGCAGCGGGTCATCGGTCTTGCGCAGCGCCCGGCACATGGACCAGGCTCCGTCGGCATTGATATCGGCTGCGATGACCGCCCCCGCCCAACCGTCTGCCGGCTCTTGCGACACAGCCGCTGACTCGGTTGCGATCGGAACGTATTCGCGGCCTGCCATGTCGAGTGCTTGCGCCAACTCGGCAGGCACAGGGGAGGGGTATACGAGGAGAGGTTTCACAACGAAGGTGACCATACCGGCGGGCGCGCAGCCACTCGCAGCCGGAGAAGGCCTACAAGCAATGCTGTAACACGGTGTTCACATTCGGTCCGTAGAGTACGGATTCGCTTCGCAGACACTCTCGCTCGCGAACGGCTGACTCAAGGGAAGAGAACAATATGTACCGGGCTGAATACATCTGGATCGATGGTAGCGAGGACCCTTATCCAGGGCTCCGTTCCAAGACCAGGGTTCTCGAAGACGGCAAGGAGCCTGGCATCTGGGGCTACGACGGTTCGAGCACCAACCAGGCGCCAGGCGAGAACTCTGACGTGGTGCTGCAGCCACAGTTCGTTTGCCCTGACCCAATTCGTGGCGGCAATGACATCCTCATCATGTGTGATACCTATGCACCCGACGACATGTCACCGCTGCCGACCAACACTCGTGTCGCTGCTGTAGCCGCGGCCGAGGCCTATGGCGATGCTCAAGACATGTGGTTTGGTCTCGAGCAGGAATACACGCTGATGACGCCTGGAGGCTGGCCAGCAGGCTTCCCTGAAAACGCTTACCCCGGACCGCAGGGGCCTTACTACTGCGGCGTCGGCACCGGCCGCGTTGCCTATCGCGACCTTGTGGAAGAACACACGACCGCGTGCATGAACGCTGGGCTCAAGATCAGCGGCACCAATGCCGAGGTCATGCCTGGCCAGTGGGAATTCCAGATTGGCCCGGCGGGCACCGTCGAGGTCGGCGACCACCTGTGGGTCGCTCGCTACCTGCTCGATGTGCTCAGCGAAAAATTCGGCGTGATTGCATCGATTGCCGCCAAGCCAATCAAGGGCGACTGGAATGGCGCTGGCATGCACAGCAACTTCTCAACCCAGGCAATGCGAGATGGCTGGGAACCGCTCATCGCTGCTGCCGAAGCAATGGGCGCCCCGGGCAAGCCTGAAGAACACCTTGCTGGCTACGGCATGGGCAAGGAAGACCGCCTTACCGGTGCACACGAGACCGCCCACTGGTCCGAGTTCCGCTACGGCACGTCCGACCGTGGTGCTTCGATCCGGATCCCTTGGCAGTGCGCTGTCGACAAGAAGGGCTACCTCGAGGATCGCCGCCCAATGGCGAACGCTGACCCATACACCGTGGCCGCGCTCATCACCAACACTGTCGGTGCCGCCCTGGCCTAGGAAGTAACGCCTTCTCAGCGACACGTGCGGAGAAGACAACGACATCGCTAACGCTCGATTGTCAGCAACTGGCAGTGGCCTCGGTCTTCCCCGACGAGCCGCTGCCATGCTGCTTTTTGAGCGAATCGAATTGTTGCTTCCCCCAAGGGAGGCAACAATTCGGCTACGGGGCTAGCGCCTGCCAGGCTGCGGCAACAGCTTCATCGCCGAAGATCTGCAGGTCGTGGGTGGGTCGACCCCACGTCCATAACAACAGTTCAGATGCCGAGCCGCGGACAGCTGCGTCACCCTTGCCATGTTCATGGGTTATGGCCACGCCGCCCTGTCCATCGGACACGAGCATCCATTCGCCAGGTCCGTCACTTCGATGCAGATGTATGGACTCGGCGGGGTACGTGCGATTGGGGCTGCTCGAGGAGAACCGCAAACTGACCTCGTGGTATTCGTCAATAGCGTCAGCGGCTAGGTCGCTATCGAACGGGTCGACATCGCCGACCAATGTGATGCCAGCCTCGGCATCCCACCGGTGAACAGCGGTCTCGCTGGCCATACGCCGCATCCACCAGCCAACAGTGCGGGTGCCGGTAAAGGTCCAGACCGCTTTATCTGGCTGTGCTCCGCTGAGCGCCACCAACAAGCTGGTGCGTCGTTCTGCGAACCAGTCGTTGATGTCGTCGCCTTCGGGAGCCTTGGCCTCGGTGCCGACCTGGGGTGCAGCGGTTCCCTCAGAGGTGATGCTTGCAATAACGAACGAGTACACGCCGCCCAGGTGGGCGACGAGCTCACGCATCGTCCATCCGAGATGGTCGATGTGGGTTTCGAGATTGCCTGCACTGGCACTGGCGAAGTGAGCGCTGTCGGCGGCGACATGATCGAGATGTTCCTGTGGAGTCACCCGGTGAAACTATCGCACGTCAATCGTCGTTGGTGACAGTGCTGCTATCGGCGGACAAGGTGGTCTTGATGTCGTTCAACATGGTGGCTATATCTTCGACGCTGCGCTGGCACAGGAATACCTCGTGGGCGTTGAAGCGTGCGGTTTCCCGCTGCGGATACGGCACGTGTGATCTGGCAATGATCTGGCAAGCGGCAATAGGGCTTCACGACGAATGGCTTGAAAACCAGCGCAGCCCGGCGAGTTTTGTATGATTCCAGGGTGAGTTCTGATCTTCGGATAGACATTGATCGCCTGCAGACCCGACTGGCCGATCTTGCCGTGATCGGCGAGATTGCGGGAACGGAGGGGTGCGCCCGGCTGGCGCTCACCGACGAGGATCGGGACGGCCGCGACTTGGTGATCACGTGGATGCGTGATCTCGGCCTCGAGGTCACGGTCGACGCCATAGGTAACGCCGTTGGCGTCATGGCTGGCCAGATCGATGGCCCTCCAGTCATGACGGGATCCCACATCGACACCGTCCGCACTGGCGGTCGTTATGACGGGAACCTGGGTGTCCTCGCAGGGCTCGAGGTCATCGAGGTTGTTCAAGCCGCTGGCATCACGCCGCATCGTGCACTCGCCGTGGCGTTCTTCACGAATGAAGAGGGCGCCCGCTTCCCGCCCGACATGTTGGGCAGCCTGGCGTACGTCGGTGGCATCGCAATAGAACAGGCCTTGGCCATCACTGGCATTGATGGCGCATGTGTTGGCGACGAACTCGCCCGAATCGGCTACGACGGCAGTGCACCGCTGCCCGGTCTTGTGCCGCACGCGTTCATTGAATTACACGTCGAGCAAGGCCCGGTGCTCGAGATCGAAGACATCACCATCGGAGCTGTGAGTAGCGTGCAGGGCATCAGTTGGACTGACGTCGAGGTCACTGGCCAGTCGAACCATGCCGGGACCACACCAATGAGCATGCGGAAGGATCCGGGCTATGTGGCTGCGGCATGTGCAACGTTTGTCCGTGATCTCTGCGAAGAACTTGGCGGCACCCAAGTCGGCACGGTTGGCCGGGTCGAGTTCCTGCCAAATCTGGTCAACGTCGTGCCAGCATCGGCAGGCTTCACCGTCGACTTGCGCAACACCGACGACGCTTTGCTGCAGCATGCCGAGCGTCGCTTCCATGATTTCTTGCAGAAGACGGCGACGGCCGAAGGCTGCACCTACGAGACACGCACGCTCGCTCGTTTCGAGCCGGTTGAGTTCGACCGCGAGGTCGTGTCGCTTGTCGCCAAGACCGCGTCGCGTCTGGGCTACTCGGTGAAGACACTGCCATCTGGCGCTGGTCATGATGCGCAGATGCTGGCTCGGGTATGCCCGACCGCCATGATCTTCACGCCCAGCCATAACGGCCTGAGCCACAACCCGGCCGAATACACCGCTCCTGACGACCTCGAAGCTGGCGCGAACGTGCTGCTGCAAGTCATGCTTCAACTCGCTGAGGGTTAGACAGGTCACTGGTAGCGCACCGCCCGTGAGTTCGCCCGAGCAACTCGTCGCCCCGTAGGCCAACGCGGTGCCTGACGTCATTGAATCTGGGACGGTGTACCAGATGCTCGTATCGTTGAAGGAAGATGCCCAAACAACGACACGAGTGATTGCGACCCACTGCGAAGAGCTACTCGATCGATACCACAGCGAACCTACTGATACTGGTTTCTGCACACTTGGGGCTGCGGTTACGGCGCATGCTTCGCTTACGGGGCGACCTGGACGTTGGGTTTAGCGCGGTAAAACGATTTTTGGTTCTGCTCGGAGCGCCAGACGACGACGACGGTGAACGGAGCCTTTGCCAAGACGGGACTGTCTACGTCGCGGCATCCACGCTGATGCACGGTTATCGCCAACTAGCTGGGTGACGAGACAGGAGCAACCGAGGGCCAACTGACCTGCTCACGCATCATGCAACGATGCCACTCAATCACATTCGTTATGTGCGCGCAGCTTTCATCGCACTCAGTCCCTGCACGAAGCTCCTAGCGCTCTTCTAAGACCAAAGGATTGCCTGGCCTGATGAAGACTCCATTAGTTAAGGACCTGGTCTACACAGCCGACATTATTGCCTGCAGCACGCTCTGGCCAGTGGAACCCCAACGCCGAACCTGTTGCCGTCAGCGCGCATGGCTGCGTGCCGGTTCAGCCGTAGCTCACGCCGAGACCAGCACGTGCATCGGTCTGGATGCCGTATGGCGCGATCGGGTAACGGAAGCCGTTGCGTGACAACGCTTCCATGCCTTCGATCGATTGCAGGAGATGGCCAGGGCTGAGTGCCATGAGCATCTCGTCGTCTTGGACACCGCCGTAGCGGCGTTCGGCATAACACGGGATGGACAGGCTTGGCTCGCCAGTAGAGAGTGCACGTCCCCAGCTGTCGGCGCACGCAGATTCGCCCACACAGCCCCATTCGAAGTTCTTGTAGCCCGACCATTGCAGGCCGTTAATCAGGATGATCATCTGGCCTGGAGTGGCGTAGATCATGCAGATGTCTGGAGGAGCGAGGCGCCCCGTGGATAGCGGCGAGACAGCCATTGCTTGATACCTGCCAACGGGCACTACATGCATGGCGTTCTGGTGAATCGATGCATTCTCTTCGGTGTCGAACCACACGCCGGCCATATGTTTGCCCGAGTACCAGGCTTCGTCCTGACCGCCGAGACCGAGCACAGCTTGGCATTGGGCGCCGACAAGATCGCTACCCGTGATGCCGACCGTCCAGTTCAGACGCGAAGCCATAGAGACGATCTGGTCAGCGGTATGTATTTCGTTGGGCCGCCGGATCTTGGGAATCGCCGCCATTTCTTCTTCGGTCTCGAACATTTTCATGCCGATAGGTGTTGTACGAATGCGCAACACCTTGTTCAACCGATCGAGCGTCTCGGGCCAGTTGATAGCGCCGTCGGTCGGGCGAATGCTGACGGTTTGTTCGGTCATCGGGTTGCCTCCTGCAGGACGTGGGCCATGCGGTCAATAACAGTGTCGAGAATTTCAGGGCTGGTCGCAAAATTGACGCGAACACAAGACGCAGCGCTCGCACAGAACTTGGCGCCATCGTGGACAGCGATCTTTCCGCGTTCAAGCAGGATCTCCGCCGGGTTGCCGACAAGCCCAGAGTCGGCGAAGTCGATCCAGGCCAGATAGGTCGCCTCGGGCAGTGTCATGGTTACACCCGGCAGATCGGCCGCGACCCGCTCGGCAAGATGGTCACGGTTGCTACGGAGCTGCGACTTGATCTTGTCGAGCCACGGCTGGCCCTGGGTCCACGCAGCAAGGCTGGCCTCGGCGCCAAGTGTGTTCGGGCTAGCGATGAAGGCCGTCCCTAGTTTCTCAAACCGGGCCCGCACTCGGGGGTCGCCGATGTGGGCCACTGCGGCTCGCAGGCCAGCGACGTTGAATGACTTGCTGGCGGAACCCAAGGTCACGATGCGGTGGCGCAGCGATTCATGATTGCGCCACAGGGGTATATGGCCGTCCTGGAAGGTCAGATCACACCAGATCTCGTCGCTGATCACGAGCAGGTCGTGACGCTCACAGACTTCGGCGAACGCGGCGATCTCGTCGGCGTCGAACATGCGACCCAGCGGATTGTGGGGGTTGCACCACAACACCAGCTTGGTGCCTGGGTCGATAGCGGCTTCGAACCGTTCGGGGTCGAATCGCCAGTCAGGGCCGTCAAGGGGGACATCGACAAGCCGTCGTCCGGTGTCGTTGATGATCGCACGGAACGGGTGATAGATGGGCGTGAAGACAACCACACCATCGCCCGGTTCGGTCATGAACTCCATGACCAGATTCAGGCAGTTCAACGTGGCGGTGAACACCATCGATTCTTCTTCGGGTGGGCGCCACCCGAAGTGACGTTCTTGCCAGTCGCCCCACGCTGGGACCAGCTGTTTCCTGGCGTGGAAGTTGTAGCCGGTGTCGCCTCGATCGATGGCTGCCTGCATCGCGGCCGTAATCACTGGGGCGACCTCGAAGTCCATATCGGCAACCCACGACGGGATCACGTCACGGTCCGGGTCGTTGGTCCACTTCACCCCAGTTAACGAGTGAAGTCGTTCAAGATCAGCACCAAGCATGCCCAACCCTATATCCGGGCTGCTGCGCGATGCCCTTTCGTTGGCACGGAGCGCTATCTGTGTTGGGTGCCTCACGGCTCGGCCTTTGACGCTGACGCTGATTTCCTGGCTGCGGCGAGGACGCTCTTTTATTGGCACTAAGCGTGCGCTCTTTTGTTGGCACCAAGCGTGCGTTCGTGAGTTCGCAGGTCCTACCGAGTACGTGTTGTACCGGAGGTAGTACGCAGGTGCGGCGGGGCGCCACTGGTGGATCCTGCTTGTGGCAGCTCTGGGGCTGAGTCCACAGGTTTGTCCACTGTCTGTGGATAAACCACACCCATGTAATTTGATGTGGATCTGGCCCTTGCCTCCACAGGTTTGTCCACTGCCTGTGGATAAATGACACATGTGTAATTTGAGCGAAGTCTCCGAGGGTCTGGTGATGACGCACACGTTCGTATCGCTGGCAGGACTCATGACTGGACCAGCACCGTCGCCACCGCGAGCCACTGTCGAGGCTCCCGGCTGGGACGTTCACGGCAAGATGCACTCGCAGGGTGGCTGATGAATGGTTGTTGAGACGCGCGGTATGTGTTTTTCGGCCAGTTACTAGTGGTGAACGATTGTTGGTTGGTCGAGCAGCCTGCCGATTCGCTACGTTTGAGCTGCGACGACGTGACAGGAACAGGGAACCATGAGCGACTCAGTAAGTATCCTTGGCGGATACCAAAGCGACTTTGGCGACAATTTGGCTAAGTCAGGCGGTTCAGTCGAGTCCTTGGTGCGTGACACCGTTCTTGCGACCGCCGCCGACGCACAGATCGACCTGACCGACATCGACACGATTCACGTCGGTAACGCGTTCGGTCAGCTCTATACCGGTCAAGGCCATCTGGGTGCGATGCCAGCGACCGTGATTCCGGAGCTGTGGGGCATACCCGCTATGCGCCACGAAGCAGCGTGTGCCTCGTCGTCGATGGCCGCACTCAGCGCAATGGCCGAAATTGAGAGCGGTCGGTATGACTGTGTGCTCGTGCTGGGCGTCGAGCAAGAGAAGACCATGCCTGGCCCCGAAGCGGCCGCTGTCCAGGAAGCCGCAGCATGGGTGGGTCAAGACACCGAAGGAGCGACTTATATCTGGCCCGAGACATTCGATGCCCTCGCCGATGAATATGACCGTCGCTACGGACTGGACGAGATGTACCTGCGCGCGATCGGTGAACTCAATCTGCGCAACGCCAAGGACAACCCCAACGCACAAACCCGAGCCTGGCAGCTGAACGCCGACACCTGTAGCACCAACGACCAGGTCAATCCCGTTGTCACTGGTCGCCTACGCCGTAATGACATCACACAAATTACCGACGGCGCCGCCGCCCTGATTCTGGTGTCGGATCGCTGGCTTGCTGCCAGGGGTCGCCAGCCCCGAGCCCGCATCGCTGGTTGGGGCCACCGCACGGTCGGTCTTGGACTCCAGCAGAAGCTCGACCGCAACAGCGACTCGAACCTGGTCATGCCGCATGTGAACCAGGCGATTACCGACGCGTTCGGCCGGGCGTCGATCGGCGGAGTCGACCAACTCGACGCAATCGAAACGCACGACTGCATGACACCATCGGAGTACATGGCGATCGACCACTTCGGCATCACCGAACCAGGCGAGAGCTGGAAGGCCATCGAGGACGGCTCGCTCGAACGTGATGGTCGTATACCGATGAACCCAAGCGGCGGGCTGATCGGGGGAGGCCATCCTGTTGGTGCCACCGGCGCTCGCATGTTGCTCGACGCCACCAAACAGGTTGCTGGCCAAGCTGGTGACTATCAAGTCAGCAACGCCAACCGGGTCGCCACGCTGAACATCGGCGGCAGTACTGCGACGACAGCCTGCTTCGTCGTCGAAGGCGTCTGAGCCGCGACGCCCGCTACTACGAGCTTGAACTCCAGGCCATAGGTGACCTGTGCACCTGATCGACAAGCCGAGTGTTCGGCTTCCTTGCACAAGGGTCAAGGCATCTTGAACTAGCGCCTCCCACTGGGCTTCGTCTCGGGTCGTGATGAGTGCCTGTTCCTTGAACCATCGCCCTGGCGATATGAACGGTTTCGCGGTGCCAGCCTCGATGATGTCGTGCACTGTGTCAGCAGCCAGTTTGGCCATCCGGTTGCGCCTGTGCGGCTCCATTCTGGTGAAGAAGCCGCCATTGCTAGGCAGACACCGATGACCCGACATCGTGGACTTCTCGGCGCCGTCGGCCAGTAGCGGCTCAGAAGTTCTCAGAACAGCGTGTCGTCGAGCTCGCGCGCTGGTTCGCTCTTGTTGGCCGTGTGCTCAGTGCCGCACGGCCTCACCCTGTGTGCCGGCCGACGTGTCTTGTGGGGTCGACAACCTGCGTACTACCTCCGGTACAACACGCAGTCCAAGATCTATTCGAGCCCAGTACTAGTGGCGGGTCCGAGCGAGGCTCGATCTTCACAGAGGTCTTGATCCAGAGGCAAAAGGCTCCAGGACAGCCGGTTCACTGCTGGCTTATAACCACGGGGGCTTAACATTTTGTAAAGTAACGGGGTGATCGCATCATGAGCACTGACTTCACCCTTAACGGCGCGCCAGCTTCGATCGACGGAAGCCACCAACACCTGCTTGGAGCATTGCGCGATGAGCTTGGCGTTTTCTCGCCAAAAGATGGCTGTTCGCCAACGGGGCAGTGCGGCTGTTGCACAGTGCTGGTCGATGGGAAAGCGCGCGTAGCGTGTCAGACCTCGCTCGAAAAGGCCGACGGCGCATCTGTCGTCACGCTCGAGGGAGTCGATACCGGTGAACGCCAGCGTATGGCCGATGCATTTGCCGCCTTTGGCGCACTGCAATGTGGCTTCTGTACGCCAGGCATCCTTATGCGAACCAAGTCGATGCTCGACAAGGCTGCAGCTAGTGGGGCTGGTCTAACTCGAGACAAGGCAGCTCGTTTGATGGGCGGCAACCTGTGTCGCTGCACCGGTTAC
>MEHZ011574111.1_pt1 | contig 13788 bp, 11 predicted proteins | sample 897221 | NCBI WGS metagenome assembly MEHZ01 (sample SAMN05514161, study PRJNA337945) | marine metagenome | isolation source: marine surface water | place: Arctic Ocean | collected 2007-12-13
AGCGATATGGGAGACAATCCCACCGCAGGAGGTGCAGGAGACGTAACATGGACACTTAGAGAGTTATTGGCAAATAAGGCTTTTAAAACAGACACTGGACCCTCTCTTATTTATGCCTCTATACCCGGCCCAGAAATGATTTTAGCCGCTGAAGGTGTTGGTTTAGGCGGGACTGTATCAGCTAAAGTAGGCGCTATAGTAGATGACCGCTTTTCACCTCCAATTACACTAAATGGAACCGTTGAAGCCATCCACAAGGGAGATGTTCATGCGGAAACAGAGGTGGTAGTTAAAGTGGGGAGTATCCGAGTAATTGTTACCAAAAAACGCAAACCTTATCACCACGAACAAGACTTTACTAATCTGGGTTTAAGTCCAAGAAAAGCGGATATTGTTGTTGTAAAAATAGGCTATCTAGTTCCTGAATTATATGAAATGCGAGGGGATTGGATAATGGCACTTACCCCGGGAGGAGTGGATCAAGACCTAGATCGATTAGGATATAAGAGAATTAAAAGACCTATGTTTCCTTTTGACCAAAACCTAGATGAAGTTGACTTAAAAGCGAGGCTAATCCCTGCTTCTGATCGGTTATGATGAACTTTTTCCAAATATAATTATTTTCTAAATAATTTGTTTTGCTGAAGCTCGAAGAATATATTTGTTATGTAATTTTTTAAAACTCTATTTTAGTTAAGAGTATATATAAATATAATAACACTAAATTTTCAAAAGGGGCTTTATTATTTTTCTATCCTAAAAAAACTACTTATAAAAATTTAATCCATGATTGAAAAAACAGTTCTTGTTTTTTACGACTCCACATGCGTACTTTGTGACCGTTCCATTATTTGGTTAATTAAAAATGATCTAAATAATGTTTTACGTTTTGCGCATGTTTCTGGTCCAATTGCTCAAAAACAAGCTTTTACTGTATCTACTGAAGCTATTTCTGTTATAACTCCAAGCGGTGAATACTATAAAAGTAGTCAGGCTGTACTTTATTTATTACTTAAAATAAAACGTTATAAACCGTTTTATTCATTTCTAAAACTTTTCCCGGTAAAGTTACTGAACTTCTTTTACCGTAAAATAGCTGCTAATCGTTATCGTTGGTTTGGGCAATATTCTGAGTGTAAAATCCCTGATGAATCAATTAAATCAAGATTTTTAGATTTTTATAAATATTGAAATTACATTATACATTTTTAAATTTGATAAAACAAAACTTATGAAAAAGCGAATTTTCTCTATTTTAATGTTTATGATTATAGTCGGATGTAATGAATCTCAAAAAAGGGATATCACTAAATATAAGATTGATGCCTTTTTTGATAATATCGCTATCTCTGGGGGGTATTTTTCATCTTCTGAAGATAAATTAATTTTCAGTAGCAATGAAAGTGGTATATATAATGTTTATGAGGTAAATATTGATAATGGAGCGATTAGTCAACTCACCAATTCAAAAAAAGAATCCTTTTTTATTAGATCGTATGTTCCTGGTTCAGATGATTTTATATATTCTGCAGATAAAGGAGGAAATGAAATATCGCATCTGTATCTTCAAAAAAAAGAAGGTGAAATAATTGATTTAACTCCTGGCGAAAATGAAAAAAGTAGTTTTTATAAATGGTCTAAAGACAATTCAATCCTTTACTATTTATCTAATAAAAGGGATTCCAGATATTTTGACCTATTAAAAATGTCAGTAAATGATTGGAAATCAAGTGTCGTTTATGAAAATAAAAATAACATGTCCATTTCTTCCATTTCTGGTAATGAAAAATTTCTATTACTTTCTGAATCAATTACCACAAGTGAAAATAAATTTTTCCTTTTGGAGTTATCTAGTGGTAAAATAACCGAAATTTCAAGGACTCCTGCTAGTTATTCAAGTGCTGGCTTTTCAATTGATAACAAAAGTTTTTTTTATATAACTGATGCTGGTAAAGAATTTTCATACTTAATGGAATATAATATTGAGTCCGAAGAGTCTTCAGTTTTATATGAAACCAATTGGGATGTAATGTATAGTTACCTTAGTAAAGGTGAAAAATATCGTGTGATTGGGATTAATGAAGATGGAAAAAACACCCTTAAAGTATACAGCAAATTAGACGGTAAAGAAATAGAATTCCCATCCTTTAAAGATGGTGATATCCTAGGTCTTGAATTTTCAGAAAGTGAAAATAAAATTAGGTTAAGTATTGGATCTTCTAAAATGCCAAACAATTTATATGTCTATGATTTGGATGATAAATCACTTGTAAAACTTACAAATAGTTTGAATCCAAAAATTGATTCAAAAAATTTAGTGAATGCAAAAGTTATTCGATATAAATCATTTGATGGACTTGAAATTCCTGCAATATTTTATAAGCCATTGCAAGCTTCAAAAAACAATAAAGTCCCTGCGCTAGTTTGGGTTCATGGTGGGCCAGGAGGCCAGTCTAGAATGGGTTTTAATCCGTTGATTCAATATCTAAATAATCAAGGTTACGCTATTCTCGCGGTAAATAACAGAGGAAGTAGTGGTTATGGAAAAACCTTTTATAAGTTGGATGATAAAAATCATGGTGAAAATGATTTAAAAGATTGTCTTTGGGGGAAAAAATGGTTGCAAGAATTAGAATATATAGATGCTGAAAAAATCGGTATAATAGGTGGTAGTTATGGTGGATATATGACAATGGCAGCAATGACTTTTACTCCAGATGAATTTAAGGTTGGAGTAAATATTTTTGGCGTTACTAACTGGATAAGAACATTAAAATCAATTCCTGCCTATTGGGAGGCAGGCAGAAAAGCTTTATATAATGAATTAGGAGATCCCTATTCTGCCGACTCAATTAGATTAAAGAAGATTTCCCCTTTATTTCATGCAAATAATATTAAAAATCCTGTGATGGTTCTTCAAGGAGCAAACGACCCGCGAGTTCTTCAGGTTGAGTCAGACGAAATTGTAGCCGAAATGCAGAAAAATAAAGTCCCTCTAGAATATGTTATTTTTGATGATGAAGGTCATGGTTTTCGGAAAAAGGAAAATCAACTTGAAGGATACAGAAAAATTAAAGAATTTTTAGATTATTATTTGAAAGAACTCCCCGAAATTAATCTGACTAAAAAAATGATTGATTGATCTTTTGATGGGGTCTTTTTTAAAGTTTAAGTTTTAGCGTTTTTTTAATATTTTCAAGTTCTATACTTAAATCATTAAACCTATTATATGCATCATTACCCAACTTTTGATCAGCTTTAGTAATCATACTATATAAATATTTAAGCTGATCTATTAGCATTGGCTGCATGTATATTCCTTTTTTTGTGACTAACATATCTAATTTTTCTTTTAGTAAATCAGATTTATTTTTTTTAGTTTTTTTTGTTGAAATTGAAGTTTGAATTACTTCTTTAATTTGTTTTGCTTCACGAATTTTATTAATTAATTGTAATTGCAGCTCTTCAAGTTTTTTTAAATTATTTTCAGTAATTTCTGTATTGGGATCTTTTAAAATGACTACCTCATCTTCTATTATATAATTTTCATCAACCAAAACTTGAACTTTGTATTTTCCCGGTCTTACAAGAGGACCACGAATATTTTTTCCTTCATCCTGATCTAAGATTCCTTCGTGTCTTAAGTTCCATCGAAAACGATTATATCCCTTTTTACTAGTCACTTTAGAGGTTTGATTTGATATAAATTCATTTAATCCCATGTTGTACTCTTTTTTTTGTTTGGAATCATCGTTTTTGTTTGTAAAAGTGTTTATGATCTTTCCATTTTGATCAAAAAATGAAATTAAAATATTATTATACTTTTCATTATCAAGGTAATAATCTATAAAAACACCCGGTTTTAAATAATCATTAATTTTAATCTCAGGGAGATTATATCTATATCTAACTGTTTCCGAGGGTTTTATAATTTCAGGCTTATTTGAATCAATATCATATCTCAAAAAATTTATGTCATCCATAATCCAGAAAGATCTTCCCATAGTTGATAACACAATATCGTCCCTATGTATTTTTATATCAGTTATAGGTGAAATAGGGAGATTCTTCTGAAATTTTACCCATGAATCCCCTGCATCTTTAGAAATATAAATTCCAAATTCTGTCCCCGCATATAGTAATCCTTTTCTTATCGGATCTTCCCTAACTACTCTAACAGGGAAATCTTTCGGTATACCCTTTACTATCAATTCCCATGTTCGCCCATAATTTTTTGTGCGGTATATATATGGTGACCAGTCGCCTAGTTGGTACCTTAAAACAGATATATATGAAGTGGCTGGGTCATGTTTAGATGGTTCAACAGAATCAACCCTACCTCCTTTTAAAAGATTTTTAGGAGTTACATTTTCCCAATTTTCTCCTCCATCTTTAGTAAGGTGAATAAGTCCATCGTTTGATCCAACCCATATTTGATCTTTTTTAATAGTAGATTCTCTAATTGAATAAATTGTACTGAAAAATTCTTCCCCAGTAATATCTCTAGTAATTGGAGAGCCTGAAATCACCTGCTTTGATGGATCAAATTCAGTTAAATCTGGTGAAATCAATTCCCAATTAGCGCCTTCATTTGATGTTTTATGTAAGAATTGTGAGCCGAAGTATATTACATTTTCATCATGAGGAGAAACATGAATCGGAGAAACTCTTTGAAATCTATATTTCAAGTCTTTCGGATTATGACCATACATGTTTTGTGCTCCAATATAAAATCTCTTTTCCTGACCTGTTTTTTTATTATAGACACTAAACCTTCCTTTACAATTTGAATAAACTATATCGGGATTTCCAGGTTTAGGGACAGCTGGTCCTGTCTCACATCCTCCTGTTGAAAGAATCCAAGCATTTGGTCCAGCTTGAATTGGGTATGGAGGTTGGCTTGGAACAGAAACTGTACTATAATTATCCTGCTGTCCACCATAAAGCCAATAAGGAAATTGATTATCTACCTCAACTTGGTATAATTCCGCAGTAGGTTGATTAAATTGAGTAGTCCATGTCTTCCCCGAATTAAAAGTAATATTTACTCCTCCATCATTTGATTGAATCCAAATATTTTCATGATTTGGGTTTATCCAAATATCATGATTGTCCCCATGGGGTGTGCTTTTAATATCCCATGTCTTACCCGCATCTTTTGATATCATAAATTTATTCGCATTTGAATATATTAAGTCTGCGTTATTTGGATTTGCATAAATATTACAGTAGTAAAATGGTCTATTTACCAATTCCTCTCTGTGATTCATAGCTTTAAAATTTTCTCCTTTATCATAGGAAACATAAACACCTCCTTGACCCTTATCTGCTTCTATTAGTGCATATAATCTATTGGGGTCTGCTGGAGAAACAGCTAAGTCAATCTTGCCTATAATTCCGTCAGGAAGGCCGTTAGATAAATTAATCCAGTTTTTTCCAGCATCGACCGATTTATATATTGCTCCTTTTCTAGAGCCGCTTATAATTGTCCAAGGTTTGCGCTCAACTTTCCATGAGGCAGCATAAATTATATCGGGGTTGTCTGGAGAAAATTCAATATCAACGATTCCTATTTTATCAGAAATAAATAAAATTTTACTCCATGATTTTCCTCCGTCAGAAGACTTGAATAGTCCTCTTTCAATGTTTGATTTAAAAGGTTGTCCTATTGCTGCTGCATATACTATGTTTGGGTTATTTGGATGAATTTTAATAGCTCCAATCTGACCGCTATCCTCAAGGCCCAAATATTCCCAACTAGACCCCGCATCATTCGATTTATAGACTCCTTTTCCAACAATTACATTAGATCTAATTCCATCTGAACCTGTTCCAACATAAATGATTGATGGATCGGCTTGAAAAACATCAATTGACCCAATAGATGGTGTTTTAAAATAACCATCACTAATATTTTTCCAATTCAATCCCCCGTCTAATGTTTTCCAGACTCCACCGCCTGTAGTTCCCATATAAAAAGTAAATTGTTCATTTACAACTCCACAAACAGTAGTCGATCTTCCGCCTCGTGTAGGCCCTACGTTTCTGTATTTTATGTCTTCAAACTCGGGCTTAAATTTATCCTGTGCTTTTGAAATGTTTATTGATGAAATAAATAAAACAACTAGAAGTACTATACTCTTTAGATTTTTTTTCATTTTCAATTTATCTTTAACAACTAAAAATAAGAAATTAATGGGTTCGTAATAACTTCCCTAGTTTTAAATATTAATTGAAATACTTTGTCTGGATCTTTGAATTAGTTTCTAAGACTTGATTATTCGACATTTATACTTCCAAGAATTGACCACCCGCCCATAAGAACATTATCGCTATCCCAAGATCCATTAATTGTCTCCATTTCATTAGAAAAAAGGATATACGTATTTCGAGCAAACAATCTCCAGGCATCTTCCTTTGGTTTATCTGCAAATGGCTGAATGATCCTAATTCCTATTTTATGTTTCCCTTGGGGCACCTTATCAATTGATTTCCTTAAATTAAATGGTTATCATTGATAAAGCTTTAGTCAAATCCGATTCCACTTCATAAATCTCTAAAGGTCTATTATATTAATCAATTTGTTACTTTAAAGACAATACATATATTTATTAATATTACTATATTTGTAATATATCATGGTAAAAGTAACAAACAGAACTTATGCTTTATTTATAAAAGCATCCAAAATCCTTTTTTTTAAATTTGGTTATAGAAGAGTAACAATTGAAGATATCTGCAAAGAAGCCTCTCTTAGTAAAATGAGTTTTTATAGATATTTTAAAAATAAAGAGGAAATTGCCAATATCACATTAAAAAATATAATTGCTGAATGTAATAGAAGTTTTGAATCCATTATGGAGTGCGATGCCCCTTTCTTAAAAAAGATTCAGGATTTAGTTATATTGAATAATAATTACACAGAACAAATAGGCCTTGATTTTATTAATGATGTTTTTTCTTTAAAAAAAAATTCTTTTAAAACCATTTTAGAAAATCAATATGGCTATGAGAGAAAAAAATTAACAGATTGTTTTAAAAAAGCTCAAAAAAAAGGAGAGCTAAACAAAAAGACTCCAGTAGCTTTTTTGATTTATATGCTCGATGATCTCAGAGAAAAAATGAATGATGAAAACTTAAAAAAAATATACTCAGATGAAAAAGACATGTGGCTTGACTTAACTGATTTTTATTTTTTTGGAATATCTCCTAAAAATCAAAAAGTACAAAGTCTTTAAAATGAATTTAAATTGTTTTCTTTTTTCATTGTCTTTATTTTTTTTAACTATTTCTGTAAATGCCCAAGTAAATTTTGACTTTGACGGCCAGCTTATGGGCCAAACAAATATTGGTTTAGAGAAAGGAAGCTCTAAATTTATTGGCATTAGATATTTGCCAGAAATCACTTTAAAAAAGAAATTAGATAGTTTATCGTCAATTGCAGTTGAAATATCTGGAAACTTTAACACAACAAGAATAATAAATTCAAAAAACCTTAATGAGTCTAACTCAAATATTTCACCTTATAGAATTTGGTTTAGATACCAACTGAAAAAATGGGAGTTTAGGTTAGGTTTACAAAAAATAGACTTTGGTTCAGCTCAGCTTTTAAGGCCTCTTCAATGGTTTAATCAAATTGATCCAAGAGATCCCTTAAGTCTAACCAATGGTGTATATGGATTGTTAGTCCGTTATTATTTTAAAAATAATTCTAATTTTTGGTTTTGGGGTCTGTATGGAAATGAAAAAGCTAGGGGTTTTGATGCACTTCCCACTTTTAAAAAAGAACCCGAAATAGGTGCTCGTTATCAGAAGCTCGTGCCCAAAGGAGAAATTGCCATTTCCTATCATTACAGAAAAGCAACCTCTGATCCAATTCTTGGTATAAATCCATTTAAAGAAAATCCTGAGCATAGAATAGGTTGGGACTCTAAATGGGACTTGGGGATTGGTTTATGGACAGAGTCAACATTCATACATAGACAAAAACAAATTGGTGTTTTTACAAATCAAGTTTTATTTAATTTGGGGATGGATTATACTTTTGGAATAGGGAATGGTTTAAACTTTTCTATTGAAAATTTGATTTCTTCATCTATCGATAAAAACTTTACTAACTCCGTTACACAAAATATTTCAGCAGTTAGGGTTAGTTATCCTTTAACTTTTAATAGCTCTATAAATGGATTAGTTTATAATCAATGGAAAAGTAACGTCCAAACTCTTCTCATTAATTACGAACATCAATTTAAATATTTTTCAAGCTATTTTATAGCCTATTATAACCCAGAGGAAACTCAAGGAATTCAACAAAATGATATTGTTAATAGCCTGAGTGGTCCCGGAATTCAATTATTACTTGTTTACAATCATTAACTATGTCAAATAAACCCATCATATCAATTGAAAATGTTTCTAAAAGTTATCCTATTGGAGGTAAAAACTTTATGGCATTAAAAGAAGTTTCACTAACTCTAGAAGAAGGAGAGTTTACTGGAATTATAGGGCCGAGCGGATCTGGTAAAACTACGCTGCTTAATATTATTGGATCATTAGACAAACCAAGTTCTGGAGATGCGTTTGTCCTTAATCAACATATTGCTAGTCTTAGTTATAAAAAAGCGGCTGAACTTCGGAATTATAATATTGGATTTATATTCCAAGTGTTTAATTTATTACCTGTTTACACTGTTTTTGAAAATGTTGAGTTTGCCCTTTTACTTCAAAAAAATACTGCGCTAGAAAGAAAAAAAGCAGTTTTTGAAGCACTCGAATGGGTTGGCCTTTCTGAACAAGCAAATAAAAGACCTGATAAACTGTCTGGAGGAGAAAGTCAAAGAGTAGCTATTGCTAGAGCAATGGTGAAAAGACCAAAAATTTTACTTGCAGATGAGCCAACAGCAAATTTAGATTCAGAAAATGCACATGGAATTTTAAAAACCATGAAAGAATTAAATAAGGAGCTTAAGACAACATTCCTTTTTTCAACTCATGATGAAAAAGTGATGGGCTATCTAAATAGGACTATCCATTTAAGAGATGGGATTTTAGAAAAGGATATTATGACTAAAAATAATAAGAAATGAAACTTGCTTTTAAACTTGCATATAAAAATCTTTTTGGGGCTGGTTTAAGAACCTTCCTAAATGTTTTAGTCTTATCGTTTTCATTTGTAATTATAATTTTACTTAATTCAATTATGGACGGATGGGACCAGCAAGCTCAATCTGACAGCATTGCTTGGGAATTTGGTGAAGGCCATTTAATATATGAAAAATATGATCCGCTTGATCCATATACAATTCTAAATGGACACAGTTCAATTCCAAAAGAGCAAAAAAAATTAATTCCAATTCTTGTTCATCAAGCCTCAATTTATCCTCAAGGAAGAATTATGGGAGTTATATTAAAAGGGATTGATTCAAAACAGCAAATATTAAAACTACCCATTGATAAAATCCTGAGCAGTAAAGAAAAATTTCCTGTAATTATTGGAAAAAGGTTAGCAGAATCAGCAAATCTTAGTAAAGGGGATAAACTTCAAATTCGATGGAGAGATAAGAATGGGACTTATGATGCTAATATAATTTCTATTATTGAAGTTTTTGATTCAAATGTCCCCAATATTGACACTGGTCAAATATGGATTGATATTGAAAAGCTTTGGGAGATGACGGGATTAAAAAACGAGGCTTCTTATTTTGTTGCAGATAAGGGATATGAATCAATTGAAATACCCTTTTGGCAATTTAAGAGTCAGGGGGAACTATTAAAAAATATAAAAGATTTAGTAGCTCAAAAAAAAACTGGACAATCAATTGTATATTTTTTACTAATGGCAATAGCACTGTTGGCAATTTTTGATACTCAAATTTTATCTATTTTTCGAAGACAAAAAGAAATAGGTACATATATAGCTTTGGGTATGACTAGAAGTAGAGTGGTTAGATTGTTTACAATCGAAGGGAGCATGTATAGTCTTCTTGCTCTTATTGTTGGAAGTGTGTATGGTATTCCTTTATTCTACTATTTAGCTGAGGTAGGTTTTGCTGTTCCGCCTGCTGATCAAAAAATGGGGCTTGCCTTAGCGCCAGTAATTTTTCCTATTTATGGATTTAAATTAGTTTTTGGAACTATTTTACTTGTAATTTTTAGTGCTACTATAGTAAGCTATATTCCTTCTAGAAAAATTGCAAAACTTAATCCTGTATTAGCCCTAAAAGGAAAAAAACAATGATAAAATTTATTTTTAAAGGGATTATTCGAGACTCAACTAAAAGCTTGATTCCTATTTTAGTAATTAGTGTTGGAGTAATGATAACTGTCGTTATGTCTGGGTTTTTGAATGGAATGATTTCCGACTTGATAAATCAAAACGCAAAATTAGATACAGGACATTTGAAAATAATGACGAAACCCTATGCTGAAAATAAAGATCAATTGCCAAATGATTTAGCAATATTAGAGTTAGAGGTTTTAATTGACACTCTTAAGCAAAGTTTTCCAGACTTAATTTGGACACCGAGAATAAAGTTTGGAGGAATAATTGATGTGCCAGACGATAATGGCAATACTAAAATACAAGGCCCAGGAATTGGGCTTGCCCTTTCGTTAAAAGATATAAATTCTGGAGAAAAAGAGCGCTTACAATTGATCAAATCTCTTAAAAAAGGAAGTCTTCCTAAAAATAAAGGTGAAATATTACTTAGTGATGATTATGCAAAAAAACTAGCCCTAAAGCCAGGGGATGAAATAACTTATTTTGGTTCTACTATGGAGGGAAGTATGGTTCTGCAGCAGTTTATAATGACAGGAACTGTGCGCTTTGGGTCACCTATGATGGATAAAGGAACATTTATAATTGATATTGACGAAGCCCAAGAATTACTGGATATGAATGACGGTACTGGTGAGCTTTTAGGTTTTTTTAAAGACAAAATATATGACGATCAAAGGGCCTCTAAAATAGCAGAAGATTTCAACTCGAAATATCTTAACAGTACAGATGAATATGCTCCAGTAATGTTTACGCTTAAAGAACAAAATGATTTAGGGACATCATTGGATATTGCTGAATCATTCCTTGGGGCTTTTATATTTGTTTTTATTTTAGCAATGTCATTAGTGCTCTGGAATACAGGCCTTATTGGGGGTCTTAGAAGATACAATGAATTTGGTATTAGATTAGCACTTGGAGAGTCAAAAAGAAATGTATTTAATCTAATGTTATTAGAAGCTTCAATTATCGGGATTATAGGGTCAATAATTGGAACATTTTTAGGGATTTCTCTATGTTATTATCTCCAAGAAGTGGGTATTGATATATCAAAAGATGTTGAGAATGCATCTATAATTGTGCCTTCAATTATAAGAGCTCATATTACTGAAGATTTATATTTTATTGGATTTATCCCTGGATTATTTTCAATGCTTTTCGGGACAGCATTAGCTGGAAGAGGAATTTTTAAAAGAGAAACTGCTAGATTATTCAAAGAATTAGAGGTTTAATTCAAAAATGAAAAAATGAAAAAAATATCAATATTATTGTGTGGAATATTTTCTTTAACGCTAATGTCTCAAGAAAGCAGTAAAGAGGCTATTAATATTATTAAAAAAATAGATCGAAATATGTTTTCTGAAACTCAAATTATAACCTCAGAAATGATAGTATATGGTAAGAGAAAAAACAGAATAATTCGGTCTAAAGGTTATTCCAAAGGACAAAAAAATAATTTTACTGAATATTTGTCTCCAGACCGTGAAAAGGGGACAAAAATGTTAAAACTAAATGATCGTTTATGGATCTATTCTCCAGCTACGGATAGAACCATTCAATTATCTGGACATCTTTTAAGACAATCCGTTATGGGGTCTGACTTATCTTATGAAGATATGATGGAGGAGCGAAAACTTTCAGAAATATACAATGTTCAAGTTATAGGAGAAGAGAAGTATGAAAACACTCCAGTATGGGTCTTAGAACTAATAGCCAAAAGTGATGACTTAGCATATCATAAAAGAATTCTTTGGATTGATAAGAAAAGATTTGTTCCACTAAAAGAAAATCTATTTGCTAAAAGTGGTACTCTTCTTAAAACCACTTTGTTTAGTGAAATAAAACGCATCGATGGAAGATGGTTTCCAACAAAAATGAACTATAAAGACGCTTTAAAAAACGGAAAAGGAACAGATTTTGTGATTTTAAATATTAGTTTTAACAATAAAATTGCTGATGAATATTTCACTAAATCAATATTAAAAAAATAATAGAAAACCTGCCTAAAGATCATTGGGAAGTTATTTTTTTAGTCGTGATATCCCTGCGGTTAGTTAGGACAAGTTCCCCAGATGGGTTTGTTAGCATTTGTAAGTGCAGAAGATGTTCCAAAATCAGATGGTTCAGCTGCTATATTGGTAACACACCAGTTTGTTAAATCGTGATTAAATGTTGAAGCTCCACTAAACATATTGCCCATATCATTAACATTCGAAGTATTCCAAATACCTATGTCTTGATTGAATGTTGTTGCTTGTTCAAACATATAATCCATATCAGTAATATTTGAAGTATCCCAATCTCCAATATCTTGATTGAATACTGTAGCTTTTCGAAACATACTATCCATATTAGTAACACCAGAAGTATCCCAGCTGCCAATGTCTTGATTGAACGCAACTGCTCGAAGAAACATAGCAAACATATTTGTCACACTAGAGGTATTCCAACTGCCTATCTCTTGATTGAATACTGTTGCTAAATAAAACATAAGATTCATATCAGTCACACTCGAGGTATTCCAACTTCCAATATCCTGATTGAAAGCAGCTGCTTGATTAAACATACTTCTCATATTAGTCACACTAGAAGTATTCCAGCTTCCTATGTCTTGATTGAATGTAGCTGCTTGAGCAAACATATTATCCATGACAGTCACATTAGAAGTATCCCAATTGCTAATATTACTGTTACCATCATTATTGAAGGAAGTCGCATTATCAAACATACCCTCCATATCAGTAACTGCTGCAGTGTTCCAAGAACCAATATCCGAATTAAAGGAAGTTTTGTCTTTAAATAACTCCCTCATATCAGTAACAAATGTTGTGCATAGGTTAACATTCCCATTTGCAATTTCAGTTCTAATTGTTGTGTCATTCACTACAGTATACTCTATGCCATTGAAAACTTCTGTAAGCCCAATGGCTGCATCAGGACATTTACACGTGTCGTTTTCAAAATAAATAATAGTTATAACCACTTCATTTTCAATAAATAAAGCTTCAATGGTTTGGTTTGAGTCCATAGTAACCCTTAAAGAGCTGGTTGTTGTTCCGTCAGACCATTCTGAAAAAACAAAACCAGGTTCTGGGGTAGCATTAATAGTGAACGTTTCTCCTGGAGAATAACTGCCTCCAGAGGAATCTACTGAACCTCCCTCATTAGAGGAAATAGTGAGGGTATATTTTATGATTTCCTCAAAAATTATTGAATCGTGATTAAAACAACCACTAAATAACAATAATGCTAATAGGGGTAATAATCTGTTCATTAGTAAATAATGCTAATTTCTGTTAATAAACCGCCGTGCTTAATTGCATATCCAATTACTAGACCAGCCTGATCCTCCACTCTGATTGCTAATATTTGTATTGTTTGAATAATCAAATCCTTCATAAACAATTGATTTAAAACCGCTTGGAATAGTCTGTCCAAAAGAAACTACCAGTAAAACAAGAAGTAGCTTTTTCATTGTGTTGGTTTTAACATAGTTCAATATAACTATAATA
>MEHZ011514500.1_pt1 | contig 13764 bp, 14 predicted proteins | sample 897221 | NCBI WGS metagenome assembly MEHZ01 (sample SAMN05514161, study PRJNA337945) | marine metagenome | isolation source: marine surface water | place: Arctic Ocean | collected 2007-12-13
CCCGGCACGACGACCGAATAGGACGGCACGCGGCCCATATGGATTTCGCCGGTCGCCCGGTCGATGATCTTGGTCGACTGTCCCAGGAACACCCCCATGGACAGCACAGCGCCTTCCTCGACGATCACACCTTCGGCGACTTCCGAGCGGGCGCCGATAAAGCAGTTATCCTCGATGATGACCGGGTCGGCCTGTAGCGGTTCCAGAACGCCGCCGATACCGACGCCGCCCGAGATATGACAATTCTTGCCGATCTGCGCGCAGGACCCGATTGTGGCCCAGGTATCGACCATGGTGCCTGAATCGACATAGGCGCCGAGGTTCACGAAGCTCGGCATCAGGATCACGTTGGGCGCGAGAAACGCGGAACGGCGAACGGTGCAGTTCGGAACGGTGCGGAATCCGGCGGCGCGGAACTTTTCTTCATCCCAGCCGGCAAATTTCGACGGCACCTTGTCGAACCAGGCGCTCTCGCCGAGGCCGGGGAACGTAGGTCCGCCCGGCAGCGGCGCCATGTCGTAAATGCGGAACGACAGCAACACGGCTTTTTTGAGCCACTGGTTGACTTTCCAGCCGTCAGCGCCTTTCTCGGCGACCCGCAGCGTGCCTGAATCGAGCCCTTCGAGGGCGGCTTCGATTGCGTCGCGCGCGGCGCCTGTGGATTGCGGCGTAATCGAATCGCGGTCTTCCCACGCCTGATCAATGGATTGTTCGAGTGTTGTATCGGTCATGTTGTCTGCGCCCTGTGCCTGGAAATTCGGCTACAATATAGAGCATTATCGTCGCTGGTGGAAACGCGTCAGCCGGTGTTTCCGACATTTCGCAGCCAGGCGGTCAGATCGTCGGTGATATGGTCGATATGATCCGTTTCGGTCACGTCTTTTGCCCAGCTTGTATCGGTCCGGACCCAGACGGTCGTCATCCCCAGTTCTGCCGCCGGTTCGAGATTCCGCGAGATATCTTCGACCATCGCCGCCCGCGTCGGGTCGACATCGTGCAGGTCGCACAGGCGGCGATAGGCATCGATGGCGGGTTTGGGCACGTAATCCGCGTCGCCGATATCGTATACGGCGTCGAAATGAGCAGTGATACCGATACGTTCCATCACCTCACGCGTATGTTCCGTAAACGCGTTGGTATAGATGATTTTGCGGCCATCCAGTCTGTTCAGCGTATCGGCAAGCTCCGGATTGGGGGCGACGTCCGACAGGTCGAGCTGCGACAGGTGGTCGATATAATCCTGGGGGTCCAGCCCGTGTTCGAGCATCAGGCCACGAAGGGTCAATCCGTGGGTTCGGAAATACCCTTTCTGGATGCGCCGGGCCTCGACGCGGTCGACGTTCAGGAAGTCGCTGATGAAAGACCCCATCAAATAGTCGATCTGGGCGAGCATCTCCGGGCTGGCGCGGTAAAGCGTGTTGTCGAGATCGAATATCCAGGTATCGATACCGCTGGAATCAACGTTTTTCGCGGGTGTAGGACGGTTATTCTGCATGTGCCGAATGTGGCGTGGGATCTCCGGCGACGCAAGGAATCGTTTCACGCCATTTCCGGGCGTCGAGCGCTTGGCGTCAATTTAGCGGATGCAATCGTGGCCACCGATGATGCCGACGTCATTCACCACGCTTCTGTCGAACAAGAGTGCGCAGATCCGCGAAGAGACGTTGGACAGGATCGTCGACAGCGCCACCGATCAGGACGCCTGGCACCCACTTTTGGTGGCCGGTCTTCTATCTCGGCGCGGGCAGGCTCTGCCCTGTCGCATTTTTTAACGGAAGCATTGCTTGAGACACTGGCGGCCCGGAAAGATCTGGGTCCTGACGTAACCGACGCGATTAGTGAGGGTGTCCGGCGCCGACTGGGTGATGCCGGTGTGGACAGCGATGATGACGAGCCCGCGTCGGAGAAAGTCCGCCGGTTGTTCGCCGAACAAAGACTGACCGAAAGCGACGTAAAGGCGGCGATGTTGCGCGGTGATAGGCAGTTCGTTATCGAAGCGATTGCCGTGCTGGGTGGCACGGCGGGCCCTGCGGTGCGAAAAGCATTTTCGCTCGCCAGTGCAAAGGGCGTTGCAGCCCTGTCTTGAAAGGCCGGATTATCGCCGGAGCTCACGCATCAGCTGCAGCTTCGGCTTACGAAAGTATCTCCATCGGAAGCGATCAAGCCGCGGGGGGGAATTACGGCAGGTCCGAAAAGGGCCTTGCCTGGCAGGTAGAGTTCTTCGGCGGCTAGCTCGGGACGTCAGGCCGCTATTTTTTTGCCCTGATCATGGTACCGGCGCCGTGTTCGGTGAAAATTTCAAGCAACAGCGCATGCGGCACACGACCATCCATGATGACCGATGCCTCGACACCCTTTTTTACGGCGTCCAGACAGGTTTCGATCTTCGGGATCATACCGCCCGTAATGGTAGCGTTTTTGATCAGGGTCTTCGCCTGGCGTGCCGTGATATCGGTGATCAGCTCGCCTTTTTTGTCCAGCACGCCTGTCACATCGGTCAGCATTAAAAGGCGGGTCGCTCCGATCGCGCCGGCAATGGCGCCGGCGGCGGTGTCGGCATTGATGTTGTAGGTCGTACCACCCTCGCCGATCCCGAGCGGGGCTATCACCGGGATCATGTGCGATCCGGCCAGCGTATCCAGTACCTTGGTGTTGATCGCGACCGGTTCGCCGACAAAACCCAGATCGACGACTTTCTCAATATTGGAATCCGTCTTCTGGCGATGCTTGAGCTTCCGCGCTCGGATCAGATTTCCGTCCTTGCCTGAAATACCGACCGCGGTGCCCCCGGCATCGTTGATCGCGGTCACGACCTCTTTGTTGATCGATCCAGACAGCACCATCTCGACGATCTCGACGGTCCGTTTGTCGGTAACCCGGAGCCCATCAATAAATTCGCTTTCGATCTTGAGCTGCTGGAGCATCCGGCCGATCTGCGGGCCACCGCCATGCACGATGACCGGGTTTATACCGACCTGTTTCAGCAGAACGATGTCGCTCGCGAACTGTTCAGCGAGCCGGGCGTCACCCATCGCATGCCCGCCATACTTGATCACGAAGGTCTTGCCGCCGAATTCCTGGAGATAGGGCAGCGCTTCGGTCAGTGTTTCAGCAGTACGCAGCAACGATTTGATCTCGGAAAGGTTTTTGGGTTCGTGCTTCTTGGAGGCTGCCATCTTGTGCTCTTGGGCCGGAGAAGAGAATGAAACTGAGTTCCGCGTTTAGCGGATATCGGCGATCATTGCCAGTTCTGCACGCAGAAATTCAATCCCCTGGCTTTTGACCGAACTGGTCTGGACGATGACGGGATGGGCAGCGACGTGTTTCGCAATCTGTGCCTTCGTGCCGGCCATCAGGCTGTCCATCGCCTCGGCTTTGACCTTGTCGCACTTGGTGAGCACGATCTGATAGGACACCGCAGCCGTATCCAAGTCCTTCATGACACCGATATCGCTGTCTTTGAGCCCGTGCCGGGCATCGATCAGCAGGCAGACACGGCGCAATGGTGCCCGGCCCCGCAGATAGTCGAAGATCATCGTGGTCCAGCGCTCGATTTCAGTCTTCGACGCCTTGGCGTATCCGTATCCGGGCAGATCGGCGAGCATCAGCGCATCGAGAATCTGGAAGAAATTGATCTGCTGCGTACGCCCGGGCGTGTTCGATGTCCGCGCCAGCGTCCTGCGCCCGGTCAGGGAATTGATCAGGCTCGATTTGCCGACATTGGAGCGTCCGACAAAAGCGATTTCAGGGACCCGGGTGACCGGGACGCCGTCGTAATCGGCAGCGCCGGAGATAAAGACGGCTTCCTGCGCAAACAGCCAGCGTCCACGCTCCAGCGAAGCCGCGTCATGTTCGTGCTCGGTATCCGGCGCATCGGTCATGAGCGGGCTCCCTTTGCCGCTCAGCGTTTCTTGCGCTGGCGGCGGGTTTTGCCCTTGGACGACGGCGGGGTCGGGCCGGATTTTTTCTCTGGCTCTTCGCCGTCCTCGGATGCATCATTATTTTTCTTGTTACCGCGGGGCGGTGCCTTTGGCGGCTCTTCGTTGGTCGACTTGCCGGAGGCGGTGACGCCCATCCTCCGCATGATCACCCATTGCTGGGCAATCGACAGTGTGTTGTTCCAGGCCCAGTAAATGACTAGCCCAGCCGGGAAGCTGCCGAGCAGGAACGTAAAGACGATGGGCAACAGCATGAAGATTTTCTGCTGCATCGGATCCGCCGGCTGAGGATTGAGCCTTTGCTGCAGGAACATGGTGACGCCCATGATGATCGGCCAGATGCCGACATTGACGATCTGCAGGCTCTGCGGGACGTCCCAGTTGAACAGACCGAAGCCGATCAGCAATCCGAACGGATCGGGCGCGGAGAGGTCCTGGATCCAGCCGAAGAACGGTGCATGACGCATTTCAATCGTGACAAACAGCACTTTGTAGAGGGCGAAGAACACCGGAATCTGGATCAGGATGGGGAAGCAACCCGACATCGGGTTTGCGCCTTCTTTCTTGTATAATTCCATCATCGCCGTGTTCTGGCGCTGTTTGTCATCCTTATTTTTTTCGCGGATCTCGACCATTTTCGGCTGCAGTTTCTTCAGCCGGCTCATGGACTTGTATGACTTATTCGCCAGCGGGAAGAACGCGAGTTTGATCAGAACCGTCAGCAGCAGAATGGCGAGGCCGAAATTGCCCAGCAGCTGATAGAAATAATCGATCGCGTAGAAAATTGGCTTGGTCAGGAAATAGAACCAGCCGAAATCGACCATGCGGTCGAACCGCGGAATACCGATTTTTTCCTCGTAGGAATCCAGCAGCCGGACTTCTTTCGCGCCGGCAAACAGGCGGGTCGTGAAGGCCGCCGACTGACCTGGCGCCACAGTTTGCGAGGCTGCCAGGTAATCTGCCTGAAACTTGTCCTTGCCGCCCGTTGACGTGTGAACGAACCGCCCATTATTGGCTACCTTCTGATCGGGGACCAGAGACGTTGCGAAATACTTGGCAGTGATGCCGAGCCACTTGGCAGCGCCGTCGACTGCCCGGATGCCGTTTGGTTCGTCCGGCAGATCATCGTAATCGACCTCGGTCAGTGTTTCGTCAAAAACGCCGATCATGCCTTCATGCAAAATCCAGAAACCGGCGGTTTCCGGCATGCCGCTAAGCGAAATCAGGCCGAAGGGGTGAATAACTGCAGTTTGAGTGCCGTTATTGGTAATGCGCTGGTCGACGGCGAACATGAAATTCTCGTCGATCGAAATGACTTGCGCGAATTCAATACCCTCCGGGTTGGTCCAGCGCAGGGTTACCGGCTGGCCAACGGACAGCGTGGACCGGTCGGACGTCCAGAATGTATCTGCGGTTGGCAGGGTCACGCCGGTCGTGGTCGAGGTCCAGCCAAACTGGGCATAATAGGGGTTTTCGGTGCCCAGCGGCGACAGCATGACGATATTATCGCTGTCTTTTTCCAGGGTCTGGCGATAGTTGAGCAGGGTCAGGTCGTCGATCAGCCCGCCCTTCAAACGGATTGATCCGATGACCCTGTTGGTCGTGATCTTGATTCGTGGCTCGGCGCCAACCACGGCATCGCGCGAAATACTGCGGGGCGCCAAGGGCTGGCCTGCGACAGGTGCGCCTGCACCCGGTGGCACGGCACCCGGCGTCGGCACGATCGACTGCCCACCGACACTTTGCCCGGGGAGGGGCGCGACACCCTGCCCCGGTATTGCAGGGTTGATTGTCTGGGCGGCTTCCTGGGCCTTCTGAGCCTCCTGCTGCGCACGTTGTTCCTCTACGCGCGGGCCTTCTATGAAGACCTGGAAACCCAGCAGTATGGACACCGACATAACGATAGCGAGGATGAGATTACGTTGATCCATAATTTAGCGTCCGTCTCCGTCGGGCACGGGATCATATCCTTGACCGCCCCATGGGTGGCAACGAGTAATACGCCGCAACGCCAGTAATCCGCCGCGGCCGGGGCCGTGCAGCCGGATCGCATCGATAGCGTATCCCGAACATGTTGGATGAAACCGGCAGGTTTGCGGCAGGACAGGCGATATCAGAAGTTGATACCCCCGTGCGACGCTAATAAGCAAAGCGCTTAGTGTTCTGACGGTGAGTGTTGTTAGAGCGTTCATGCCGTTTCGTTTTCCTCAGCGGCCTGCCGGAACGCTCCGAGCTTGCGCAGACCAGTTTCCAGGTCGTTTTTCAGGGCGCCGAAATCCCGCATAGGCGTTCCCTGCCGCCCAATCAGCACATAGTCATGCGCTGTCAGGGCACAGTTCGATAGAACTTCCTCCGCCGCTGCCCGCAGACGTCTGCGGGCACGGTTACGTATCACGGCATTCCCGACACGCTTACTTACCGTGAGGCCGTAGCGAGGCCCTTCCGTTGCCGCCCGGTCTTCGGGTGGCTGAGGCGCAACCTGAAGCACGATGCCCGGTGCGGCCCATTTCCGTTTGCCCGCTGCCACTCTTAAAAACTGGCGGCGGGTTTTAAGGCGCTCAAGATGTGCGCCCATCGGATTAAGCGGAAAGACGCTTGCGACCCCTCGCACGGCGACGGGATAACACCCGGCGGCCGCCTACGGTTTGCTTGCGCGCGCGAAAGCCGTGCCGACGTTTGCGTACGATGACGCTGGGTTGGAATGTACGTTTCAAGGCTGACTCCGGCTACAATCTGGTCGAAAAACAGGCCCGGTATATAAAGTTTAGGTAGAGCCAAGTCAACGAAACAGCGACGTGATCGCCATATTGTTGCGATTTGGGCCAAAGATGGCCTTGATACAGCGTTTTTCGGGGGAGCTCATGCTTTGTTTACAGGGTGTTGATTAGCCTTGGGGGCAGCCGAAATCCAGTTATCGGGGACAGGAAGCGACGAAGAGTCGACAGGGCGACATAAAAAAGAGGGATTTGTTATGGTGACTGCAAATGCGACAAACCCAACCGAACTCTCGGCTGCAACCCCAGCTGAAACCTCGGCCTCTTCCGTCAAGAAAAAAAGAAAATATTACTCCGAAAGGCTCTCCCATGGATGACGCAACAGAAACTGGCGACGCCACGCCGAAGAAGAAATCGGTGTTTTCGCTCGGACGGATTATCCCGTTGGGTCTTCTGGCCGCTGGTCTGGTCGCGTTTTTCGCGTTCGAACTAAATCAGTATATCTCGCTCGATGCGCTAAAAGAGAACCGCGAAGTACTCCAGTCCTGGGTCGCCAACTATGGCACGATGTCTGCATTGGTCTTTGCCGGGATTTATGCCGTCGCGGTCGCGTTTTCCATTCCGGGTGCAGTGTTTATCACGATTGCCGGCGGGTTCATGTTCGGGCCGTATTACGGCACTATCTATGTCGTCATCGGAGCGACTATCGGCGCGGTCGGCGTGTTTCTTGCTGCCAAGTACGTCGTCGGCGATGTTCTGCGGGCCAAGGCCGGCCCCGCGATCAAACGTATGGAGGCGAGTTTTCGCGAAAACGAGCTGAGCTATCTGCTTATCCTGCGGCTTGTTCCGCTGTTTCCGTTCTGGCTTGTGAACCTTGTGCCGGCATTACTCGGCGTTAGCCTGCGGACATACACGATCGGGACACTTCTTGGAATCATTCCGGGGGCTTTCGTTTATGCGCTGGTCGGTGACGGCGCGGGTGCGATCCTCGATGCCGGGGGCGATCTCAATCTCGGCATTATCTTCGCGCCGCGTTTCCTCGCGCCGATTATCGGTCTTGCCGTCCTCGCCTGCATTCCGATCGCCTATAAGAAAATCAAAGCGCGGAAAGCTGCACCTTCGGTCTGAGCTACTCGCCAGCCTGAGCCACTCTGCCCAAACACAAGGGATCTGACATGACGAACGAAATTACCGCCGACATTTGCGTCATCGGCGGCGGCTCCGGAGGTTTGTCCGTTGCTGCCGGTGCTTCCCAGATGGGGGCCGACGTGGTCCTGCTCGAAAGTGGGAAGATGGGCGGTGACTGCCTGAACTACGGCTGTGTCCCGTCCAAGGCGATGATCGCGGCGGCCCATGCGGCCCACGCGGTGCGGAACGCCGACCGCTTCGGGGTCGACGCGGGTGAACCATCGGTCGATTTCGAAAAAGTTCATGACCATGTCCACGGCGTCATAGGTGCCATCGCACCGCACGATTCTGTCGAACGGTTCGAAGGTATGGGGGTGCGCGTCATGCAGGAGCGCGGCAAGTTTGTCGGCGCCAACAAGGTGCAGGCGGGAGACACGGTGATCACCGCGAAGCGTATCGTGATCTCGACCGGCTCACGTGCCGGCGTGCCGCCGATCCCCGGTCTGGCAGATGTGCCTTTTCTGACCAATGAGACCGTCTTCGATAAAAAGACAGCCCCCGACCACCTGATTGTCATCGGCGGCGGGCCCATCGGCAGCGAGCTTGCCCAGGCGCACCGGCGCCTCGGCTGCAAGGTGACCATTCTTGAGATGTTCGCGGTGCTAGGCAAGGACGATCCCGAGCTGACCGAGGTCGTCAAGAACCGGATGAAAGCCGAAGGCATTGTGATGCGCGAGGGCATCAAGATCATACGGGTTGAGCGCGCGGATAGCGGCGTTACCGTGATGATCGAAGATCCCAATAACGAAGTTGGGGGCGAGGAAGAACGCATTGACGGATCCGACCTGCTGGTATCCGCCGGGCGTGTGCCCAATCTAGAGGGGCTCGATCTCGAAGCCGCCGGCATTGAATACGACAAGCGCGGCATCACGGTGGATGCCCGTCTGCGCACGACGAACAAGAAAATATTCGCCATCGGCGATGCCGCCGGGGGGGCGCAGTTTACCCATGTAGCTGGGTATCACGCGGGTATCGTCATCCGGAACGCGCTGTTCCGGCTGCCGGCGAAAGTCAACTATTCGGCGTTGCCCTGGGTGACCTATACCGACCCCGAACTTGCCCATGTCGGCATGACCGAGGCCCAGGCCAGGGAAAAACACAGTGATATCCGTGTACTCCGGCATCCTTTCGCCGAGAATGACCGCGCTCAGGCTGTACGGGAAACCGACGGAATGGCCAAGGTTATCACCACGGCTAAAGGCGTTATCGTCGGCGCATCGATTGTCGGTCCGCATGCGGGCGAGTTGCTGCAAAGCTGGATTTTGCCGATCCAGAAAAAGATGAAGATCGCCGCCGTTGCGGGTCTGATAATTCCCTATCCGACACTTGGCGAGGTAAATAAACGGGCTGCGGGCAGTTATTACACCCCGAAGCTATTCAGTGAGAAGACGAAGAAAATTGTCCGTTTTCTGCTGAAGCTGGGTTGAGATTCTGCCCTGCCTTCTGTGGATAAAATATCATGCTCACAACTAGTTGAGGACCGGTGAGCATAGTCTGCATTGTTTGGTGGGAGGAATCCCCATCTCATAACTGGGACGGCGGAATTCCTACGCAGTCCCAGGTTTCCGTATAGTCGTCGGGGGAAAATCTATGATCAAGAAAACCATCACGACCCTCAGCGTTGTTGCTCTTGTCGCCGGCACCCTTGCCTTTCCCGCCGCCGCCGCTGGCATTTCCAGCGACGCGCCGGTCCAGATCGCTGCTTGCGGTCCGTGCAAGGCGAAGAACCCCTGCAATCCCTGCGGTACAAAAAAAATGTAAGAGCGTTTCTTCACGCTTTTACGATGCTAATGAACGCCCTCCCCTCCGAGAGGGAGTTTTATTTTATATCAAGGGCGTAGAGCCTGCCAGAGGGCTTCGCTATAGTGCTGTCCATGGATGAGAAACCCAAACGCCTGCCGATGCTCCTGACGGAGATGTCGGCGCGGTTGCTGCTGCTCACGGTTTTCTTTGTGATGCTGAGCGAGGTTTTTATCTACGCACCATCCATTGGCCGTTATCGCATCAACTATATGCAAGAGGGGATTGCGGCGGCCCATTTGGCCAGCCTTGCGCTCGAAGCGCCAGCGGACAACCGCGTCAGCACTGAATTGCTTGAAGAACTTCTCAAAAGTACGAAATTCTGGGGCATCGTTCTGCGCCACTCTGGTTCCAAGGCATTGATGCTGAGCCGCAACATGCCGCCAAAGGTACATGCTGACTACGATACCCGCGACAAGGAGTTCTTCGCGTTGATCGGCGAGGCGCTGTCAGTGATGTGGAGCATTTAGCGCCGCATGATCCGTGTTGTCGGACCGTCGCTGCCAAACCCTAACGTGCTGGTCGAAACCGTGATAAATGAATGGGTCCTGTCTGACCTGATGCTGGATTATTCCAGCAGAATTCTTGTTCTATCCGTCGTTAGGTCACTGATGACCGCGACGCTGGTATTTCTGCAGCCTGCAGTGGCTTTTCGTCCGTCCGATGCTGGGTATTACCGACAGCATGGAAAGATTCCGTCGTAACTTCGAGGATTCGCGGATGCTGATCCGCCCGGACCGCCGGCGCGACGAGATCGGCCGCGCCCAACGCTAACTGGCCCAGATGCAGCGGCGCCTGCGCGATGCGCTCAAATAGCGCGCCCGGCTGGTAGCGCTCGGGACCGCAGTCACTAAGATCAATCACGACCTGCGCAATATCCTGGCGACGGCACAGCTTGTTTCCGATCATGTGTCGGACAGCGCCGATCCCAACATGAAGCGGATTGCGCCGACGCTGCTGGGCGCCATCGACCGTGCCGTGGCTCTGTGCAGCCGGACCCTCAGTTTTTCCAACGAGGGTGCACCCGCGCCGGAGTTGAAGCATTTCGATCTCGCCGGGCTGGTCAGTGATATTGCCACCGAGATTTCGGCTCGCGAGAACCAGAGCGGCATGATCGAGAACTCGGTCGCCTGCGATTTACATATTTTTGCCGACCGGGATCAGCTTTCCCGAGTGTTATCCAATTTGGTGTTAAATGCCTTCCAGGCAGGTGCGACCCAGGTTGTCGTGATGGCTCAGGCCGACGCCGAGATGAGGTCGATCGAGGTCGCCGATAACGGTCCAGCCGTGTCGGCGGTACGGGCCTCGGGCTCGCGATTGCGCGCGATCTCATGCGCGGTCACGGCGGCGATGCTGAACTGGCGCGAAGCGGCGAGGACCGCACGACATTCGTGCTCCGGCTGCCGGTGGAGGAGAAACGAGAGCGTGTGCGTTTCGGGCGGGCGGTGCAGACTGGCACTGCCGAGCCAGGGTCACCTGCGAATGCGGCGGAATAGCGCGTTGCGAAGAAACCCGGGAGCGTTTATTTATCTGAAGGATAACTAGATAGACCAATAGATTGAAGGCGGAACAGGCTATGAACCATATTTCGAACTGGATTCTAGGCTTCGCGACCATTGTCATGGGGCTCGGCGGCCTGTTCGTCGCGGCACGTGCTGGCGTCGGTCTTGGTTATTTTGGCGGTCTGGCAATATTTGTCTTCGCGGTGCTGTTTGTCTTTCTGCTGATCCGCACATCAATGGATCACGAAGAACAGCATAACTAGGCGGCATCCAGCCTAGCCCAGCAGCCTGGCCGGGCAACCTAGTCGAGCTTCAAGCGGGCGAGCCAGATAGCGGCGGCCCCACCTGCGGCGGACAGTCCGATCATCGTGTAGAACGCGCCGCCTGCAAAATTTTCATACAAACCACCGGCGACCAGCATGGTCAGGCCCATCACCAGACCGATGGCAAAGCCCGAATACAGGCTCTGTGCGGACGCAGACATGTGCTCCGGCACCGTCTGCAGCATGTAGTGCATCGCTGCCAGATGCGCCGCGCCGAAGGTCAGTCCGTGCAACCATTGGGTCGCGAACAGCACGCCGATATCGGTCGTGTTTGCCAGGATAACCCAGCGGACAATGCCGCCAATCGCGGCGATATACATCAGCCGGATCGGGCTGATGCGGGCGAGGACCGCGCCTGAGAAGGCAAACAGGATAATCTCGGCGAGCACCCCTTCGGCCCACAACGCGCCGATTACGTCGTCCGGCAGGCCGGCCTCGCGCCAGTGGATGGTCCCGAACACGTATAGTACGGCGTGGCTCGACTGCAGCAGGCTGACCGCGATGATAAATACTAGGAACGGTTTCTGACGTAACAGCACGAAGGCGGGAAACCGCACTGTCGGGCGGTCGCGCGCCGGGCGCTCGGGCAGACCGAACCCGGCGATGAAAGCCGCGACCATGGCTGCAACGATCATCCAAAGGATCGCCTCGTCGCCGGACCGCTCCACCACCCAGCCGCCGGCATAGGCGGCAAGGATAAACGTGATCGACCCCCAGAGCCGCACCCGTCCGTAATCGAACCCGTGCTCGACCGATGCGCGGGACGCGAGATTCTCGCCGAGCGGGATCAACGCCATAAACATTGCACTCGCCAGCACGTTGACGGCGAACAGCGCCCAGAACCCGTCAGCGATGCCGAATAATGCATAGGTGATCACGCCGCCCCCGGCCGAGATCATGATGATTTTCTTGTGGGCGCCCGACCGGTCGGCGAAATGGGCAATCAATGGGCTGGCGAAGGCACGCATCCACACCCCGACCGACAGGATCAGGCTGATCTCTGCCGCGTCTAGTCCGCGATATTTCAGCCATGCCGGCCAGAACGGCAGATGAATGCCGACCGCCAGAAAGATCGCCGCATAATAAAAAGAAAACCGAACAGCCATGATTACAATGACCCTTTAGCATGTTTCACGTCCGACTCGTCATCGGATGCGCGGTGTAGCGCGGTCCCTACATCGGCGCGGCAAACCTCAGATGTCCACTTTCCTGATCGCAGTTCAGCAGATCGACCCGCTTGGCGGCGATCTGAAAACTGTCTTCCTCCGAGCGCAGAGAGCATGTCACCCGGCTGGAGAACCAGCGCTGTTCTTCGCGCCGGTATTCGACGAAGACGAGATAGGCCGTCGCGGTCACCTGGTCGCCGATATCCTCGGTCATCTGCACATTCGACAGATGCCGGTTGGTGCGTGCCGGCGGCCATTCGAGCGGCGACAGGTCGTTCTTCAGCCGGTCGATCCGCATCCGCAGCAGGGTCTTGTCTTCAAAGAAAAGCGAGACGTGATCGGTGGCACTTTTTTGGCCCCATTCATAGGGCATCCAGTATTCGGTATCGTCCTCGTACAGGTTCAGCCAGTCGTCCCAGCGGCGTTCGTCGAGTAGCCGGGCCTCGTGAAACAGAAACTGCTGAACAATGTGCCAGCGTTCGAAGGATGAATTCATCTCAGGCGCCTGCCGTGTCATCTGCCATGTTGTTGGCTGCCATATATTCAGCGGCCATGTATTCTGCCCACGCGCGGTGCTGGTTGCGCATTGCCACCTCGTTGGTGCCGGCCCCGCCGGTTCCACCTTCCAGTTTGCGTTCCTGATCGATCCCGCGTGACCAGTCGAGCCATTCGGACGTGCCGTATTCCAGCGCCTCCTGAATGCGCTCAAACACTTCATGGTCGTCGCTGGTCACGATGGAGGATGGCCAATTGTTGGCATTTACCATCCGTACAGATGCTTCGAACATGCGTTCCGGTGCGCCGCCGCGCCGGACGATGTAACCGGGCTGTTCGGTGCAATTTGCCGCCGATGGATGCAGGATGCGGACCTGCGCCAGACGGGAATTCACCAGAAGATTGGGATACACGATCGTGTTGTGGCGGTTGAAGGCGAGAACTTCATCGGTGCGTTCCTCGCCATGGGCCGCGATCATGGTGTCGCGATACTGGGCCTGCAGCACGCGCCAGCCGTTCTCGTCCATCACGGCCTTTTCGGCATCCTCGTCGATCGCCTTGGTCAGGAATCCACCCATCCAGCAATGGCCACGGGGCAGGGCGGCGACGTGCAACTCATCCCATTCGCTGAAACTGAG
>MEHZ011496793.1_pt1 | contig 13714 bp, 13 predicted proteins | sample 897221 | NCBI WGS metagenome assembly MEHZ01 (sample SAMN05514161, study PRJNA337945) | marine metagenome | isolation source: marine surface water | place: Arctic Ocean | collected 2007-12-13
GACGCACTCGCCGCGCTGCTGGTGGTCGTGGTCTTCCTGGTGATGGTTTTCGCGCTGGCGCAGTTCTTTCTCTCAGACGCGCTCTCAGGGCGCGATGATGCGCTTGTCAAACTCAACCGACAGATCGACGAACTCGCCCGGATGCTCGATCTAGAACGGTCGACCAATACCGAGCTGCGGGTTTCCGTCTCTCAACTTTCTGCCCAGCTACAATCTTCAATTTCCGACCGTGACGCGTTGACCGCACGGCTTTCAGTGGCCGAGGACGAACTCAAAACCACCCAAAAAACCACCGAGGAAGAACTCGCCGCGCTTCGCGAGCAGGTCTCCGTGGACAAGGATACGATCGAGTTGCAATTGCGCGACCTGGCCCGTCTCGAACGGGATATCGCCGCCTTGCGGGAGGTGCGCGACACGCTCGAAACCGAGATCGAGACGGTCACCGGTGAACTTGGTCAGGTTCGTGATCTCACCAAGGAGCTCGAATCTCGCCTTGCCAACGAACAGGAACGCACGGTGCTCGCGCAGAAAGAAATCGATAAGCGAGACATCCGTCTGACGGAATTGCTACAGCGCGCCGAAACGGCTGAAACTTCCTTCGGCGAGGAACGTGAGCTTTCGCAAAAGGCCCAGGCCCAGGTGGCGCTGCTCAATCAGCAACTTGCCCAACTCCGACAGCAAATCGCCGCCCTGAATGAAGCGCTCGAAGCTTCCGAGACCAAAAATGCCGACAAGAATATCCAGATCGTCAATCTGGGCGCACGCCTGAACGAGGCGCTCGCGTCGAAGGTGCAGGAACTCGCGCGATACCGCTCCGAGTTCTTCGGTCGCCTGCGCGAGGTTCTCGGCGAACGCAGCGATATCCGGATCGTTGGAGACAGGTTCGTGTTCCAGTCCGAGGTCCTGTTCCAATCGGGCGAAGCGGTGTTGAATCCGCTCGGTGAAAAACAGCTGGCACAATTGGCGGGAACGCTCAAAGGCATCGCCGCGCAGATTCCCGATGACCTGGATTGGATTCTCCGGGTCGACGGTCATACCGACGAACGCCCCATCGCGACGGCACGGTTTCCGTCAAACTGGGAGCTTTCATCCGCCCGTGCGATCTCTGTGGTGAAATTCCTGGCCAAGCAGGGAATTCCTTCGGAAAATCTGGTTGCCGCAGGGTTTGGCCAGTACCAGCCAATCGATGCAGGGCGCGACGAGATCGCGTATCTCCGCAACCGGCGGATCGAATTCAAACTCGACCAGCGTTGATTGGCCCTACTGGGCTGCGACACCCGCACCATTGAGATCGAACTGAAGCTCCGCAAGACGGGCATATAGTCCCCCCTCCATCACCAGCGACTCATGCGTGCCCTCGGCCACAATGCGGCCCTCGTCAATCACCACAATCCGATCCGCCGCCATCACGGTGGCCAGTCGATGAGCAATAACCAGCGTGGTGCGGTTGCGCATCAGACCGGCCAGGGCTGTTTGTACGGCCCGTTCGGATTCCGCATCGAGTGCGCTGGTCGCTTCGTCGAGCAACAACACGTTCGGGTCACGCAGGATCGCGCGCGCAATTGCAATACGCTGGCGCTGTCCCCCGGATAGGCGAACACCTTTCTCGCCCAGAAAAGTGTCAAAACCGTCCGGCAAGGCGTCGAGGAAGTCCAGCGCCGAGGCCGCTTCAGCGGCCGCGCGGACTTCGGCGTCGCTCGCGCCCGGTCGACCGTAGCGAATATTCTCGAAAGAGTTGGCGGAAAACACCACCGGTTCCTGGGGCACCAGACCAATATGGGAACGCAAATCACTCGGATCGAGCTCTCGCAAATCAATCCCGTTCAGGGTGAGCTGGCCGCTCGCCGGGTCGTAGAAGCGCAGGAGCAGTTGAAACACGGTCGTCTTGCCCGCGCCGGACGGGCCCACAAGCGCGACGGTTTCCCCCGGAGCCATATCCAGTGAAAACTCGTGCAATGCCGGCTGCTCGGGCCGGGAAGGATAGTGGAACGTGACATTGTCCAGAGCCACTTGCGCCAGGCGTCCCTTCGGCAACGATTTGGGGGCAGCAGGCGCGGCGATACTGGGTTCCATGTCGAGAAGTTCGAAAAGCCTTTCAACCGCACCTGCTGCATGCTGGAGACTGCCAATGACTTCCGAGATCGCACCGACCGAACTGGCGACGATAATCGAATAGAAGATGAATGCCGACAGATCACCAGCGCTGATCCCGCCGGAAATCACTTCGCGGCCCCCCATCCAGAGGATCACCCCGATCGCCCCGAAAACGAGCAGGATCACAATCGCCGTCAGCGATGCGCGGGAGCGAATGCGTCGGACGGATGTCTGGAACGTGTCCTCAACCCGGCCCGCAAAACGGGACCGGTCGACATCCTCATGGTTGAATGCCTGAACGGTGCGGATATTGGCGATCGATTCATCGAGATAGGAACCAACATCCGCTAGTCGGTCCTGACTTTCCCGGCTCAGCTTCCGCACCCGGCGCCCGAAAAACAGAATGGGCACCAGCACCACCGGCACCACGAGCAGCACCAGCAGGGTCAGCTGAGGACTGGTCACCGCCAACATGACCAAGCCCCCGAGCACGAGCAGCACGTTGCGCAGCGCCATGGAGGCCGATGTGCCGACCACTGTCTGAATCAGGGTCGTGTCGGCGGTCAGTCGCGACATGACTTCCCCGACCCGCATGGTCTCATAGAAGGTCGGATCGAGGCGTAGCGTGTGCTCGAACACCGATTTCCGAATATCGGCCACCACCCGCTCACCCAGCCAGGAAACAAAGAAGTATCGGGAATAGGTCGCCGCAGCCAGCACCACAACGATGGTCAGCAGCGCGACAAGGGATTCATTCAGCAGTTCGATATTGCCGGCCGCAAAACCGTCATCGACAAGGCGACGAACCCCCTGGCCGATGGTCAGCACCGTTCCCGCTGCCACGGTCAGCGCGAGCACGGCCCCAAGCACGAAAAGCCGGTACGGCTTCAGGAAACGCCCGAGACGACGGAGCTCCCCAATCTTGCGCTTTGGCGGCTTCGTATCATCGCCCCCGTGAGGGACGGCGCTTTGGTGTTTTAGAGCCATAATCGCTGAATGGTTTAGCAGGCTGGAGCGAGACCGCCAACCAACGCCCGCGCGAGGGGACAATACCGGGAGCGTCGCCCTTGCGATCTGCATGAGCCTTGGCTATAACCGCGCCTTCTGCGACCGGAGTAAATTCGATGAAAAAAGATATTCATCCCGAGTATCATGAAATCACCATTCAGATGACGGATGGCACCGAGTACAAAACCCGCTCCACCTATGGTGAGCCGGGGGATACGCTGCGCCTCGACATCGATCCGAAAACCCACCCGGCCTATACCGGTGAGCATCGTCTGATCGATACAGGTGGCCAGGTTGCGAAGTTCAACAAGCGTTACGAGGGCATGGGCATCAAGTAGCCCCCCCCTATCACTTCGGTAGATTCCCAACGGGCGTCGCATCTGCGGCGCCCGTTTTGATTCCAGCCTCTTTCTGCTGGTCGGAAATTCTTGTTCGCCGAGACGGCCTCATCTTGAACTCGAAGCCATAACTCCTATCTCTGAGTCACCGTGAGGAACGCCAAATTTGGGTTCCTGATCACGAAAACCCGGCGAAAACCGGCCAAATTTGGCGGATTTCGTCGACGTCACAGTTGCTCAACAGGAGAACAAGTGAAATGCGAACCTACAATCTTGATTTGACCCCCCTTTTCCGTTCCACCGTCGGTTTTGACCGCATGGGACGGCTTCTCGACACGGCCACCAACCGCGAGGCGCCGACCTACCCGCCCTACAACATCGAGAAAGTCGCCGAGAACAAGTATCAGGTGACCATGGCGGTTGCCGGGTTCGGTACAGCAGATCTGGACATCACCCAGAACAACAACACCCTGGTCGTGACCGGGGAGCAGGGCAAATCCGGCAGTGAAGCCCAGTATCTCCATCGCGGTATCGCCACCCGGTCATTCGAACGCCAGTTCGAACTGGCCGACCATGTGAACGTGACTCATGCGAACCTGGAAAACGGCCTGCTCGTGGTCGAGTTGACCCGCGAGGTTCCCGAGGAGCTCAAGCCGAGAAAAATTGATATTGGCAGCAGCGAGGCGGTCGCGACCCTCGACCAACACAAGAAAGCCGCCTGACGGAGATCTTTTTTTCGCTGAATTGGTTCCAATCCCGGAAGGCCCGCTGGAAACAGCGGGCCTTTTCCGTAGTCTCTAGCAGTGTATAAATGCGCCCAACAATCACTTTCCAACGCCGCCGGGGACACCCTCATGAAAACCAGTACCGATCGCATCCTGACCACCCATGTGGGCAGCCTGCCCCGCCCCGCCAAATTGGAAGAGCTGCTTTACAAGGTTGAGTTCGAGGAAGCCTACAATCCCGCAGAACTCGATCAGGCCGCGACAGACGCCGTCGCCGAAATGGTTGCCCAGCAGAGCAGCTGGGGTCTCGACATCATCAATGACGGAGAGATGAGCAAGACCGGCTACGCCACCTATATCCAGCAGCGTCTCGGAGGGTTTTCGGGGGACAGCCCGTCCGTCCGCTTCGATGATCTTTCAAACTTCCCAGGCTATCGAAAGATGCTCTCGCGCATGGCAGAGACCCGTCGCCTCAATCGCCCGTGCTGCACGAGCGAGGTCGTGATCCGGGATCGCGAACCCCTGCGCAAGGATCTGGAGAACCTGACCGCAGCCTCCCAGGGCAGCGACGCCATCGAATTTTTCATGAACGCCGCCTCACCCGGTGTCATCTCCGTATTCCAGAACAACGAATACTACCCGGATGACGATGCCTATCTCGGCGCTTTGGCCAACGTTATGCGCGAAGAATATGAGGCCATTGCCAATGCCGGTTTCGTTCTGCAGATCGATTGCCCGGACCTCGCCATGGGCCGCCACACGGAATATCGCGAACTGTCTGAAGCCGATTTCCTCAAACACGCGGCAATGCAGATCGAAGCTTTGAATGCAGCACTGGTGAATATCCCCGCGGACCGGGTGCGGATGCATATCTGCTGGGGCAATTATGAAGGCCCCCACCATCTAGATATCCCGTTCGAGACCATCTTCGACGTGGTGATGAAAGCCAAGCCCCAGGGCCTGCTCGTGGAAGCGGCCAATCCGCGTCATTCCCATGAATGGCGGGTTTTCGAAAGCAAGAAACTGCCCGACGACAAAATCATCATGCCGGGCGTGATCGACAGTGTGAGTAACTATATCGAGCACCCCGATGTGGTCGCCGACCGGATCTGCAGCTATGCCAACATGGTGGGCCGGGAACGGGTCATCGCCGGCGCAGATTGTGGTTTCGCCACCTTTGCCGGAATCGGCAAGGTCGACCCGGACATCGCGTTCGAGAAATTCAGGTCACTGGTGGCCGGGGCGGAGATCGCCTCTAAGCGGTTGTGGAACTGAGGGCTACCCCTCAACCACCAGCCGCTGCAGTCCCTCGCGTACCCGGTCAGGCACGCTGATCGGCTGCATTTGCCCGGGCCGGACATACACGTGAACGAAATGACCGGTCGCCGAAGGTGAATCCGCGCTTTCCTTGAAGATTCCGATCTCGTAAGTCACCGAGGAATTTCCCAGGCGGCGGACCCGCACGCCAATATCTAGAATGTCGGGAAAGGCGATCTCGCTGTGAAACCGGCATCCGGTCTCCACAACCATGCCGACCGGATCACCGCTGCGAAAATCGAGGCCGGTGAACCGCACTAGAAACTCGTTCACCGCCGTGTCGAAATACGAGTAATAGGTCACGTTGTTCACATGACCGTAGACGTCATTGTCCATCCACCGGGTCGGAACCTGAAGGAAATGCGGATAATTCGCGCGAACCTCGTCGCGCTCGCTCTTCTTGTCGGTCGGGGTGGTCATATCGCTCGGTTCAAAAAGTCGTAAATAATATCGATGCTCTCATTCGGTCGTTCAACAGTCATCATATGACCCGTATCGGGCAGAATCTCGACCTGGGTACCCGCAATCGCTGCCTGTAGCCCCTTTGAGGCCCGCGGTGGGGTCATACGGTCGGCAGCAGCGAGCAGGAACAGCGTTGGGCATGTCACCAGTGCAGCAGCGTCCACAGCGCCCTCCCAGTCGTTGCAAGCCGCCATATCCGTGCCCAGCACTCCGGGGGAACATGACGCAAGCAAGGCGCGCCCACCGCCACGCATCCAAAGCCCCGGGGCCTGATGACCGCCAATATGGGCGGTCTTTCCAAAACCCCATTCGGTGATCAGTTCGAAAGCTTTCGGGTCATCCGCGGCGGCCAATTCCAGAAGATCGGGATGCACCTGCATATGGTCCGACGTTCCCGCCAGACCCAGGGCCAGCATTCTTTCGGGTTGTTGCGCGGCGGCGGCCAGGGTGATGAGAGACCCCATCGAGTGCCCGACCAGTGCTGCCTTCTGCGCACCGACCGCATCGAGAAAACGCCAGAGCCAGCTCGTGTAGTCCTCAACATTTTCGGGTGCGGGACCTTCAGAGCGCCCATGTCCCGGCAAATCGGGAACCAGCACGCTGTAGCCGTGATGGGCAAAAAAGCGCGTCTGCAAACCCCAGTATGTATGGTCGTTGCCTCCACCATGGATAAAGACCAGCGCGGGCTTGTCCTCGGTAAAATCTTGTCCACCGGTATGGGCAAACACCGCGCGTCCGTCGACGTTCAGTTCCATGATCGTCGTCCTATTTTTGCGAGGCGCGCAGCGCCTGTTTGAGATCACTTACGATATCACCGGGATCTTCCAGGCCGATGGCAAGACGCACCATGTCCTCTCCCACACCACCAGCTTCCAGATCGGCAGGACTCATCTGCTGATGGGTGGTGCTGGCGGGATGGATCACCAGCGACTTGGCGTCACCAACATTGGCCAGGTGGGAGAACAGTTCCAGCGCCTCGATAAACCTGGCCCCAGAAGCCCGCGGGCCTTGGGTGCCCGGTTTCACCCCGAAGGTCACGATCGCACCTGCGCCGTCGGGCAGCAGACGCTGGGCCAGCTGGTGGTCCGGGTGGCTTGCCAGCCCGGGATAGGTCACCCAGCCCACTTCATCTGCCGACTCAAGAAACTCGGCAACCGCCCGGGCATTGGCCACATGCCGCGCCATACGGAGCGGCAGGGTTTCGAGCCCCTGGAGCAGGTAGAAAGCGGTTTGCGGGGCCATGCAGGCGCCAAAGTCCCGCAACCCTTCTGCGCGGGCCCGCATGATGAATGCTGCAGGACCAAATTCCTCGGCAAAGTCGAGCCCGTGATAGCCCGCATAGGGTTCGGTCATGCCGGGAAATTTTTCGGACGCTTCCCAGTCAAACTGACCGCTGTCGATCAGGATACCGCCAATGGCCACACCATGGCCGCCGATCCATTTGGTGGCCGAATGTATAATTAGATCTGCGCCGTGCTCGAACGCGTGCAACAGAGCCGGCGTGGAGAACGTGGCGTCCACCATCAGCGGCAAACCTGCATCATGAGCGACCTTCGCGACGGCCGAAATATCCAGCACTTCCAGCCCGGGGTTGCCGATGGTTTCGGCGAAGACCAGTCGGGTTTCGTCGCGGATCGCATCGGCAAAAGCCAGCGGGTCACGTGGATCAACAAAACTGGTGGTGATCCCAAAACGCGGCAGGGTGTGAACGAACAGGTTATGGGTCCCGCCATAAATATTACGCGAGGCCACGATATGCCCACCCCCATCCATCAGGGTCATCACCGCGAGAGTTATCGCGGCCTGGCCACTCGCTGTGGCAATGGCGCCGACACCGCCTTCGAGCGCGGCCATGCGTTCTTCGAAAACGGCGACGGTCGGATTTGATATCCGCGAGTAGATGTGCCCGGCCCGCTCCAGATTAAACAGGCTCGCGGCATGATCAACATCGGGAAACACGTAGGACGTCGTCTGATAAATCGGTGTCGCGCGCGCACCGGTCACGGGGTCGGGCTGTTGTCCAGCGTGCAGACTAAGGGTTGAAAACTTCAGATGTTTCGGATCGATCATGTGCCAGGCCCTGTTCGCGTCGGTCGCGGCGACCGGCGTTGCGGTCGATGAAGAGCGAACTTATCGCAACCTGACCTCGGCTTGAACCGGCCTTTCCACAATCTCTCAAAAGAAAATCGCTCCAGAGGGGGGGCCGAAGCGGCAAAGTCAAAAAACAGGGAGGTATTCAAAAAGGATCTGTGTGAGATCAAGATGGTTCATAGGGAGGAGCCATCGAGACCAATATCGACGCCAAGAGCTAAAAATCTTTAACACGGCGCAGAAAACAAAACAGGGCCCAAAAAACGGGCCCTGTTTATAAGAAAACTAATTTTATTTCAGTGACTTACTTGTCACCCTGATTGTTGCCGCCGATCCGGACATCTGCCATCCAATCGGGAATTCGGCTCTGGGTCGGCTCTTCCTGCGGGATCAAATCAGCGCTGATCGGGCGACGATCATCGCTCGCTGGCTTACGGCCAGCCTTCCGGCCCTTTTCAATCGCTTCGTCCAGATCAAGCTGACGGCAAAGCCCGATGGTCACGGGGTCCCGCGGCTGGATTTGCGAGGAATTCCAGTGTGAACGGTCACGGATCGCAACGATGGTCGGCTTGGTGGTGCCGATCAATTTTCCGATCTGGGCATCGCTGAGCTCGGGGTAATACCGGATCAGATAGGCAATACCATCGGGCTTGTCCTGTCGCTTGGACACCGGCACATAGCGTGGTCCCTTGGTGCGTTTCACCGGTGGGGGATTATCAGTCGTCTTGAGGGCCAGGCGCGCAGCCGGGTCGCCCTGAACGCGTTCGATCTCATCCCATTCGAGCTGGCCATGTGTCACCGGGTCGAGCCCGCGCATTCCAACGCCGACTTCGCCATCGGCGATGCCCTGAATCTCAAGCTGGTGCATACCGGTAAAGTCGGCAATCTGCGCAAATGAAAGCGCCGTGTTTTCCACGAGCCAAACCGCCGTGGCCTTCGGCATCAACGGTGGTGCCATGAGTTCTCCTTTCGCTGATCCGTTGCTTCATCGAGCAGCGAACCAGCCATATTCGTCATCCCTGAGGGGGTTGGCCTCTATATATGCGGCGTTTGGGGTAATTGCAAAGCGCACGATCACGTCAGGTCGAGAATGATCTTCCCAATATGGCTGCTGGTTTCCATCAATTCATGTGCCGCCGCCGCTTCTGCGAGGGGGAATGTCGCGTGAATAACCGGTTTCACGTCCCCGGAAGCCAGCAAGGGCCAGACTTTTTCCAGCAAAGCTTCAGCGATCAGCCCCTTGGTTTTGACCGGACGCGCGCGCAACGTGGAACCAGTGATGGTCAGTCGGTTCATCATGACCCGCGCCAAATTGATCTCGGACTTCGCACCTCCCATCAGGGCGATTTGGACAATCCGGCCATCGGGTTTCAGGGACGCAATGTTCCGGGGAAGATAGGCCCCCCCCACCATATCGAGGATCACATCGACCCCGGTCTTGCCGGTCAGTTCCGCGATAACCTCTTCAAACGTCTGCTCGGTGTAATTAATCGCGCGGGTCGCCCCGAGCGCTTCACAGAACGTGGCCTTCTCCGCACTTCCCACAGTGGTGTAGATCGCCGATGCGCCAAGCGCGGCACAAAGTTGAATGGCCGTTGTACCGATACCGCTCGAGCCGCCATGGATCAGCACACTTTCACCGGCGGCAAACCGCCCCCGGTCGAAAATATTGGCCCAGACCGTAAAGAAGGTTTCCGGCAAACCGGCCGCCGACACCATGTTCAGACCCTCGGGAACCGGCAGTGTTTGGGGCACCGGCGCCACGACATATTCCGCATAACCACCGCCGGTGACGAGCGCACAGACTTGGTCACCAACCTGCCAGGTCGCCACATCAGGCCCCAGGGCGACAATTTCCCCGGCAACCTCCAAACCGGGGATGTCGGACGCGCCGGGCGGTGGCGGGTACAAACCCTTGCGCTGGGCGACGTCGGGACGGTTCACCCCGGCCGCCATGACCCGAATCAAAACCTCGTCTTTCCCTGGGACCGGCACCGGGCGCTCGGCGGGTTTCAACACCTCCGGGCCGCCGGGCTCAGTGACTTCAATTGCCTGCATCACTGTCGCCAGTGCCATGGTTTTTCTCCCCATCGGACTTTTCATATAACCTCAACCTAACGGACGGTTGCAGGCGCAATCTAAGCGCGCCAAACTTCACATACAACGACAAGCCGTTCGGATTGGCAGGGAGGTGAAAGATGAGTTTGGACGATGATCTCGAACCAACGTTCAAGGGCGAGAAGCCCGGATTCGAATTAATGAATGTCGAAGCGCTGTCGATGGAAGAGCTAAAAGAGTATATCGCCCACGCCCACGGGGAAATTGCTCGGGCGGAAGCTGAAATTTCCAGCCGCGAAGCATTACGCGGCGACGCGGACGCGCTGTTTAAAAGTTAGTACAAGAATAAATCCGCGCGGCGAACGCGCGTCCTGGAGGAAACATGACCAATCACTTTGACATCGACCTGGGCAAAAACCCGGCGAACTATATGGCGCTCTCTCCGCTGAGCTTCATCCGACGTTCGGCGACGGTCTACGCAAACCGCAAGGCCATTGTTCACGGCGACAAAAGCTTCACCTATGCCGAGTTTTACGACCGGTCGCGCCAGCTGGCATCCGCCCTGGCGCAACGCGGAATCGGTGTCGGCGATTGCGTCGCGGTCATGCTTCCTAATATTCCCGCGATGCTCGAAGCCCATTTCGGTATTCCCATGACCGGCGGCGTCATCAACGCCCTCAATTACCGGCTCGATGCGAAGGCCATCGCATTCATTCTTGATCACGGCGAGGCCAAGGTCCTTCTGACCGATACGGAATTTTCCCCGACGATCAAGGATGCCCTCGAACTGGCTGACGCAAATCCGATCGTTATCGACATCAACGACCCTGAAGGCCCGGGCGGCGAATTAATCGGCGAGACGGACTATGAATCCTTCATTGCCACAGGGGATCCTGCGTTTGATTGGTCTTTCCCAGATGATGAGTGGAACGCCATAGCTCTCAACTACACATCGGGCACCACCGGCAACCCGAAAGGCGTCGTTGGCCATCATCGCGGTGGATATCTGAACGCCATCGGCAACACCTACACCTGGGGTGCCACGGGCGGGCCGATCTATCTCTGGACCCTGCCGATGTTCCACTGCAACGGCTGGTGCTTCACCTGGGGCGTCACTGCGGTTGGTGGCACCAATGTCTGTCTGCGCCAAATCAACAGCGCGGCCATCTACGAATCCATTGCAAAATATGAAGTCACCCATCTTTGTGGCGCCCCAATCGTGATGCAGATGATCGTCAACGCCTCTGACGCGGATCGCCAGACCTTCGATCACGATGTCGAATTCATGACGGCCGCGGCCCCTCCACCGGCATCCGTACTCGCCAAAATGTCCGAGGAAGGCATCCGGGTGACTCATGTTTACGGGCTAACCGAGATTTATGGCCCGGCCATGATTTGCGCCTGGCAAGACGAATGGGATGATTTGCCGCTCGAAGAACGCGCCAAGCTTCAGTCACGCCAAGGCGTTCCCTATGAAGTGCTCGAAGACATGATGGTGGCCGACCCGATCACGCTGGAGCCCGTTCCCATGGACGGCAAAACCATGGGCGAGGTGTTCACCCGCGGCAACGTCACCATGAAGGGCTACCTCAAAAACCCGAAAGCGACCCAGGAAGCCTTCGCCGGTGGCTGGTTTCACACCGGTGATCTCGGCGTCTGGCATCCAGACGGCTATGCCGAGCTCAAGGACCGGTCAAAGGACATCATCATTTCCGGCGGCGAAAATATCTCGTCCATCGAAGTCGAGGATGCACTTTACAAGCATTCAGCAGTGTCCGCGGTCGGGGTTGTGGCCTGGCCCGACGAGAAATGGGGTGAAACACCCTGCGCTTTCATTGAGCTCACCCCTGACGCCAAGGTGACCGAAGAGGAAATCTTCGCGCATTGCCGCGAAAACCTGGCCGGCTTCAAATGCCCTCGCCATGTGGTCTTTGGGCCTATTCCCAAGACATCAACCGGCAAGATCCAGAAGTTCAAGCTCCGTGACACCGCCGTGGAGATGTCCGACGCCGGCAACTGATCACGGCGTCCCGCGCAACAAAAAAGGCGGCTCCCACGAGCCGCCTTTTCTAATTGGGTCGAATTTCGAAAGCAGCCCGGTCAGGTGCTTTCCATGTGCAATATTTCGTCCTTGAGCTGCAGCTTTTGTTTCTTTAATTCCGCAATAGCAGCCTGGTCGGGGGATGGTCGGTGTTTTTCGCCGTCGATGGCACCATCAAGACTGGCGTGTCGGCGCTTCAACTCGTTAATCCTTGGCTGGGAAGTCACGTGAAATTCTCGTCATCAAGCTAGGGCGTCACAAATTTGCAAAACAACGCTAGGACGATTCCCCAAGCCATGCAAAGCAATCCGGATAATCCCGACGGATTGCATGGTCCGCACATCTCCGTCTGAGGTTTGATATACTCCGCACACAACTAGCCAATCGGGGTGGCAAGTGTCCCAGGACAATCGAAACAACGAAGAAGAATTGCGCCATCAGCTCGAGGCCTTGCGCAGCGAGCATCGTGATCTGGACGACATCATCACCCGGATCGGCGAGGAAACGCCGTTCGACCAGTTGCAGATCCAGCGCTTGAAGAAGCGAAAACTGGGACTGAAGGATGAAATGTTGAAGATCGAGAGCGAGCTGCTACCCGATATTATCGCCTGAAAACCGGGCTAACCGGCCGCGCGATTCTGTTTCTGTTTGTACATCGCCTTATCGGCCCTCTGCAGGGCTTCGCCCGCATCCTCCCCCCCCCCGAGAACGAATACGCCCCGAAGGATACCGACAGGGACAGGCTGTTGCCTTCCCATTGGAACGGGGTGTTCTCGATGGCAGCAAAAAGCAACGTGGCGTCCCCGGCGGCATGTCCATAGCTGTCGTTGATTTCGTTGAACCCATTAATGTCGAAATACAGCACGCTGGTATCCGACCCATACCGCTCGGCATAGGCCACCATGCGGCTCATTTCACGCACAAAAGCGCGCCGGTTGGCGATCGGGACGAGGGTGTCCTCATCGGCAAGTTTCTTAAGGTAGGATATACGGTGCCGGGCCTGACTGAGCTCTTCGCGCATGCTCTGCACTTCGGTCATCAGCATGTCGAGAGCCTGACGAACTTTCGGCGTCAGCTCGGTTTCGGAAAGTCCTGCAATCGTCGCGACATCCGCAGATGGTCGCGGTCCGGACACGGTAGAATCCTGTGCGCCATAGGCCCGGCTGGCCGCTTCGGCAGAACGTGCCGACACGACACGACCGGTACTCTGGGGGCGGGGGCGTTCGATTTTCATAGGGGATACCATGGCTTTTAACAGCCAGAAAACACTAGAAAACCAATGGGTTCCAGCCGCACATCTTAGCGAATGTATTAGGTTTGGCTGTATTTGTATTAGAATCTGTATTAGAAAATAGGGTACCCATAAAGCCGGCATCTCGCATTGCCAGTTGCTTCGACGAAGCCCCCGCCAAAAAATCACAGGCCACACCAAGATATATAGATATATCCAAACAGGCTTAGAGATAGCTGGATATATGGGCTATTTCGCCATTACCGTTACTGCTGCCTAGCTTTGAGGATTTCGTTGGAAACGGGTATGTCTTCAGATAAACTCTAGACAGAAGCATTCTCAGAAACTT
>MEHZ011413474.1_pt1 | contig 13699 bp, 9 predicted proteins | sample 897221 | NCBI WGS metagenome assembly MEHZ01 (sample SAMN05514161, study PRJNA337945) | marine metagenome | isolation source: marine surface water | place: Arctic Ocean | collected 2007-12-13
TCAACAGGAGCCAATGAAACCGCTTCAGGCAAAATAGCTTGTACTTGTTGAGCGGAAACACCAACCTGTTGTTTATCGTTATTATATCCTAATTCTTTGGCTAATTCGTTCTCAACATATATAAACCCATCAAGAGACTGTACCTTCTCAAGAGCATTTTCTATATTGGACACTTTTGTCTTCAATCTTTGGTCTGAGTAATATGCGGTGACATTACCAGAAGCCGCTATTTGGTTTGCGACATATACAGGTTTGCTGTTGTAGGCTCGGATCCAAGTAGTATCCGTCATGTGCCAACCGCCACCATAGCTTTGGAAATACAATCCACTACTGCCAGTGGCTCTGAACCACGTAGAATACACTGTTGTGAATGTAGGTGATCCTCCTTGCGGTCCAGTTGCGCCAGTTTGACCCTTCTGACCTTTGGCGCCTGCGCCTCCAGTACCACCAGTACCACCAGTTCCGCCAGTTGAGCCAGTTTGACCCTTCTGACCTTTGGCACCGTTTGACCCATTTGATCCGTTTGATCCGTTTGAACCAGAACCGCCAGTTTGACCCTTCTGACCTTTAGCACCGTTTGACCCATTTGATCCGTTTGAACCAGAACCGCCAGTTCCACCAGTTGAGCCAGTTTGACCCTTCTGACCTTTAGCACCGTTTGACCCATTTGATCCATTTGATCCGGCTGGACCAGTTCCACCAGTTGAGCCAGTTTGACCCTTCTGACCTTTAGCACCGTTTGACCCATTTGATCCGTTTGATCCGATCTCGCCTTTCTGACCTTTGGTGCCAGTGTTACCTGTAGTGCCAGTTACACCGACTTCGCCCTTCTGACCTTTAGCACCGTCAGAACCAGCAGAACCTCCCGCGCCAGTCTCGCCTTTCTGCCCCTTCGCGCCTGATCCACCAGTGTTGCCAGTTGTTCCAACTGGACCTGTAGCTCCGATCTCACCTTTCTGACCTTTAGCACCGTCTGAGCCGTTGGAACCATCAGATCCAGCAGAACCAGTTACACCAATCTCGCCTTTTTGACCTTTGGCGCCAGCAGAACCAGTATCACCAGTTGGACCATCATCACCAGTTACACTTACACCAATCTCGCCCTTCTGCCCCTTAGTGCCGTCAGAACCAGAACCGCCAGTACCACCAGTTCCACCAGTTGCTCCAGTTACACCAACTTCACCTTTCTGACCTTTGGAACCAGTATCACCAGTTACACCAATCTCGCCTTTTTGCCCTTTAGAACCTGCGGCACCAGTTGAACCTGTTGTGCCAGTTGTGCCAGTATCACCAGTTACACCAATCTCACCTTTCTGTCCTTTAGAACCTGCGTCACCAGTTGAGCCTGTTGAGCCTGTGTCGCCAGTCACTCCAACTTCGCCTTTCTGTCCTTTGGTTCCAGTTTGACCTTTGACGCCAGCCTCACCAGATAAATCTGACAAGTACGAATATGCGGAACCGTTCCAAAGGTATAATTTTGAATTGTCTGCGTCTTCAACGTCACCTGTTTCAATAAGTGCGAATTCACCAGCAGCGATGCCGCTAGGACTACTGTCTGCGTTCAACGCAGAGACGCTGACATATGTTTTGGCTATATTGAACCCTAGTCCAGTTTGACCCTTTTGCCCCAACTCGCCTTTTTGACCTTTAGCACCAGCACCACCAACATTTCCAACTTCGCCTTTCTGCCCTTTGGAGCCAGCATCACCAGTTACACCAATCTCACCTTTTTGTCCTTTAGAACCTGCAGCACCAGTTGAGCCTGTTGTGCCAGTTGTGCCAGTATCACCAGTTACACCAACTTCACCCTTTACACCTTTAGCACCGACTTCGCCCTTCACACCTTTAACACCAGTTGCGCCAGTGACACCGATGATACCTTTCTCACCCTTCTGCCCGACTGGACCTGTTGAGCCTTGTAAGCCAGTGTCACCCGTAGTGCCTTTCTGACCTTTGGCTCCATCTGAAACTGTCAATTTTCCGTAGTTTGCACTATTGATGTCTTGATCAATTATCGAGTTAATGCCAAGTAGATCTGCAAATAATCTTGCTTTACTTTTAGCCATTACACATTCAACGCAAGTCTGGTGACTTTAACTACTGTATTTGTACTAGTTGGCAACACTTTCAATCTAACGGAACCACCAGATATATCAGAATCAATTGTAGCTATAGTTGTGCTTGTAGCAACCTGACCATATTCAGTCATGAAGGTTGCCGAGCCATTATGCACCAGAAGAAGTTCTGATGTTTGGAATTTGTTTGCGTTATCAGTATCATCTACTTGAACAACATACTTGGCAGATCTATATGCAGAAGCCAAGAAGGTGTCAACAACAACCTCAGACTGAGCAGTATGTGTTTTTGTATTTGATGTGTGGGCAGCGTTTGTGCCAACAGTAGCAGCTCCAGTAACTTGAGCAATAAAGGAAAGCGTACCTGCGCCATCAGTAGACAGTACATAACCGCTAGTGCTATCAGCTGTAGGAAAAGTTAATGCGCCATTCGCAATAGAGATGCCGCCAGAACCAACAGAAAGGGAGTGGAGGTTTGCTCCAACTTCAAATACTGCAGTGCCTGTAGATGAAAACAACTTTCCATCACGGGTGTTTAGTGCGAGTTCGCCAGCTTGAATTTCGGAAGTGGTGGGTGCTTTACCTTGGACGGCAGAGCGTTTGATCTTAACGATCGAAGCCATATCTATGGTACTCTAATCATTGCCTTATATAAGACAGATAAAAAATAAAGAGGGGAGACTTATAGAAGCCGGATTCCCCTCTTGGTCATTCTATTTAGTATGTACCGCCATCAATGATTGCATCAACCTGAGCAAGAGTATAACCAGTAGCAGTTGAATCGACTGTAGTTGTTGGTTCAGTCTGAAGACCAGTATAGAACTTGAAGGTGTCATCGGTAGCATCACGGAAGTAACCGCTGTACTTATTAGTCGCGGAGACTATGTACTTACCATATACACCACTGTCAACTGTATCAGCTGCGTTATTCGCAGACAGCTTCAACATGGAGTCATCAACATTTACAGTAGATGAAGAGATGTAAGTTACTGCGCCTTCAACATTCAGGTTTCCATCAACAGTAAGTGAGCCGCCAACAGTAGCTGCGCCAGTTACAGTAAGATCATTACCGATAGTTACGTCATCAGGCAAGCCAATTTGGAAGGTTGTTCCTTCACCAGCAGATCCAGTTACCTCAACTTCGTTAGTAGTACCAGTTACAGCAGCGGCATAGTTTCCAGTGGTATCACCACCAAGGGCAACAGAGTTCGCCTGAATAGTAGTTGCGATAGTTACAGCAGCTGTACCATCAAAGTTCACAGTACCAACAACGTCACCAGAAAGGGCAATCGCACGAGTAGTTTCTAATGCTGTAGCAGTTCCAGCGTTACCAGTCATATCACCAGTTACAGCACCAGTGAATACAGAATCAGTACCGTCAGTACCAGCTTCCAGTATCTTCTGTCCGCCAGAAGAATAAACGTCACCAGTTACATCACCTGTTGTGTTACCAGTTACGTTACCAGTTACATTACCAGTTACGTTACCAGTAACAGCAGCAGTGACAACACCGAACGATACATTATCAGATGTACCGACAGCCTGCCCGATAGCGATAGAACCATTAGTGATAGTAACACCAGTTCCACCAGCAAAGTGAGCGCGGACTTCAGTAGCATTTGGACCAGTGTATGTAAATACACCTGCACTATATGCAAAACTACCGTCACCGCCACCATCAACTGCGCTGAAGTGTGCACGGGTTTCCGTTGGACTTGGACCAGTATATGATATTAATCCAGCTGATTTTGCTATTGAGCCATCACCACTAACATTTGCTACTGTAATAGCAGCCTGAGCGCGTGCAGCTGTATGATAAAGGTTTGTTGCGTGTTCTGCTAAATCGCTAGTGTCATGATTAGAGAGACTCGAAACTGTACCAGTTACAGCACCAGTTACCGCACCAGTGAAAGTCGCGTCAGTACCGTCAGTACCATTTTCAAGCACTTTAGTGCCATCAGTAGCTAAAATGTCCGCCTTAACATCACTAGTAATAGTAGAGGCTAGAGCAATTGTCGGGGTAGCAGTTTCACCACTGTTGTTTGTTACAACAATGTTACCGCCAGCTACTAGACTAGAAACATAACTTCCAGTAGTATCTGTACCAAGGGCAACAGAGTTTGACTGAATGGTTGCCGCGATAGTTACATCGGCAGAACCGTCAAAGTTTACCGTACCAACAACGTCACCAGAAAGGGCAATTGCGCGTGGGGTAGAAAGGGTATCAGCAGTATCACCACCAAGAGTCAGAATATCCGTACCGTTTGAAGACGAAAAGATTTTCTGATCGATAAGGTTAATTGCCAACTCACCAGCTTGTAGAGATCCGCTAGATGGAACAGAGCCAGCGGAGGTACTTCTTTTGATCTTGATTATTGATGCCATTTTCTTAATTCCTAATTAGATTGTTATTTATCTGAGCCCACCGCTGCGGGTCGGAGCTTCTTTTGATATTCTATTTATAATTACTGAAGGTTGAACATATATTTTATAATACTCAATCTCTTTTTTCTGGGTTTCAACCAGATCGTTCAATGATGCTATTTGCGCCAAAACAGATGGTGGTATGGGTATATTCAGTGCTCGCTCCCTCTCATCAGCTAACTTCTCACGACCTTTAGTTATTTGGTTCTGCAATAAACTTATCTTAGCTCGCAATGCGACAATTGTTTTTCGTAATTCTGATATTTCTTTTTCTGTGTGTTGTGCATATAAGTCCAACACGCCTTCCGCGTCTTCGAAATCTGCCATCTAGTATGTTCCACCATTCAAATCTGTAAAGGTGGGCGCACCATTTGCGGCCACTTGCATTATCTTTCCCTCAGTACCAACTGCTTGCTTCACAACTCCCGAAGCATTTGTGTACATTAATCCGTTTTCTAAAAAGTCACTTATGACTAGTTTATTTATAGTGGCTTGATCAGTAATGTTCAAATTAACACTAGACAGCAGAGAGCCAGCACCGGCAAAAAGAACACTCTCAATATTCGCCACCTTATCAACCAACAACTTACCGCCAATATATTCCAAAGTGACAGCAGAGTTGGCTAAATCCGTTTGGCCGATAAACATTCTATCTGAGGAGAATGAATATGCCATCTCACCATTGGCAAGTGAACCAGGAGTATTCGCATTCTGACTTCGTTTTATCGCTAGAACTACACCTGGCATTAGAAATCGGCTCCTGCGTCAAACAAGATAGCACCATTAGCTGCAGTGGAAAGAAACTGCTTCAGTACGAACGAATTAGTATTGGACGAATAAACCAACACAGCACCGTCGTCTAAATTGTTCATATCCACGTCGGTCAATCTCTGAACATTACTGGCAGGAATAGTGCTTTTGAGTGTGATGTTAGTACCAGAATCCCGTTGGATTACTCTGTTTCCGCTAGACGTCCCAAACTTTATATTAAACTCTGACATATGATCTCTTTGGTATATTCAATGTACTACTAATAACACTATTTATAACGATTTTTTATCTGGTGACCTGCGGTGTTATCGTAGCCAACCCTTCGACCAATCTAGACCTATTGTTTGCGGAACTTGTTATCTCAACGTCATAAACATATCTTCCAGCATCTAATGCTTCGTTAGCCGTTCTGCCAAGAGCAATTGTCACCACGCCAGTAGATCTATCTGCTGCAAATGTAATTTCTAATGCTGTAGATGTAGCTGAAGTGTAGTGCTTTCTTATTTGACCAGATCCAGTGAACCCAGTCAAATCAGTTGCAGTTCCATCATCACCAGTTACGGTTAATGATGTCGAGTAATCAGAACCCTGATCAATTAAGATATTTGCCTTAGCAGCCATTATTTCTTTCCTTCTTCAATCATTGCTCTTAGTTCAGCGTTATCTTCTTTCAACTCTTTGATTGCTTCAACCAACAACGCAACAACATTACCATACGCAACGGTCTTTATCCCGTCAGGCATTGTCTGGACAACTTCTGGGACTAAAGGCTCAAGTTCTTGTGCTATAAATCCAATCTGACTTTCACCGTCCATATCAATACGGTCGAATGACACACCCCGAAGTTTGCTCACTGTATCCAAAGCACCTTCAATGTTTTTAACATTTTCCTTTAAAGATATATCAGAATAAGCAGTTATGTTACCGCTCGAAGTGAATGATCCACTTACATAATTACCATTACTTGATAAACTGCCCAACCCTACTTCGGCTGGTGTATTGATGAGACAGTTAAAAGTTGTTCCACTCAACTGCATTCCTGTACCAGCAGCATACTGCGTATTCACATAGCTGGTAATATATCCACGACCGTTTGATATCTGAGTATTATTAGTAATGTAGTTAGCATTAGTAGCACCACTATACCCTAGATTAGCAAGTGTCATGTTTCTAGTTGTAGCGTTGGTGACACTACCGATGGCATTTACGGTCAATATATCTATTACTTGTGCACCACTGGTGTTGATACTCCTAGCTGTGTAAGCTGGGTGAGTATATACATATCTATCAGAAGCAGGAATGGTAACAGTCCTAGTTGTAACACCCGTGACATGCCCTTCTGCGTTGGTATCAACAGCACTGATGGCAGAAAACGTCCCGCCATATCCAGGAGATGAAGAAGTGTTAGTATTGGTTCTAGTAGTATTCTCATGAGTAAATGTCATATCATACGGATCGGCATCAGATCCCGTACTAGTATCAGTCCAGTTTATATTAATATAATTGCCGCCAATAAGTTTGACTTCCTTACCCTGCGCAATAGTAATTTCTGTTCCGTCTTCATCTTCCATGACAAACATATTGCCATTATTCTGTACATAACGACCATCAAGATCAGTAGTCAGATCAAGTCCAATGTTTCTTCCAAGAGTCAGGATACCGTTTCCAGTATTGAACCCCAAAGTATTAACATATTCCGAATCAATATTAGTTCCGGATAATGAAATGCCGCCCTGCGGATCTAGGTATGCAAAGCCTGACGCGCTGTCATCCCAAAATACAATTCGGTCATCGTTAGGATCACCAAGAGAGATAGCACCTGTAGCACCCGTAACACCCTTTTGACCTTTAGCACCTGTAACACCTTCGCCCTTCTGCCCTTTAGCACCTGTAACACCTTCGCCTTTCTGACCTTTGGTACCACCAGAACCAGCTATGCCTTCGCCCTTCTGCCCTTTAGCACCTGTAACACCTTCGCCCTTCTGCCCTTTAGTACCCGCAGAGCCATTACTGCCGTTTGCGCCAATCTCGCCTTTCTGACCTTTAGTACCCGCAGCACCTGTTACACCAAGTTCACCTTTCTGACCTTTAGTACCCGCAGCACCTGTTACGCCAAGTTCGCCTTTCTGCCCTTTGGAGCCAGTAACACCGACTTCGCCCTTCTGACCTTTCAACCCTTTCTGGCCAACTTCGCCCTTAACACCCTTTTGACCCTTTTCACCTTTCTGGCCAAGTTCACCTTTCTGACCCTTCACACCTTGCAGGGCGGAATTGGTGATAGTTGATTTTTTCAGCTTGCCTGTATCAGACGCGTCTAGAATCAACAGGAAATCATCTCCAGTAACTGAACTCGAAAGATCAGTTCTATCGGCAATTGTGCGACCATCATCAGTCAATATTTCGTCGTAGTTAGTTCCGTCTTCAGTAGTCTCCCAGATATCAGAAGTTTCATTCCACCGAATATCAACATCAGCAAGACTGCCTCTATTTACGGAGACCCCAGCGTTTTCAGAAGGAGCGACACCAGCACCGAGATCACTGTTTAAAGTGATTTGGTTATCTGCTACATCAAGAGTGGCAGTATTGATAGTTGTGGTAGTTCCTGAAACAATCAAGTTACCTGCAATATGAACATTAGCTGTGGCTCTGACGTCATCTACATAAAGGTTGCGCCAAGATTTAGTTGGACTACCAAGATCACGAACATTAGCCGCGTTTGGAATAATAGGTGTATCAATGGAACCAGCGACAGAGATTAGATCTCCAGTTGCATTGCCGAGATCAACATCACCACGGAGATAGGTTTGGTTTTGAACGACAAGACTATTGAAAGAACCTTCGCCTGTACTAGTGACTCCTCCAGGAATAGAAACATTATCATGGAATACTGTGTTTGCGTATATATCTAAGGAAGATAATCCACCGTTCGCCCACTGTAGATGACGTTGCGCTTCAGTAAGCGAAGATCTATTTGTGCCCATATTTATGGAATGCGCATTAGCAGTAAGAGTTCCTGCGACAGATACGATTGTGGAGTTAGCACCCAAATTCAATGTATCAGGCAGACCAACGGTAACTGTTCCATTGGTTCGGCTTACTGCAATTTCATTTGCAGTTCCATCTACAGCAAGTACCGCGCCTGTAGTAGCATTCTTAAGAGTAACATCACCGGAAGTGACATCAAAGTCACCGGAATCAAAACTAGCAACACCTTTGTTGGCCGAGGTCGCGTCTTCGCCAGCAACAGTGATATTTCCACTAAGAGCGTGCGTTACATTTATACCTTCTCCACCAGCCACAGATAATGTGTGGGAGTTGGCTACAAATGTGCCCGTATCAGTAGTCACAGATTTTAAAACAGAATCTTCAAGTTGAACTGCGCCTGAAGATACATCAAAGTCTGCAGCGGCAAAAGAGGCAACACCTTTATTAGTTGTAGTGGCGTCTTCTGCGGATATAGCAATTGTATTAGCAGAAAGAGTTATATCAATTCCTTCCCCTTGATTGATATTCAGCGTTGTTCCAAAATCAATATCAATATTTGATCCGCTTCCATCTGTAGCAAGCTCGATATGATCATTTTGTATCATAGAGTTGAGGATAGTGTCTGCGGATATAGTGTTGTTTGCATGTAGCTTTGCATTAGCACTGATAACAACTACACCATCATTTGTTAACGCTCCATCGATATCGGCTTCTTCAGCATACACTTTACGCCATTCGTTACCAGTAGCACCCAGATCAAATGCGCCATTAGCAACAAGGTGAGACATTATTCTGGCATTTACTGTGAGTATATCAGAATTACTATCACCAATAGTGGCATTAGAACCAAACGATGCGGTCGAAGTGATGATCAAACTATCAGCAGCTGCGTCACCAAGATTCACATCACCATTTAAGTTGACAGTATTATTGAAAGATGTCACACCATTGAAGATTGAAGTTCCACCAAATGTGGCAGCACCAATGGTCGCCTGATTAGCAAACTTACCTTTAACAATTATTGTATCAGTCTGAGCGTTGCCCAAAGTGATGTCACCATTAAGAGTTGCGTTACCGTCTACGTTCAAAGTAGTATTTAAGTCAACCGCGCCATTAGCAGTAATAGTAGTGGTGGTCAATCCATTGAGGGTTGAATTGCCATCAACATTCAAAGTAGCATTTAAGTCAACCGCACCGTTGGCAGTGATGGTGGTGGCGGTCAATCCATTAAGAGTAGTTGAACCGTCTACATTGAGCGTTGAATTGAAGTCAACAACACCATTAGCAGTAATAGTAGTGGTAGTCAATCCATTAAGAGTAGTCGCGCCATCTACGTTCAAAGTAGTGTCGAAGTCTACAGCGGCATTCGCATGAAGCTGGCCAAGAGTTGTGTTACCAACAACATCCAAAGAAGAATCAAAATCAACAGCCCCTTCTACGTGCAAAGTTCCTTCAGCAATTACATTACCATCAGAGTCTATAGACGCAACGACAGTATTGGCATTGTCAGTAATAACTAGTCTGGAATCGCCAGCAGCGTCCGTCAGCTGTAGGAATAAGTCAGAATCACCAAGGGTGGCATCGCCAGCCAAGAAGATTTCAACAGCGTCACCATTTCCATTACCACCAGTAAATCTTAGGTGGGTAGAATTAAGAGCTTCACCAAAGCTGGTATTGGCTCCAGACATAATTAAATGCGCAGAGTTAGAAGATAAATCAGTTACATCTCTGAGTGTGAAGGACTTGAATGCTGGGGTATTTGTATTTGTGTCAATGCGTAGGAATTGCCCTTGCGAACCACCCGTTACACGCACGCGAGATATATCGCCAAGAGTTAGTGTTTCCGCACCAGAAGTTGCGAAAGTGACATTAGCGTTGAATGTGGTATTGGCATTTACAGTGAAAGTTTGTGGGTCAATAATAGTATTAGAGCCGACAGTAATAGTGCCGCCAGTCAAAGTAGAGGTATTACCACCTTTGAGCAAATTTGTTCTGAATTCATTAGCAGAAAATGTACCTTTAATGTGGCCATTTCCTACAGCAACTCCACCCCGATTAGCAGATCCTGCCCGAGCCACTGTCACTACGTTATTGCTGATGATCGTAGCAATATAGTTAGTGTTGAGTCTCCATGAGTTGAATGTGGTATTCAGTTCTGTGTTCGAAACATTAACTGTCATTTGAAATTCTCTATTCTCTTAATGGGGCGTATTACTTATTTATTAGAATTGAAAGCATCGATTTAATATCACCCATGTCTTTTTTCAATTCTTCTATTTCATTCTGCATAGCTTTGTTTTTTTCATTTCTAATCTTTAATGCATTGTGCTGCCTTGTAGCATTCTCATCAAAGAAAAACACCACACCCGAGACAGGATCTTTCCTCAAATCGGGGTGGTTTTCCACATGCAACAGTTCCATATTATACAAGATTCAGAGGCGATTTGTGTGTAAATATTTGTAAAGCACTTACCTCGGGAGAATACGATGTACCCTTTCCGGCTGGTCGAGTGAACACAACTTTAACTTGATACTCATCTACTCCATGATGTATTGATCCGTCTCCAGACCGATAAGCAATTACACCATTATTACTGCTGTTTTCGCGCACTACGTTAGAAAGCCCTAAGAAATTATCACCATCACTATTGGCAGACATTCTATGGTGTAGGAAAACCTGATCGCCTCTATTGCCCAGTGTAGACTTCGGCTTTGGTGTTGTCGTGTATATTGCCATCTGGGTGAAGTTCTTATCTTCAAGACGCTCCGCATCGTTGTCATTTCTGACACGTACATAAAGCTCAATTCCACTTTCATTAGGGAAGTATGCTTGCGTCACTATCTTGAATCTTTCTGATGCTACGCCAGTGACACCATTGGTGGCTCGAGTAACATTAGAAATATATCTAGCTTCTGCTCCACCTGATGGGAAAGTCTCATTCGCGGTGCTGTCATTAATTCTTTCTCTTGAAGCACTTACTGTCACGTCATCAGAATCAATAATAGGAGAAACTCTTGAGTCAGCAGTAGAGAAAACACCCTTCACCAACAAAGACTTATTTGCAGAATTAGACCTACTATATATTCGTTTCTGTGTTTTGTTAAATTCAACTTGCGTACCGCCAGTAATTGGTCTCCAAGTAGAATCAAGAGTACCAGAAGTTGAAGTCGCCTTGACGAACCAAGTTAAATCAGTTTCTCCAGGAACGCCAAAGTTTGTTGCCAAATCAACAGAGTCAATTTTAGGATTTATAATAGCATCAACTTTCGCACTAGCTCCAAATTGCTGACCGCGAATATGATCAGTGGCAACATAACCACCAGAAGTATCAGCTAGGCGAATTCTACCGAAGTCGGTATTTAAGAATACAATTTTACCTGTAGCGGTGGTGTTGGCAGAAAAAGAACTTGTATTACCAGCCCATGCGTTTGAAGCAAAATATACACAATTATTATTTGCGCCAGCTGTGGTTGGGAATTCCCTAAACGCATCAATCTTTACAGTGACCGTTCCTGAACTTGAAGCTACAATTTTCCGTACAGTTCCGTCCGCATAACCAGCAGCGGTAATCGCCCCAGCAACAGCAGCAGTTCTGGATCGCAAATTATCACCAACAGAAATTGTTGAATTGTTAGCAAAGGTCAGTATTGATTCGCCTCTGATCGCTTCGTCCATCTGGAAACCTGTAGAAGAGGTAGAACCGCCAGCAGGTGTAATATTGGAAAGATTAAAGAAGTCAAGAGCCTTGTTTTCAAAAACAAACGAACAGTCTGTTCCACCAAGATCTGTTTTAGTTGAGAACTTCTTGTATGAAAGTTTAAATTTTAAGTACTCGTTAGTCAATGGTGCCCAAACTCTACCTGTCGCAGAGCCGTACAACATAGTACATTCCGGAGTGATATATGCGCTAATGTTAGAAACTTTATCGGGTTTGTTTTTCGTAGCAGACCAAAGTTCAAAATCAGTTCCGTCTTCATTCGGAAGAACGGTCATAGCATACCTTTTATTTTTAGATAAAGTCGTTCCAGCCCTAAACGAGAATCTAGTAGCAGCCGAACCATTAGAAGACACGTTAATACTGTTTCGGTATACAGGAGGACTTTGTTCTACTAGGACTGTGGTAGGTCTTCCTCTAGAATCAGTTTCCCTAATTTGAACTATTACATAAGCAGTTGACGCTACTGGCTTTTTAGCAAAGTACAGATCAACATATTCTAAATGCGGATTAGCAACGGTTGATACAAAGGTTTGCGACAAGAAATCTGGAATCTCTTCAGTTACAGTACTGTTTGTAACACTAGTCATCGATGAGTCGGCAGAAATTTCAGTAAGAGAAATTTGACTGCTTTGGTGCGGAGGGGCATTAGTGTACCGCATTGTGCCAATATTTGATGGAGCGTAGTAATACTGCCCGCACCGAGTTGAAGCACCTGTCTTACCAGAACTAATACCGCCACCATAAGGCGGTTTAACGTCGCTGACTTCTAGAAGGTGCTTATACCCTCTAAACCGCATAGTATTGTCATTTGGAATTTTGAAAAAGTATATCAAGACACCGCTGGCGTTTGTTATCATTGGCGATCCATAATGCGCCTGATCTGCAGGAGAACAATATGGCGAAACGTCTCTTCCGTCAAACCGTGGCCAAACACGAGTGGAAGGCTTCAAACCACTACAAGTTACTTTTTGAGCAACGTGGGCTTTAATAGTGTAAGCATTCGTGCCATTAATAAATGCCGAAATGTCAGAGTACTCGGCCAAGCCAGTATAATCAAGACCTGCCTTTTTATACTCATTTAACAATGCCGCTGATGTGGAAGATGAGACTGTCATAATTGTTTCCTAGTTTAATCCTGTTTGGTTCTTCTTATTTATTATGAACAACAAAGTTATTAACCACAAAGGTGTCGTCGCCATCAACATCAAGGTTGTATACAGCAACAAATTCTTCTCTACGATTAATACTGCGCAACTTATCTTCATGAGTCTCTAATTGCTCGCTGTACTTGACAAGTTTATTACCAGCAGCCAACTCAGTGACATCCATTTCAGGATGTATTTCTAGAGTTGCTTCCACATTAAACGACTTCCAGCCAGCAGAGGTGAGTACTGGATGCGATTCAGTCAATTCTAACTGTTCGTTAATAGTATAAATAACTCTATCTTCAGCTTCGAATTGATGTGTATCAACCACTTCATTAATTTCACCATTATAACCATAAACCATTTCACCAATCTGAACATTCTCGATAGACTTGGTAGTTCCATCATACATCAACACCTGAGTGCCAGCAACGAAACAACCACCATGACGACCCGTTGGCCGAGTCTGGTATGGAACCCTAATGGCACCAATTCCAGGATTAACTATGGTGTAGTAGGGTGCTGGTGTTGGTGTTTGGTATGGCAATGGGACAATTCTAGCTGGGGGAGCAGGTGATGG
>MEHZ011595529.1_pt1 | contig 13681 bp, 16 predicted proteins | sample 897221 | NCBI WGS metagenome assembly MEHZ01 (sample SAMN05514161, study PRJNA337945) | marine metagenome | isolation source: marine surface water | place: Arctic Ocean | collected 2007-12-13
CTGAACCTGCCGGGCATCCATGATGTCCATGCATTGGAGGCCGGAGGTGGCACGGCGACGCTGTGGATCAGTATGAAAAAGATGTATTCGGGCCATGTCGACCAGACCGCGTTCGGCACCATGGGCCATTTCGGCATGAGCTATTTCAAATGGATCGTGATCTGCGACGACGATATCGACATCAACGATGCGTTTATGCGCGACTGGGTCATGGCGTGGCGCGTGCGCCCCGACAAGGACATAAAACTGATCCCCAATACCGCTTCGGTCGAGCTTGATCCGTCATCCTTCGAGCCGGGTAAAACACAGGCCGATATCAGTGGCGCGAAGATGATCATCGATGCGACCAAGAAGTGGGACTACCCGGAGGTATCGCTGCCGCCGCTGGAGCAACTGCGCGAGGTTGCCGATAACTGGGGCGATTACGGCCTGCCACCACTTGATGAGCTGAAGCTGCCACGCGAGGAGTAGGGGGCAGGCGCTTCGGTCGAGCCCTGACTGGAGTTTTTCTCTATTCCCCACGAAGCTCTTGTGTAATCCCGCGGTCTCTCGCTTTTACTCCCCCGGTCCTCTACCGGGGGTCCACTTTGGCCGTCCGCGATATCCACCATGGATCCCCGGTACGAGAGCGTGGAACTAGATTTTTTGAGGTGTTGAGAGGAGGCTGCGTCTTTAAGCAACCGCCCCCAGAAAAGCGTTTACCGTTTTCAGAAACGCTTCCGGCTGGTCCGCGTGGACCCAGTGGTTGGCGTCCTTAATCGTCACGGTGCGCGATTTCGGGAACAGTTCTGTAATGCGTTCGCGGTGGCTGTCGCGGATGTAGCTGGAGGCTGACCCGGCGATAAAGACTGTGGGGCGTCTGAATGCTGCCCCCGGCGGCGGGCTGAAGGCGGAAATCGCGCTCATGCCGGCGGAGATTGCGGTCAGATTTATGCGCCACTGGAAACCGCTATCGGCGCGTTCCAGGTTGGTCATCAGAAAAGCGGTAATACCGGGATCGCTGACCCCCTCGCGGAGTTCTTCTTCAAGTTCCGCCCGGCGCTGTTCGCCCGACAGATCGAGCGCCTGCATGGCGGCGATGTAATCGAGCATGCCATGGCCATAGGATACAGGCGCGATATCGACAATGATTAGTGCCTTGATCAGATCGGGCTCGGCGAGCGCAAGCTGCATCGCAACCTTGCCGCCCATCGAATGGCCCATGAGGATAAGGTCGGTAATGCCATGCTCGGCGATAAACCCGGCGACGTCCTCGGCCATTTCCTCATACGTCATGGTCATCGCGCGCGCCGATGATCCGTGATTACGCAGATCGAGCGCATAGACGTGATGAGTTTCGGCCAGGCTGCGGGCATGTCCCGCCCAATTGCGGGCGGAGCCGAAAAGCCCGTGAAGTACGATCAGTGGCGGACCATCGCTGCCGTATTCGTTAAATTGCAATTTGACCATGGCGGGACGTATCACGCCGCCGGTTTCTTGTCACCGTGGGACCAGCGGGCACCCAGTCATCGTCGTCGACATATCCGTTCTCCCGTTTTCTGCCAGCCATCAGCGGTATCCCGACCGCCGCAACAATTCCGGCAAACTAAGAACAAACTGGCAATATATGGTGTCAGTCAGATGCGTTCGGCGACCAGCATCACATTGGTCAACCGGCCTTCCTTGGCGCTCCGGCCGGAATTCTTGCGGCGGTCGGGGTAATCCCCACCACGGGTGATTTCGATCGTTAGCGGGGTTTCGACCGGTTCAGGCTCGGCGGGGCGCCCGTCGGTGGACGCCTTTCGCCGTGCGGTCTCGTCGATCCAGTCGATGATGTGGAAACCGGAGGCTTCGAGCAGCGCGCGCATGTCGTCGGGCGGCAGCAGGAAACTGTATGCCGGCTCACCGGCCCAGGTCAGCGGATAGTATGGCTCCCCGCCTGGACCCTGACCGATTTCGCTGATCGCGAACCTGCCGCCCGGTTTGAGCACCCGGTGCACGCCGGCATAGAACCCGGCGCGATCTTGGATATTCATCGTCACGTTCAGCGCCCACGCCATGTCGAAAGAAGCAGCTTCATAGGGCAGGGCAGTGGCATCGCCGCAATCGAACGCAACCTTGCCAGACAGCCCGATTTTTTGCGTCAGCAGGTTTGCCGCATCGATATATTCGTCGGTGAGATCGATGCCAGTTACCTTGCAGCCATACGCGGTGGCAAAATAGCGTGCCGGCCCGCCAATGCCGCAGCCGATGTCGAGCAGGTGCATGTTGGGCGTAATATCGACCAGGGCCGCATGGGCCTGCGTCTGTTGCAGGCCGCCGCCGTGTATCTGGTCCGCTGGGCCGAGGATTTCGGGCGTCCATTTCGCCGGCGGGATACCCGCGTCGATCAGCGCGGAGACAATGCGCTCACCCAGATTGGGGGCCGCATATTCAGCCTGATGTACCTCCTTGATGTCGCTCATTCGGGACCCATTTCCGCGGCTTCGATTTCTGCCAGTGCCCAGACCCGGCCGATCGGCCCGCGCGTGCGTAGCAGTTCCTCGGCGATCTCTTCCATTTCCTCCTTACCGAGCACTTCGTATTCGCCCATGGAGGCGGCGATGGCGGTGCGCTTGGCATTGTCTTCCATGAAATAAACACCGGTGGTCATTTCCTCGATATCGGGCCCGGTGACGACGATGCCGTGGGCGCGCAGCAGCATTGCCCGGCAATCGCCCAGCGTTTCTGCCATGGCGCGGCCGCGTTCCTCGGTCATGATCAGGCGTGCATCCGGATGCACGGGAATGCCGCCATTGAAGATGGAGGCCATGAAATAAGTCGGTTTCAGGTCGTGTTCCGACATCGAAAAACTGGTCGCGTTATGGGTATGGAAATGGGCGACCGAGTTCACGTCGGGCCGCGCCTTGAACACTTCGAGGTGGATCGGCAGTTCGCCCGGCAGTTTATCGGTTGTACCGATCTGGTTGCCGTCGAGATCGCAGAGCAGAAAATCTTCCGGATGAGAGGCTTTGCCGAGTTCGTGCGGTGTCATCAGGACCACGTTCGGATCCTGGGTGCGTGCACTGATATGGCCGAACCCGTCAACAAAGCCGCGCCCGTAAAAAAACCGCCACGCCACGCTCAGTTTCTGCCGGAGGATTTCTTCGCTATCGATCACTGTGATCCCACTTTCTGTGCGTTGTTATTGGTCATCTGTCGGGAACGATTGTATTAGTTAGAACGCACGCGGAAAAGACCGCGACGATAGCGAGGGAGTGTTCTGTGAAATTTGGTCTTTTTTATCTGCCGACGCATCTGCCCGATAGCGATCGCGATGTGCATACCCATATGCACAATATCGTCGAACAGGTCGAATATGCCGACAAGATCGGGATCGATTATGCCTGGATGGTTGAGCATCACTTTGTCCGCCATGGCGGGTTCCTGTCGGCGAACTATGCGTTTCTCTGTTATCTGGCGGGCCGGACGGAGAATATCCGTCTCGCGACCGGTGCGACCGTGATGGCGCTCAACGATCCGGTGCGGGTGGCCGAACAGGCCGCGACACTGGACCAGCTGTCGAACGGCCGATTCGATCTCGGCGTCGGGCGCGGCTTTATCCGCGACGAGTTCGATGCGTTCGGCGTGCCGATGAATGAGAGCCGCGATAGGGTCGAAGAAGGCGTTGAGCTGGTATTGAAGGCGTGGGAAGGCGAGCCGCTTGAATTCGAGAGTAAGTTCCGGTCGAAAATGTCGGGTCTCAACATTCTGCCGACGCCCTATCAGAAACGGCCGACTATCTGGAACGCCTGCCTGATGTCGCCCGAGAGCTTCGAGTGGACCGCGCAGGAGGGGCATAATCTTCTCTACGTCGCCTATCACGTCGATCACGACCTCGCCGCGGAACGCATTTCCTGGTACCGCGACGCGCTACCCAAATATGGCCGCAAGGTCGAGGATCACGAGGTGTGCTGCGTCTACCACTCGTATTTCATGGACGACGAAGACGACGCCCGGCTCAAATCCATCGTCGATGGCCCGATGGGGGAATACGGCAAGGCCGGCAAGGAAGCAGCCAGCAAGCCGCCGGACCCCGTGGCGTATAAAGGCTACGATCAGCGTGACAAGGGAACCGTGGAACTGACCTTCGATCGGTATTTCCCCGGCCGCGTGGTGATGGGCGGAGTTGATCAGGTGGTTGAGCGCATCAAGGTGCTGCGCGATATCGGTATCACCCAGGTGACGTTTCTGGTCGATTTTGGCTCGCTGTCGCAGGAAGAGATCATGAAATCCCTGAAGGTCTTCGGTGAGAAAATCCTTCCCCGCGTGAAAGACCTCTGATTTGGCAGGCGCGCTGGACGGTCTCCGTGTTCTCGATCTGACATCAGTGGTCCTCGGACCACTGGCGACGCAGACGATGGGCGACATGGGGGCCGATATCGTCAAGATTGAGAGCCCCGCGGGAGACACCACGCGCTATACCGGCCCCAAGCGGTCTGCGGATATGTCGGCGCTCTATATGGGGTTGAACCGCAACAAGCGCTCGCTGGTACTCGACCTGAAGCAGGACGCCGCGAAGGACGCGCTCTGGCGTCTGATCGACACGGCCGATGTGTTCTTGCATTCAGTCCGCCCGCAGGCGGTGGATCGGCTGGGTTTTGGCCATAAAGCCGTCTGTGCGCGCAACCCGCGTATTATCTATGCCGGTATTCACGGCTTTCGCATGGATGGCCCCTATGCCGGGCGGCCGGCCTATGACGATGTCATTCAGGGACTCAGCGGCAGCGCGGACCTGATGGCGCGCCTCGTGGGCGAGCCGCGCTATATGCCCACCATCATAGCCGACAAGACATGCGGGCTGGTTACCGTCAACGCGGTGCTGGCGGCCCTGCTGGAACGAGAAAGATCCGGCAGGGGGCAGTTCGTCGAAATTCCCATGTTCGAGACCATGGTCGCGTTCAACATGGCGGATCATATTTTCGGCTACACGTTCGACCCGCCTGAAGGCCCGATGGGTTATTCGCGTGTCCTGACCCCATCGCGGCGCCCGTACAAGACGACCGACGGTTTTATCTGCCTGCTCGCCTATACCGATATCCAGTGGGTGCGGTTCTGGAAAGAAGTCGGCCGCCCGGAACTGAAGGACGATCCGCGTTTCGACAGCCTCTCCAACCGGGCCGACAATATCGAGGCGGTCTACAGCCTTGCTGGTGAATTCATCGCGACGCGCTCCACCGCCGACTGGCTGGAGGTCCTGCCGCGGTTGGAGATCCCCTGTGGCGAGATCGTCGAGCTGGAGAACATCCCCGATGATCCGCATTTGCGGGCCGTCGGGTTCTTTCGCAAGGAAACCCACCCGACCGAGGGCAATATTACCGTGCCGGATACGCCGGTCCAGTTCAGCCGCACGCCCGCGTCAATCGACCGGCTGCAGCCCAAATTGGGAGAACACAGTGCCGAGATCCTGCGCGAAGCAGGACTAGACGACGAAACCATCGAAAAAATGCGCTCGGGCGGCGCCACCAACTGAAACTTACGGAGAGTTCGACTATGAGAACCCTTGGCATCGGCCTGTACTGGGATGACCTGACGGTCGGCGAACAGTTCAAGACCCTGAACCGTACGATTACCGAATCCGATATCGTCAATTTCATCGGCGTGACCGGCATGGTGGAAACCCTGTTCACCGATATGACCTTCGGCGATCACGGTGGTGGGCCGATGGGCGGGCGCGTGTCCCCAGCGGCGCTGGTCTACACGATGACGGAAGGCCTGTTGTGCCAGTCGACTATGCAGACCACGGGGCTGGCGCTGCTTGAAGTCGAAAAGAAGGTTCTGGGCCCGGTATTCGCGGGCGACACGATCCACGCCGAGGTTGAAGTCCTCGCTGTGCGCGCCACTAGCAAGGGGAACCGTGGCATCGTGACGACCATGAACAACGTGATGAACCAGGACGGCAAGAAGGTAATCGAATATAGGGCAGTGCGCATGATGGCGGGGCGGCCTGCGGAGGAAGCCTGAACGCGCACGCGTCTCTCGTTTACTTACATATATAAGTATTTTTGCGCTACCCTTTGGCTGATATCCGGCTTGCCCGGAAATAGTCTTCGATCTCGGCTGCCACTTTCACCACGCTTGGCTGAATAATTAAAAATTCTTCCTCCAGTGCCTGAGACTTGTCCGCGCGCAACGCAAATAGTTGCAACACGAGAACCCCTAGCAAGACAGCTATGATAGCGAGCAAAACAGGCTTACTATTCCGCCTATTGAGTAGCGACAATAACGGTTTTGCATTATCAGGCATGCTCAGGTTTCGATTGCTATCTGTCGACATTTTTTTAAACTCTCTAATTTTCGAACGCTGACAAGCGCCTGGATCAACGTGAGTCTCTGCACGTCAGAGGCGCAGTCATGCCTTCTGATATACTCAAATGGAAGTCGTCGATCTTACTGTTAATATTTATATAATAATACGAAACAGCAAAATAATTTGTCTAAATATCCTAAAATTTCAACATAAGTTATATAAATATAAAAAATATTATCTTTATTTATTTAACAATTATGCCTAGCGCTCAATTTTTGGATCATTCTTGATTAAATTTTTTGGCACTATATATATGATTATTTGTTTTATAATTGAAAATAAAACAAAAATTTCGAGAATATACAGCTCAAATACCACTCAAATAGAGCCCAAATACGGCGACAGAGGCATGCTTCAATACGGGATATACCGCAACCTGTTGCTAGCCAACACGGTTATAATAATAGTTATGAAACTTGCACGCGTCCTTCTGAGCGGAGGGCTCCCGGGGCAGAGAGAAATTGTGGTTTTTGGAGGCCAAGAAGTCATGACGCAGTCAGAAAACAGACGAGGTAGTAAAGCATCTAGTGGCGTTACAATCACTGAGAGGGCTCAAGTGCCGTTTGCCGCGAAATGGCTCGGGGCGTTCGGGGCAATTCCGTTTATCACTCTTGCTGTCGCGGTCGTATTTCTCGAGGGCGCAGGCCAGGAGACAGCTTATTTTGCGATCGCGGCTTATGGCGCGGTCATACTTTCCTTCCTAGGTGGCATACATTGGGGGCTTGCCGTCGCTGACGGAGACCAGGCCGAAGGCGATAGCAGAAATTTCGTGCGGCTTGGCGGCAGCGTGGTGCCACCGCTCATCGGCTGGGTAGCGCTGTTTCTAACCACGTCGATCGGCCTGTTCGTTTTGGCCGCTGCTTTTGCGGGTATGCTTTTGTTCGATTGGCACGCAAGCAGAAAAGCGCATGCGCCGCGCTGGTATCCAAAGCTGAGATGTCCGCTGACAACCGTGGCGGTTGTCTCGCTCGTGGTGGCAGCGGTCGTTTGAGCTTAGTCGGACCGCGCAATGTTCTTTGCGAAAGCAGGCGGTCGGCCTTAGCCGGTTAGCCCGTGGCAACGCCGCCTTTTGCTTTTTCGGTGCTGCCACGGGGGACTGTTCCTCGTAGTCTGCCCTGCGGTACAGCATATTACTCATCAGGGCGATGCAGTGCCGAAGTGTATGGGAGCCAGCGAGCGCGTTGACCTCGCTGACCTCTTCGTCAATCTGTGCCACCCAGTCGGACGCGGTCTTGCGTTTATCTGCGTCGGCGCAATACGCCATACCAGACAGGGAGTTTTCGAGATATTGCCGCGCGACCGGGGAAACTGTTTCGAGAACCGGTCGATCGAAAAGACGGTGCTTATGGTGGCCACGGTCAATTATGAGCTTGAACGGTATATTGCGGGACTGGCAGTGATTCGAATTTTGCCCCAATTCCGCTATAATTTCAGGTCACCTTAAACATAATCCTGTCTCAACGGGCGCCGCTTAGCGCGACCGCGCCACGTAGGGAGACCCGATTATCCGGCTGCATTTCGGATCGATGGCGGCGTGGAGGCATTTATCGCCCGCGCGCAGAAGATCTGGCCGGTGCGCAAACACCCGTCGAACTCGATAACGCTCCGCCAGCGCTATATGCCGAAGACGCCCGGAGTGGTTTTTCTGGAGGGGTACTAGATAGACGGAGTTTGCAGGGTGTCAGCCGCCATAGGGCGGCTTGTCGTATCCTTTGGGCGAGAGCGTGAATATCTCGACGCCATCTGCGGTAACACCCAGCGTATGTTCGAACTGGGCGCTGATCGAGCGGTCCTTGGTGACCGCGGTCCAGCCGTCCGACAGGATCTTGGTTTCGGGTCGCCCGGCATTCACCATCGGCTCGATGGTGAAGAACATGCCTTCACGGAGCGCCAGGCCTTCGCCCGGGTTTCCGTAATGCAGAACGCTCGGCGGGGTATGGAACGTGCGCCCCAGCCCGTGACCGCAGAAATCGCGCACCACGGAGAACCGGTTGCCTTCCACGAAGGACTGAATGGTGTGGCCGATATCGCCCAGTGTCGTGCCGGGTTTGACGATATTGATCGATTTTATCAGGGATTCATAAGTGATGTCGATCAGCCGTTGCGCTTTTACGCCGATCTTGCCGACCGGATACATGCGCGATGAATCGCCGTACCAGCCATCGAGGATGGGAGTGACATCGATATTCACAACGTCGCCTTCGCGTAGCATCTTGTCGCCGGGAATTCCGTGGCAGACCACGTGGTTTACAGACGTACAGATCGATTTCGGGAACCCGCGATAGCCGAGTGGCGCGGGCACCGCACCATGATCCAGCGTGAATAGATGGCAGATCCGATTCAGATCGTCCGTCGTAGCGCCGGGAACGACATGTTCGGTGATCATGTCGAGGCATTCAGCGGCCAGGCGGCCGGCCTTGCGCATTCCTTCGAACTCGGCGGGGCCATGAATCACGATCCCGGCCGGCGCGCCAGCATCGGGTTCGTTATAGGGGGTGAACGTCTCGTTCATATCGTTCTGTCTCATAATTTTATCGTTTATAAGGCTTGGAGACCCTCAGGGTCCAGTAGGACTGTATCCAGCAAGACCGTTTATAGTCCCTTACCCCTGAAGGCGAGGGGCATCCGGGCATTTTAACCGTGCGCGTACCGGATGTCGAGAAACTCGGTTAGCCGCGCGCCGGAATAGAATGCCTCGATAAAGGCGGGACGCGCCTGAATGCGGGCGTACCAGTCAGTGACACGTGGGCAGGATTGTTCCCAGAGGCCCGTCATTCCGAGATCTGCCATCCGGTCGATCAGTGGTGCGACGATCACGTCGGCCAGCGTATACATGTCGCCCAGCAACCATGGGCCGTTTGCCAGGGCCTCTTCCATACGTTCTGCGGTCCTGGTGATCTGATGGAAGGATTCCTTGATGTCCTCGTCGGTAAAACCTTTCGGTCCCATACGCCGGAAAAATCCTTTGCGCAGCGGACCCACGTCCGCCTGTTCCGCAACGAAGCTTTGTTCATAGAGCCCGTCGAACCGGGGCAGGAATGCCATGTTAAAAGACGGGAACCGGACTGCGGCGGTCGGGACCTCCTCGATATAGCGCATCCATTCTCGCATCCGTGCGCGGTCATAGGCGTTGTCCGGTGTGAGCGAATTTTCGGGAAAGACCTCGTCGAGGTATTCGCAGATCACGCTGGAATCGATGATTACTCGATCGTCATGGACGAGCGACGGCACGACGCCGTTCGGGTTTATCGTCATGTACTCCGGGTCGAGCTGTTCCTTGGCGCCGAGATCGATCAGGTGACCTTTGAAATCCAGACGCTTTTTCGCCATGCACAGGCGGACCTTCTGACTTCAGGCCGAATGATTGGCGTGATAAAGTTCCAGAATCTTCTATGTCCTTGGCTCAGGGGGGGACGTTTCAGGGGGCAATTTCGATGCGCCGGTCGGCGGTAATGGCTTCTGGTGTAAGGGTGCAGGCGTAGCACAAAGATTCAACGCCGACTGCGCGCGCGGCGGCGACGGCGACGGCATAATCCGGGTCGATATCGGCCGCGAGGGCGAAGCTGTCGCAATCTTCGCGCTGGCACAGATACACGGTGACGGCACGCGCACCCTGTTTCACCATCTCCGCCAGCTCGCCCTGGTGTTTTGCGGCCCGGGTTGAGACGGAATCGGGAAATTCTGCGACGCCCGGCATCCGCATCAGGTGTACGTTTTTGATTTCGACATAACAATCTGGTTTTCCGTCGTTGGAAAGCAGAATGTCGATACGTGAATTCTTGCCGTATTTGACCTCACGCCGGAGCGTGCCATACCCTTTGAGTTCCGCGATTTTCCCGCTTTCGATCGCTTCGACGACGATCTTGTTCGGATGCGCCGCATTGATGCCGACCAGGAGATCGTCTATCCGGATCAGTTCCCAGGTGAATTTCAGTTTGCGGTCGGGATTGCGCGCCGGCGAAAGCCAGACCTCCGAATCCGTCTCCTGCACGCCGAGCATGGCGCCGGTATTGGCACAATGCGCGGTGACTATTTCTCCCGATTCCAGCACTACATCGGTCAGAAAACGCTTGTACCGCTTTATCAGGCGGCCGCGGAGCAGGGGATCAGGAAAGTCCATCGCCTCACCCTAAACGGCGCTCGGGATGCTTTCAACGGCGGCGTGTCTCGGCTATAAAGTCGGTACAGAAAATCGGAAAAATTCATGGCTGACAAAGACACCGTAACCGCCTGCGTGATCGTGATCGGAAATGAAATTCTTTCGGGCCGCACCCAGGACAAGAATCTGAGCTTCCTGGCAACGGGGCTGAACGGGATCGGCATCCAGCTGCGCGAAGCGCGGGTGATCCCCGATATCCGCGAAAAGATCGTCGAGACCGTCAATGAATGCCGGGCTGAATTCGATTACGTGTTTACCACCGGCGGAATTGGCCCGACGCATGACGACATCACGTCGGAATGTATTGCAGAAGCGTTTGGTGTGACGATGTACCGCGATCAGGAAATCGTTGACCTGCTCAATTCCTATATGAAAAACCGTGGCAATTCGGAAATGAACGAAGCGCGGATGCGCATGGCGACCTTCCCCGAAGGCGCCGTGCTGATCAAGAACGAGGTCAGCGCCGCGCCCGGCTACATGATCGGCAACGTGTTCGTGATGGCCGGTGTGCCGCGCATCATGCAGTGCATGTTCCAGGAAGCGAAAATTCACCTCAAAGGCGGCAAAACCGTTCAGGCGCGTGGCCTCGTGGTCGATCTGCCCGAAGGCCCGATCGCCGAGCCACTGGCGCTCGTACAGGCGCGTTTCAAGGAGATCGATATCGGCTCCTATCCGCAGATGCGCGAAGTCGGCTTCAGGGTCTCGGTTGTCGTCCGCGGCACGGACACAGACCGCCTCGAACAGGTGCTCGGTGAATTGATGCAGTCGCTGCGCGATATCGGTGGTAGCCCCCAAGAGGAAGACCTGAATACCGCGCAGTCGACCTCCCACGTCGACGATTAGCAGGCGGCGACCGCGATGGACCTCTTGCCGATTTTGACGGGCGCCGCACTCGGCGGCGGGTTGCTGCTGGTCGTGATCGGCTTTCGCAGGCTGACCAATAAAGAGCTGGATGATGACGTCCGCAAGCGCGGTTTCTGGCCGCTCAATGCCGGGCTGATCCTGGCCTGTGTGTCGATGTATCTGTCCGCAACCGCCGGTTAAACTGGGGTTCCATCCGGGGTTTTATCCGGGGCCAAATCCGGGGACGGGACATCAGGGTCCGGCAGTCCGGCGACATCCTCATACCGTAGGCGCGTGTTCGTGCTGGGACCGTTTAGGCCTTCGAGCTCGAACGAATGATTCTGGAAATCCTCACCGGCCAGGTGGATGACGCCGATCGGCTGATAGGGCGCATGCGGTTCCACGAGCACGTTCCGGTCGCGGTCGATTTTCGGCGCCGCATGGGCGCAGAACCAGTTGCACCAGGCGGGCAGAAAGGTCGAGGGTGCCTCGTCGCCGAAAACCACATAGTTCATCGCCGTCTGTTCGATCAGCTTGAAATAGAGATTGGGCCAGCCCTTGCGGGGGCGAAGCGTCCGCCTGTCGAGGGCGCGTTGAATGGCGGCTTGCCATAAACCCCAGTGCGGCGCATCGGCTGGCAGGGCGAACACACCGCAATTGAGGATCGGATTGCGTCCCAGCCGGTCGGCGACCTTCCAGCCGTAGGACCACTCAAAACTCCTGTAGTTCTGGGTACGCCGGTAGCGCCGCGGACGCTTGTAGAGCGTGTTATAGGAGCGGTCGACTTGGGGAGTGATCGCCAGTTTTCCCTCTGCAGCCGCGCCGAGATAGATCTCAATCGACGACCAGTCCTGGATCCATGCGTCAGAATCGATATGCAGGTAGATATCATGTCCCGGAAAATATTTCGGCAGGAACGGGCGGGCGAGCAGGGCGCGGAAATGTGCCGGCGCTTTCAGAGATGTCGGCATGTCGAAATCCCAGCCCGGCTCGGCAATGACGGCCCCCTGTCCGGTCAGCCAGTCCCGCTGATCGCTCTTCAGCCCGACATCGAGAATGGATATGGCAATATCGGTGCCCAGGCGCTTGTCCCGGATCGACAGGACGAGCCCTTTCATCAGGTCGAAATAGGTTGCGTCCGACGCGGAGACGATCGTCGCAGTCACGCCGTTATTATTCCGCGACCGTCAGCGAATTCGGGTCGGCCGCGAGATAGCGTTCGAAGAATTTCACTGACAGGTCGAGCGCCCGTTCGGCATCGGGCGCGGAATAGGGGATGCCGCCCTTGCGCGCAAAGGCGTGTTTTGCACCAGGATATTTGTGGATCGCGACTAGGGGGTTGGCACCGAGAATGCGTTCCAGCATGTCGTTGACCGGCGGCTGCACCCATTCGTCGTTCAGCGCCATGTGCAGTATGAAAGGCCGGTGCAGGTTGGGAGCTTCGCGGATGTGGTGTTCAATATAGGTGCCGTAATAGGCGACCGCGCAGTCGATGTCGGTACGGCAGCACAGCATGTAACACAGCTTGCCGCCGAGGCAGTATCCGACCGCACCGGTCTTTACGCCGCCGGCGTAATTGCTGAGAAACGCGACGGTTTCTTCCATGTCCTGGACGCCGTAATCGTAGTTGAACTGGTAATACAGATCGAACGCCTTCGGGATGTCGTAGGCATTCGAATCCGACAGCACCACGCCGGGCTCCTGGCGCCAAAACAGGTCGGGCACCAGGCAGACGAAACCCGCTTCGGCGAACTCATGCGCATGGTGCTTCATGGTGTCGTTGACGCCCCAGATCTCCATGATCGCGACGACAGCGCCCTTGATCGGCCCGTCTGGCGTGGCGACATAAGCCTGCATGTCGCCGTCTGATAGCGGGATAGTTACCCATTCTGTTTTCATGTCGCAGCTCCCCTAATTTCCTTCAACGATGATCATGTTGAAATCAGCCGCACCTTCACGCTTCGCCTTGGCAGCCTGATATTCGGGTGAGTTGTACATCGCCTTTGCGTCTTCGACGCTGTCGAACTTGATCACGACAATCCGGTGAGGCTGCCAGTCACCTTCCATAATTTCCGTCGCACCGCCACGGGTCAGGAATTCGCCGCCATATTTCTTGATGGCGTCCGGGGCGAGCGCGCCGTATTCGCCATAGGCGTTAGTATCGAAAATTTCTATATTCGAGATGATGTATCCGGGCATGTCACGCTCTTTCCTGGCGATGAAAGCGTCAGCATACAATCGTGAGGAAAGCGCGCAAAGGGTGAACCGGCATGGGGGAACCGGAGCGAGCGAGAGCGATGTGCCGGTCCTACGGTTTGATTCGGCCGGGAGTTTAGTATCCGATTCTGGCA
>MEHZ011574135.1_pt1 | contig 13647 bp, 14 predicted proteins | sample 897221 | NCBI WGS metagenome assembly MEHZ01 (sample SAMN05514161, study PRJNA337945) | marine metagenome | isolation source: marine surface water | place: Arctic Ocean | collected 2007-12-13
GAAAACCCTAATTTGTTAAAAGAAATTGAAGATGGAAATAATAAAAATCTTTTAAATTGGTTAAGAAAAAACATACACAACAATGGCAAAAGGTTGGATGCAGATAAACTTTGTGAGAAAATAAGTGGTGAAAAACTTAATTTTAAATATTTTAAAGAATACGTTACTGAGAAATATTCTAAAATATATTCATTATAACTGAATCGTAGCAAGATTACAACCTTATACTAAATAATTTTCTAAAAAAGCTCGAAATTAGGAACGTAAGGCCCACCAAAAATAAACCCACTCATTTGAGTGGGTTTTTGTATTATTGCATAAATTAAACACAACACTTAAAAAAACTAAAATGAAATTTTATAAGACACTTTTTATTGCTTTATTATTACTTAGCACTTCATTATTTGCACAAAAATATCCAACATTGAATATTGGACAAAAAATGCCTATGCAAGAAGTAAAAATATTTGACATAAGCGAGGAGAGCATGACGCTTAATGAGAACATAAAAAGCAATGGAATATTGGTTGTTTTTACTTCCAACTCATGTCCGTTTGTTGTGATGTGGGAAGACAGATATAAAATACTTGAAGAAAAATGTATGAATAGTGATTTGGGCATGGTATATATAAACTCCAATCAAGCTAAAAGAGATGGAGATGATTCAGTTGAAGAAATGAGAAATCATTCTAAAGAAATGGGATATACTATTCCATATTTGATAGATGAAAACAGCAAATTAGCAAATGCGTTTGGTGCCAAAACAACTCCCCATATATTCTTATTTAATAGTGAAAAAAAATTAGCCTACAAAGGAGCAATTGATGATAACTATAAGTCAATTAATGATGTTACTAAGAACTACTTATTAAATGCATTAGAAGAAGTTAGCAATCAAAAAAGTGTTAGTGTTAATGATACAAAAGCAGTAGGATGCAGTATTAAAAGAGTCAAAAAGATCAAAGATAAATAACACTAGAACTACAACCTTATAATTAATAATTTTCTAAAAAAGTTCGAACTTAGGACCGTAAGGCCCACCAAAGCGGAATCCATCTCATTATGAGTTAAGATTCCGCCTTTTTAGTTTTATAAGATTAAATTTATAAAAACCATTTATACTATGGCCTTAGATAAGTGTTCTGGATAAATTCGTTATCGGTTAGAGTAAGTAAAAAAGTATGTAAATCATCTTTTTCATCCTGACTTAACCCTAGCGGAAGTATTAAAGAACTCTTGTTTACATGACTTTTACCTCCTGAATTATAATGTTCTATCACTTGTTTTAAAGTTTTTATACTCCCATCATGCATGTACGGAGCTGTAAGTTCTATATTCCTTAAAGTTGGGACTTTGAATAAAGCAATATCATTAGAATCTTTACTAAATCTAAATCTACCAACATCCGCATAACTTGAATACAAGCCGTTATTCTCAAAACTATAGTTTGTAAAATTAAAACCTTTATGACAGGCTGAACATTTCAGTTTATCACTGAAAAATAAATCCATTCCTTTTTTCTCTTTGGGGTTTAATTTTTCTTTTTTATTAACGTATTTGTCGTATTTACTATTTCCACTAATTAGCGTTCTTTCAAACAAGCTAATCGATCGAGTTATTACATAATAGTCAGGTGCTCTATTGTAAGCTTCCTTTGCCATTTTTACATATGATGAATCTTTCTCAAGTAGTTTACCTATATCCACTATATTATGATTGAATTCATTTTCTTCTTGAATTGGAACTAGAACTTGCATTTCTAGAGTTGGAACTCCTCCTTCCCTTAGTAAATAAGGATGGTATGCCACATTTACTAAACTGGGAGCATTTCTTTTTCCTGGTCTATTTTTTATTCCTGGACTAAATGCTCTATTATCACTAAATGCTAATTCAGGTAAATGACAACTAGCACAACTAATAGAAGAATCTAAAGATAAAATATTATCGTAGAATAATTTCTTTCCTAAATCCCATCTAGCTTGAGTAAATTCATTTCCTTCAGGATGATTTACTACTGGAAAATGTGTTGGAATTTTTGTGATTGAATATTTCTCACCTTCTAGTTTTATAAATATCGAACAAGCACCAAGAAATACTAATAATATTAGGTAGTTTAAATTTAGTAATATCTTCTTCATTAAATATTAAAAGGGACTTGCAAATCTTGAATCATTAGTCATATCTGTGTCTGTTAATGATTTCAGAAAAGCCACTAAATCAGCTTTATCTTCAGTAGTTAATAGCAAGCCAGTTGCTCTTGTATTTTCCAGAGCGGGATCAATTGTTGATGAAAAAACTAAGCCCTCATTATAATGATTCACAACTTCCTCTAAAGTGCTAAAGCGACCATCATGCATGTACGGAGGTGTTAATTCAATATTTCTTAGAGTCGGAACTTTAAACTTGGCCCTATCTAAGGGGTTTAGAGTAACCATCATTCTTCCATCATCAAGAAAACTAACATCATCATCTAATCCATTATTCATGTAAAGATCATTTTCGAAATTGTTTCCTGAATGACAATGCACACAATCTGCACCAGATGTCTCTGGGAAAAATGGATTGTATTCTGCAAAAAATAAATCTTTCCCTCTTTGCTCAGAAAGGGTAAGCGTTAATTCTCCTCTTTCAGATTTATCATATTTACTATTCCATGATACAATAGAATTCATGAACTGTTCTAAAGCCAATGAGATTTTTAAACTATTAATATTACTATTACCAAATGCTCTCTTAAATTGATCTAAGTATGCTTGTGAAGAGTTCAGTTTTGTTACTACATTTTCCAAAGTTTCGTTCATTTCTAATGAGTCTTGTATTGGAAGAATAGCCTGGTCTCTTAGTAAATTAGCTCTTCCATCCCAGAAAAATTCATTGTTATTCCAAAGCATATTAAAGGATGCCATTGCTTGCCTTCCTCCTTTTAAACCTAGAATTCCAGTTGAAAATCGTTCTGTATCTGAAAAACCATTTTCTTGAACATGACAACCTGCACAAGCCAAAGTGCCATCTCCAGATAGTTGCTTGTCATAAAATAACATCCTGCCTAATTCAACTCCCTGATTAGTTAGTATATTGTCCTCAGGAATAGAAGGTGTTGGTAATGTTCCATGCTGTAAGTAATAAGGAGTATTATCATACAATACTGGTGGAACATATTCAGTAATTTCTTCATCTTTTTTACAAGCTTGAAAAACTAAAGAAATTGCAATTAGTAAAAATATATTTTTGAAAATACGATTAAAATTGAATAAAGAAAATGACATGGGTTAATCTGTTACAATTAATTTTTCTGTGTTTGTTACCTCTCCATTAATTGATTTTAAGTTAACAAAGTAAACTCCTTTTTCCAATCCATTAAAAATAAATTGATTTGAGTTGTCTAGTTTTTGAATAGCAATTACTCTTCCACTTAAATCCACAATCTCAATAGTTGATTTAGTTAACTTTCCATCATATTTAAAGGTGAGGGCTTCTCCATTTCGCTTAGGGTTTGGATAGATTTCAAAATTATTATGATCATTAGCAATTTCATCAAAAGCAACAGTAGATCCTGTTGCAGTAAAAACATTATCTCTAAAGTTTTCTAACATTTTTTTCGCCTCATTTATCTCACCATGTGAAACAGTACCTGAAGCTACATTAATATCTTTAATTGCTTGCTCATAATCTGCATTTAGCTCAATTGTTAATCCATTTGCATCACTCGTTCCAGCCGTTAAGATGGTTTGATTAAAATAGTTTACATCTCCTAATCCATGTAATTCAAATACTTGATTTGGGTTAGCTAATCCAGCCATACCTTCCATTGCAACAAATCTATATCCTGCATTCCAACCCCAATGCATTGAAGGAGATTTAGGAGACAAAGGGCTTGATGAGGAGAGTAAAGAAGGGTCATTATGATTTTCAGGTGTTTCTACTCCAATACTAAAAGAAATACTTTCTATTGTTGTAATGTTATAATTTCCTAGAAATTCATTTACTGGGGTAGAAGCATTTGCTAATATCCAAGTATTGGAAACATTAGTTACTGTACCTCCATCATGGCTAATATTTATAGAGGAAATATAATATTCCATTCTATTGATATTAAAATTATCAGAAATATTATTTGAAACTGTAGTGTTAAATGTAAATGGTGAAGTTCCAAGTAAATGATTGATTTTGAGATATATATCAGATTGACTATATGCAGATAAAGAGAATGCTAGTGCGAATAAAATTGTATAAATATATTTCATAATTGAGGTTTTATAATATTATTTCAAATATAGTCTAAAAAAAATTAATAAATTCCTTTATTTTTTGCTCTAACAGTACTTCCTCTTGCAATGCCTAAAATCTCAGAAACTTCTTTGTTAGGTACTTTATCAGTTGTTGTAAGTATCATAATTTAATTTTTATAAACTTAATCATTCTTAATTAATTTATCTTCAACATTTTTATTAATGTTCTAATTAGTCTTTTTATCACAGATAAGCTCTCGTAGAGCTACTTATAGAGCCTATAGGTCTTCCTGTAGGGTTTCTGCTTGTTTCTTTCTTAAATAGCATATTATATCGTTTAATATATATTAGAAAAAATGCCTTTTATTTGAATTTATTCTATAACTATTCTTTTCTCTACTGTTCCATTATTGAATAAATAGAGTAAAGATTTATTTGTTTGTTTTGTTTCTCTTCCTAAGATGTCTGTTACTTTTAGAAGTTCTTTGTTTGTAGAGTGTTCTTGTATTGCAGAAGGAGGGCAGTTAGTGCTAAAGTAATGTTGACTATCTATACTAGTCCAATTGATAGTAGAGTAAGTTACATCATCAACATTTATACAATATAAATTTGGATTATTAGTAATATTAAAGATGGAGAAATTTTGATTATTCCCGTTACTTACATCTAGACTTGTGAGTTGATTATAGTCACAAAGCAAATAAGTTAAAGCAGTATTTTGACTTACATCAAGGCTTGTGAGTAAATTATAAGAGCAATTAAAAGATTCTAAATCAGTGAAATCTTCAATTCCTGTTAAATCAAAAACTCCAATTGACTGACCCGCACCATAAGATAAATCTAAATATGTTACTGTATCAATAGCTGATGTAAAAACACTATCATCATAATGGAATCCATTTCCCATGCCATTATTTTCTAAGTATGTTTCAAACCAATCATCAGGAATAAAAGTTTGTTGCCCAACCCCAATAATAGGAATACATAACAATATAAGAATTAGTTTATTCATAATCTTAGTTTATTTCTGATTTACTGTTTTATTCTATAACTATTCTTTTTTCTACTGTTCCATCATCATAGATGTAAAAGAGAACTTTATTATAATTAGCTTTTGTTTCTCTTGCCCATAAATCTTGAATACTAATTATTTTACGATTATTAATGTTAGAATTCAAAAATTGAGATGACAAAACGGGATTGACCAAAACACAGTTCTTAATAGAATCCAGTTGAGAATAAACTAAATTACCGCTATTAAAATAACAACTTAGTTTTCCAGCACCATTTACATTAGGAGTTCCACCTGGTGCATTTATTAAGCTTAATGATCCTATTCCTTCAATCCATACCGCTGATTCATTAATATTTAGAGATAACGATGATAAATAAAAAACTTCATAATATAATCCATCTTGTAATTGTAGCCATACTAATGAATCTACAACATAGTATCCTGGATTTGTAATAAATGGACTAATTGGATTAAATATATTTATTGAATCTCCTTTTTGCAAATCAAAATCATACAATAGGACTTCTTTTCTTATATTATTTTGTAAAAATGACATATATATATTTTGATTTTGTATATTTTCTCTTAACCAAAAAGTTTTTGAAATAAAATGATATCCGTTTAATATAGAATAATTATATCCATTATATATCGTATCACCATCTAGAAAATAAATATCTGTTTTACATCCATTATAACAAGAAGTAACTTGCCACTCAATATCATTAGAAAGCATTTCATTATATGTTTGTGAAAATGTTTTTTGAAAAATCATAAAAAAAAATAAAATACAAATAAATTTAATTTTCTTCATTTTAGTTATTGTTTAGTTTATTGTTTCTAGTTTATAAAAAATTTATAAATCAATTCAGTAAAAATATCCATTTAGCAAAAACTATATATAATGTTAAAATAGGTTTGCTTAACATAAAATTATGACGCTATTTCTATAGTTTTTTTATTATTAATCTATTTTTTATTGATTAGCTTGTGACTGTATATAGCCGCAGGAAAATAGAGGATTACCTCAATATTAAACCATAATGGGTGTGGCAGTAAATATAAATTATAAATACCTGTTATAGTGAAAAAAACACTTATTATATAAATAGGGATAATATTTTTACTTATTAATGTAGTAGAAATACCTGCTAAAAAAGTTCCGCCTATATGAGCTAACATTATAAATAACAATGACCCAAGTGGTGCTATACAAATATATTCACCAATAGCTATCATATCATCCATATCTGTACCTTCAGGCAATGGATAAAATACCATTCCTAAATAATGGATTCCCATAATTGCTATATTACCAACAAATAAACCAACTAAAACAGCTAAAAAACTTCTTATCATTTAAGTAATATTTTTTATTACTTAATTTTTCTTTTCTCTATAATATTATCAATAAAATTATTTAAATATTCACCATAACTAACTACAGGAAAGGATAGTAATATAAGTATTATTTTTTTCATCAAAGTCAATAATATTATTGACATTCACATCCAAAAGCTTCTATTACAGCAACCGCTGAATTATAATCATCTTTTGATTCAAAATCATCTTGACATAATTCAGTTTGTTCTAAAGTCACTTCATCAGGACAGTTTGCACAATCTACACATTTGGTGCAAGAAGTAAAAAAAGCAGAAATAAGTGTTATAGTAATAATTTGTAAAATTTTCTTTTTCATAATATTAGTTTATTTTTAAAATATTGTTTTTTTTTTTAAAGTTAATAATTTATAATTAAATAATTTTCAGTTATAAATGAATAAGGAAATGGCTAGTAAATCTAATATTAATCTTGATGGCATCTTTTCTTCTCTAAATAGAATGTATGATTGTTTTGAAATTAATAAAACTAAATACAAAAAAGTTGCATTAATTAATAAAATAGTTGATGTTTAGGAAAGGATATAAAATAGAAAACCACTCAAATGAGATGGTTTCTTTTAGGTGTGGAGAGAGGTTTGTAATTTCTCTAAAAAAAATCTTTTTTTGAAATATAAATTCTTTGAACATCAAACTTCACTACATTTTAAAACCTTATGAAAACAAGCAATATTAGTGTAAGAGTTTGTTTATGAGCTTCAAGATAATATATATTCTTTCTCATTCATTTCAGTTAGATCTTACCATTTCTTAAATCATCAATAATAGTAGCTTAGTGATTACAAATTTTAATATTAAAAGCAAAGACAGTATAGTTTTAATTTTTAAAATTAAAAATAGGAGGGATATTTTTGTTCTAAATATGATTTTATAATCGGAATATCCTTTTTAGATGTTAAATCAGGGACATGCTCAGAAAATGGAATTCCTTTCATATATGAACTAGTTTTATTGATCATATTCATTATAGCAGTTGGAAGCTCTTTTTCGTTTCTAATTGGATTTATTGGGCAATATTTTAAAAAAGAATAAATTTCAGAACCCGAAAATTTAAATATATTCATACTTACCCTAAATTTTCCTTCTATATCTTTATAATCATTAACCCTGTCTTTAGAAGGTTTTTCAATTATAGCTTCCAAATAAGATTTTTTATTTACTAGCGTTAATGCAAAAAGTTCAATTTTTTTCATAGGATATATCAAACCATCACGATCATAATTAATAAAGGCATTGGAATCTTTACAATTTAATAATGCTTTTAATGATTCTACTGAATATAAATTATCGCTATTACATACGGTAAATGCTTCGTTTTGTAATTCTGGAAATTGTTCTAATGCCTGAAAAAGAGCATCTGCGGTACCAAAAGGTTTTATTCTGTCCTTTAATACGTATTGGATAGCATATGATATATAGAGCTCATTAAAAAAGTTATTTTTTAGTTTATTACCATAATAATTTTTAAATAGTTCTTCCTTTTCACTAATAATAATAATAACATTTTTATAACCTGCTTTTTCGGCATTTAATAATAAGAAGTCTAGAATTGGTCTATTATTTTTACCAAAAATTAGTAAAGATTTATTTCTTTTATTGGCATTGGTGATTTCTTCATCGGAAAGATTTTCGTTACCTAAAGATTTTTTCATCCTTGAGGAAGATCCACCTGCTAATATAACTAAGTTTTTAGGCATCTGTTAAAATTTTTGTTCCATTTGCAACACAAACCGGATAGGCATCTTTGGCTCCAGCTTTTTTAATGGCTATACTTATCTCATCTTGTAAATGACTTGGGCATAAGGCTAAGATACAACCACCGCCGCCAGAGCCAATAATTTTTGCTCCATATGCACCTGCTTCAATTGCAGCATTAATCATAGCATCTATTTTAGGAACAGTTAGTTTCAAACTATCACGCAATATTCTATGATGTTGATTGATTAAGTTACCAATTAGCGGATAGTTAAGTGATGTTTCTTTTAATAATTTAAGCCCTTTTTGAGTAATTGTATGATTTTGTATGGCAGCATAAAAAAAAGGTTTTAATGCATCGGGCAATAATGTTTTATAATTTTCATAATCTTTTATGCTTGCTTTTTCAAGCACAAAGCTAGCTTCTTTATCTTGGATAATTTTTAATGCTTTTATAGCATTTGATTTACAACTTCCTAATAAACCAATGGTGTCTTTTGCTACTCCAGATTCACCCAATACCATTCCATCTATAGAATTACCAATGAGTTCATAATTAAAATTTTCACCTGTTTCAATAAAAACAATATTTCCAATACCAATGGTATATTGATCCATTTTTCCTCCTGGTGAATTATGCTCAAGTACTTCAGCTTCGTATGCCAATTGTGAAATAAATTCTTGGGTAATTTTATTATCTACATTAAAAGCCTTTAGTAAAAAATGAATCCAAGCTACTACCACAGCAGATGAACTAGAAACTCCTGCGTTTATAGGGATGTTACCACTTATGTTGATGTCATAGCCAACATTTATTAAAACGCCATGTCTTTTAATTACTCGAATTGCAGAAGCAAAATGATCTCCTTTTTCTAAAGTTTCAAATGTTTCGGAAATATCAATACTTCTTTCTAATTGGATATCTGGTAAGATTAATTTTAATGTTTTTTTATTATTTCGTTTAGCAGTAAGTGTGATATGCTTATCAATTGCACAAGCAATTACAGGTAAACCTAAATAATCCTGATGATCTCCAAATAAGCAAATTCTTGCTGGAGCACTAAGTGAAATAATAGTATTCATGAAATATTTTTAAAATTTGTTTTTATCCCAGTTGTAAGGAGTGCGCTTTACCCAATTACCTCTAGTAAAGTCTGGAAAATCTTGAGGTTCTCCATTATTTGCAATCGAAATTTCTGAAAGCGGAGTAATGGCACTCCAAGCAGCAGCGTCGTAGACATCTAATGGTGGAGCAATATTTTGTTTTGCAGATTCTATAAAGGCATTAATAATAAAAAAGTCCATTCCTCCATGACCAGCTCCAGCTGCATGAGCGCCAAATTTTTTCCAAAGTGGATGATCATATTTTTCTAGCCATTTAGTAGCATCATCCCATTGATGTGGTTTTTCAGCTTCACCTTCAATATAAATTCGATTACCATCTACTTCCCATAATCCTTTACTTCCTTGAACTCTAAAACCGAGTGAGTAGGGGCGGGGGGAGTTGCAATCATGCGTTACAATTATGGTTTCTTCATTAGCAGTTTCAATTGTTGAGGTGATAATATCACCTTGTTTAAATTTAAGTTTTGCATTTGGATGGTCTTTTCCGCCAACATCTTCAATATATTTATTCAGCCCAACACCTTTGGTTGCATGAGAAGTCATAGATACAAAACGGTTGCCTCTATTGATATTACACATAACTGCAATCGGTCCAATTCCATGTGTAGGATATAAATCGGCATTTCGTAAAAGAGAATGTTGGGTGCGCCAAACAGATTCCGAAATTCCTTTTTCACCAAATTCAGCTCCTTTTCCGTAAGCTGTTTTGCCGTCATTAAATTTCACAAACCGTAAGTCATGTTGATACCCACATCTAAAATGAAGTAATTCTCCAAATACATTTTGTTTTACCATGTTCAATACCGCTAAAATATCTCTTCGATAACATACATTTTCCAAAATCATTAAATGAGAACCTGTCTCTTCATGTACATTTACCAGGTCCCAACATTCCTCAATGGTATTTGCAGCAGATACTTCTAAAGCTGTATATTTTCCTGATTTCATAGAATCTTTAGCCATTTTTGTATGCCATAACCAAGGGGTTGAAATAATAATAGCATCAATATCTTTAATTGCTAAAAGGTTTCTATAATCATAATCGTGTTTTCCAAAAACCTTTGCTTTCTTTCTTCCTTTTGCTATAATTAAATCTTGAGTAATAGAAATTCTTTTCGGATCGATATCACAAATAGCTATAATATTACAATCTACTCTAGACAATAAATTATTTAAGTGATTAGTCCCTCTAATTCCAACACCAATGAGTCCAATATTCAATTTTTCTTTTTTAGTTTTATTATTACCAAATGTTAAATATGGAGATAAAGTAATTCCTAATCCCAATGATGTAGTTTTCTTTACAAAATTTCTTCGCGAACTCATAGTTTGTATTTTTAGATTATTATAAAAGTTTAATTATAAAACTAAATAATTACAACATAATAGAAATATTTAAATTTTGATTTTACTAATTTAAAGTTCTTATTAAGTTCTTATTAAGATTAATTTAATATTTTAATCTGTGAATTTAGAAAAAATATTCTTAATAATTGCGCTTTTAATAATTTCAAACTTTTAAGAAATTATCTTTATTTACTAATTAATTTAATTGTAGAACTAATAATGATAATTACTTTCCAAACTGCTTACTTAATTTTACAAATGATTCATTTGATCCATTCTCAATAGGAATTAAATAGAATGAATATTGATGCTTAACATCTCCATATATAAGATATTTTTCTTGTGGTTTTGAATACCAACTATCATCTCCAGCAACACCACGTTGAATAAGGTCAATATTTAATTGTACTAAATCTTGTTCTAGAATATCTGTAGTATGTTTTGAATAATTTGCTTCGAGAGTTCCATCAATCAGATATCTTTTGTCAACTGCGGTAGAACCGCCATAATCAAGTCCAGGAGTAATATCAAAATCTTCGTTTGGCATATGTAAAGCACTAATTCCTAGTCCGTTTTTAATGTCTTCTGAAACAACCATTAATCCGTTTCCACTATTGTTAACTAGAGACACCCATCTTACCTCTGTTTTATAACCGTTTTCTGAAGGTCTAATATATGGCACGTATTGATTTGAAACTGTAGACTTGTATAAATCTACAAAAGCAGAATGCTTTCTATCTTGATAATTTTCCCATGGGCCTCTACCAAAGTAAGTCAACTCATTATATTGCTTTTGTAATTGCATGCGCATACCAATTCTTGGCAAATCTCCTTTATAAGAAGTAGTCCCTAATGTGTTTTCAATACGAACAACTCCATTCCCATTTATAGAATAAACACTTGTAAATTGAGTTTCTACTCCTGGTAATTTGTAAATTACTATTAAATCAACTTGGTTAGCGGATAGTTGATTTGAATTAATTGCTATCACTTCAGAAAATAAGGATGCTTTTTTCCATTCTATATTTCTATGCTGCATTTTGTTTCCAATATCATTATCTGTAACAGCTCTCCAAAAATTGGGTTTAGGTCCTTTTCCGTCTTTTAATAATTGGTTGTTTTTGAATTTGTATGACGTCAAACGTCCTTCTTTTTTGTTAAATACTAACTCTAAATTTGTATTTGAAACTATTGTGTTTAAACCATCTTTCTTCACTGATAAATCGATGCCATTCCCAACGCTTACAGTTTCTTTATTGTATTTAGCATCTAATCTTATTTGCTCATGAGCAACTTCAAAACCGGCAGGTAATAGTCCCCAATCGTTTTTAGTACTTGCGGAAATTTCAACAAAATATTCTGTATTTGAATGATAGGTAACATCTCCTAGATTAATTCTAATTAATTTTCCTGTATGAGTTTCTACAGAAATTGTCTCAAAAGGAATGGTCTTCAACACCTTTCCATCAGCTTTTATAGTAGCCGTGATATCAAAAATATTTAGATTTGTAAAATCATATAAATTTTCTATTAAAATTCGAATTTCATCGTTGCTATTGATTCCTTTTTCTTTAAAATTAATAAACTCATGCGCTTTTTTAACTTCATACAATGCGGGTTGAGGGGTTCGGTCTGGAAAAACAATTCCATTATTCAAAAATGTTCCATCTGATGGCATATCTTTTCCATAATCTCCACCATAGGCATAATACCTCTCTCCATTTTCAGCTTTTTTCCAGATAGATTGATCTACCCAATCCCAAATAAATCCACCTTGTAGGTTGTCATATTGTTCAATAATATCCCAATAATCTTGAAAATTACCAGTACTATTACCCATTGAGTGTGCATATTCACTAGGTATAAAAGGACGATCTGTTTTAGACTTTCCAATCTCTTGGAATAATGCTGGTGTCGGATATTGCGGGACAATAATATCTGTATTCCAATCCATCTCATACAAGCTACCATCTTCATCTTTATAAGTTCTTTCGTATTGTACAGGTCTTTTTGATTTGTCGTTTGCTTTTATTGCTTTATAACCTTTATAAAAATTAACGCCATTGCCTGCCTCATTACCCATTGACCAAATAATAACAGATGGATGATTTTTATCTCTTTCCACCAATCGTACCATTCTATCTATATGTGCCTTTTCCCAGCTCTCATTTTTTGCTAATGAACGTTCAGCATAATACATACCATGAGATTCAATATTAGCCTCATTTACTACATATATTCCGTGAATATCACACAATTCATAAAACCTTCTTCCTCTTGGATAGTGACTCAATCTAACTGCATTAATATTATTTTCTTTCCATAACCTAATGTCTTTCAGCATCATTTCTTCAGACATAACATGACCTGTTTCTGGATCTGCTTCTTGAGCATTTACGCCTTTTAAAGTAATTCTTTGACCATTAACTAAAAGAAGCCCATTTTTAATCTCTACAGATCTAAATCCGATTTTAGCAGCGGTAGATTCTATAGGGTTTCCATTTTTGTCTTTCAACTCAATAACTAATGTATATAAATTCGGATGCTCAGCACTCCATTGTTTAGCGTTTTCTATAGTTTCTTGAAAATTTACCTGATTTTCATTATTTTTAAAAACTGCCAATTCAGAAGATTTTAAAACGATTATCTTCTCACTAGAATCATATAATTTACAGATTACTTGCGATATTTTATTTTTTGAAAAGTGATTTTCGATAACAACATCTAAATCTAATAATCCATTTTTATAGGCTCCATCTAAATTTGAAACCACCTCGAAATCTTTTATTCTTAATTTAGGTTGCGCATAGATATATACACTACGCTCAATTCCGCT
>MEHZ011586173.1_pt1 | contig 13647 bp, 12 predicted proteins | sample 897221 | NCBI WGS metagenome assembly MEHZ01 (sample SAMN05514161, study PRJNA337945) | marine metagenome | isolation source: marine surface water | place: Arctic Ocean | collected 2007-12-13
CGCGAAGGCGTGTGCCGCGCCCTTGACCGGGCCGAGGCCGCCGACCTGCGGCTTGTCGTGTTCGATGCGAGCCGTGCGCCCGACGCGGCGAGTGTGGCACAGCTCTCGGGGGGGGCTGGCGGTTCCGTCGGCGGGTCTGCTGGTGCTGTACTCGCCATTGCCAACAAGTCCGACCTGGTTGATCAGCCGCTAACGGCCATCGTCGGTGTCCCGGCGCTCGCGATTTCGGCAAAGACCGGCGACGGCCTGCCCGAACTGCTGCGCCGTCTCGAGGGCCATGCGGCGGAAATCATGGCGGGGGGCGAGGGTGTACTGCTGACCCGGCTGCGTCACCGGGTGGCGCTGACCGACAGTGCCGATGCCCTGGAGCGGGCGGCGGCGGTACGGGGCGGCGCTGGCGGCAGCGAGCTCGTGGCCGAGGATTTGCGTCTGGCCGCAAGGGCGCTCGGACGGGTCACCGGGCGGGTCGATGTCGAGGATTTGCTCGATGTGATCTTCAATGATTTTTGTATTGGTAAATAAATCAATATGTTGTGCTGCGACCTATAATCAGTCCAGTAATGTTTCACGTGAAACAATCGTGCCAACTCATTTGGTAATCATTTGCCGGGCCCCCCGATTGCTGCTTTACGGACCCGGAGGCCGACCTTATATTCCGCGCCATGTCGGGACCCGAAATTTCAGATGATGCCGCCGACCGTGCCTATGACGTGATCGTCGTGGGTGGCGGTCATGCCGGCTGTGAAGCCGCGGCGGCTTCGGCACGCCTCGGCGCCCGCACGCTGCTGGTCACACATAAGGCATCGACCATTGGCGAGATGTCTTGCAACCCCGCGATAGGTGGGCTCGGCAAGGGCCACCTGGTGCGCGAGATCGATGCGCTGGATGGCATCATGGGTCGGGTCATCGACCGCGCCGGTATTCAGTTTCGAATTCTCAACCGCCGCAAGGGGCCGGCCGTGCAGGGCCCGCGCGCGCAGGCCGACCGCAAACTCTATCGCCTTGCGATGCAGGAAATCCTCGCCGATCAGGCAAACCTCGATATCCGCGAAGGTGGCGTCGAGGATCTGCTGCTGGAGGGTGAGGGGAGTAGTCAGCATATCGGCGGTGTGGTTCTGGCCGATGGTTCGTCTGTCCGCAGCACCCGCGTTGTGCTGACCACCGGCACCTTTTTGCGTGGCCTTATTCATATCGGCGAGCAGAAGATACCAGCCGGCCGGGCCGGTGAGGCGCCGGCGCTCGGCCTGTCCGACACGCTTGAGGCCTTCGGCTTTGCGCTCGGGCGGCTCAAAACCGGCACGCCGCCGCGGCTCGACGGCACCACGATTGATTGGGGCGCGCTTGAGGTTCAGCCTGGTGACGACCCGCCCGTGCCGTTTTCGACCCTGACGGACAAGATCACGACGCCGCAGATCGCCTGCTACATCACCTATACCAGCCCTGCGGCGCATGACATCATTCAGGCCAATATTCACCGCGCGCCGATGTATTCCGGCCAGATCGAAGGTACCGGGCCGCGTTACTGCCCGTCGATCGAGGACAAGGTGGTGCGCTTCGCCGACAAGTCACGCCACCAGATTTTCCTCGAACCCGAAGGGCTGGACGACGACACGGTCTATCCCAACGGGATTTCGACGTCGCTGCCGGAAGACGTGCAGCTGGCCTTTCTGGCGCAGATTGCCGGGCTTGAGACCGCGCGCGTGATCCGGCCGGGCTACGCCATCGAATATGATTACGTCGATCCGCGCGAATTGCGCCCGACGCTGGAAACCCGCCGTTTACCGGGGCTGTACCTCGCCGGGCAGATCAACGGGACGACCGGTTACGAGGAAGCGGCGGCACAGGGCCTGATGGCTGGGCTGAACGCCGCGCGCGCCGCGGGTGGCAGCGATGTGTCGTTCACGCTGGACCGGGCCGACGCCTATATCGGCGTGATGATCGACGATCTGATCACCCGCGGCACGGCGGAACCCTATCGCATGTTCACGTCACGTGCCGAGTATCGCCTGACACTGCGCGCCGACAATGCAGATCAGCGCCTGACGGGGGCGGGTATTGCGCTCGGCTGTGTCGGGACGGTGCGGGAAACAGCTTTCAGGGGAAAGATGGCCGCACTCGATGTTGCACGTGAAATATTGACCGCGCTTACCGTAACCCCCCGGGAACTTACCGGCCATGATATAAAAGTCTCGCAGGACGGGGTTCCGCGCTCGGCGCTTAAACTGTTGGCGCATACCGGAAGTGGACCCGATGCGGGGATCGAGGCCGTGACCCGGGTGTGGCCCGAAACGGCGTCTATCGATCCGACGATCCTGCAGCAGGTCGCGCATGATTCTCTCTATGCCGGATATCTCGACCGCCAGCAGGCGGATATCACCGCGTTCCGCAAGGACGAGGCCCTTGCCTTGCCGGACGAGCTGGATTACGGGGAAATTGGCGGGTTGTCGAACGAGATGCGCGAAAAACTTGGTACTGCGCGCCCGGCTACGCTGGGGGCGGCCAGCCGTATTCCCGGCGTCACCCCGGCCGCGTTGACGGCGCTTCTGCGTCATGTCCGCCGAAGAGATAAGGCTGCCTGATTTATGACTCTTGATTCCCCCTTAACCCCTGAAAAGTTTGAAGAAATCACCATTGTTTCACGTGAAACAATGGACCGGTTGCAGATTTATGCCGCCTATCTCGAAGAATGGCAGCAGACCCTCAATCTGGTCTCCCGCAACAGCGTGCCGGATCTGTGGGACCGGCATATGCGGGATTCCATCCAGCTGGTCGAGCACCTGCCCGACGACGCCCGGTCGATCACCGATGTCGGCAGTGGGGCGGGATTCCCCGGACTTGTGTTGGCCATCGTCACCGGCCTGCCGACCGAACTGATTGAATCGCACGTCCGCAAAGGCGCGTTTCTGCGCGAGGTGGCCGCAGCAACCAATGCGCCGGTGACGGTCACCACAGCCCGGGTCGAGGACATTGCGCGCGAAAGATGGCCGCAGCGCCACGAATCGGTGGAAAACTCTGTGGGCGTTCTGACTGTCCGCGCCCTCGCACCGCTTGAAAAACTCTGCGGAATGGCTGATTTGCTGGGTGCCGATTGCAGCCTGTTTATGAAGGGCGGGCGCTGGAGTGAAGAATTGACCGTAGCCGAGAAACGCTGGAGAATAAAGCACCAAACGTTTGAGAGTGTCACCAGCCCGGAGGGCCGCATCCTGCGGATCACCGGCTTGAAGAAACGCTAGCGCCGCGACCCGTTTAAGCCGCTGGCTGAAAACGGCATGATCCGGCCTGGCTAAAGACCCGGCTAAAGGCAAGCCAGACACAGAATGCTCCCTCGGATCCGGACGCGCCCTGGATCGGGAACAGATAGACAGAGAACAGTTTCCGGGCATGAATCCCGGCCCCATCGGCAACAATTGGTCCAGATCCCCATGGCAGATGATATGGCAGAAGATTTCCCCGATACCCCGGCAGGCACTCCGGCAGTCATCGCAACGGATACCTTGACGGTATCGCCGCCTCCTGTCGGCGAGTTTTCAAATAATCAGGCCAATATTCAGGGGGGTGATCAGGTGATCGCAGACCCGACGGGGACAGACCAGACGGGAACGGGGCGGATCATCGCGGTTGCCAATCAGAAAGGCGGGGTTGGCAAGACCACCACGGCGATTAATCTCGCGACCGCACTGGCGGCAGTTGGCCGTCGTGTGCTGGTGGTCGATCTGGATCCCCAGGGTAATGCGTCGACCGGCCTCGGCATTGAGAGTGCGCGGCGGACGTGCGGCACCTACGATCTGTTGCTCGGTGAGATCACGCTCGACCAGGCACTGATCGACACCGCCGTACCCGGCCTCGCGATCGTCGCCTCGACCATGGATCTGTCGGCGGCGGAACTCGAACTGGTCGATATGGACCGGCGGGAGTATCTGCTGCGTGACGCGATCCGCAGTGCCGTGGCCCAGTTCGACTATGTGCTGATCGACTGTCCGCCGGCGCTCGGTTTGCTGACCCTGAATGGCCTGGTCGCAGCCGATACCGTGCTGGTACCGCTGCAATGTGAGTTCCTGGCGCTTGAAGGGTTAAGCCAGCTAGTGCGCACGATTGAACGGGTTACAGGACGATTCAATCCAACATTGCAACTCGAAGGGATCGTTCTCACCATGTACGATACCCGCAACAAGCTGTCGTCTCTGGTGTCAGATGACGTGCGCAGCTATTTTGGCGACAAGGTGTATGATACCGTTATTCCCCGGAATGTGAGGGTTTCAGAGGCACCTTCCCACGGAAAACCGGTGTTGCTCTATGACCTCGCCTGCACGGGATCGCAGGCCTATGTGCACCTTGCCGGCGAAGTTCTGCGCCGGGATGCACAGAAGAAAATAGATTCAAAAACAACCAAGACGGGCAATCTGGTGCCCGACAGCCTGCGTGACGGGATCGCTGTGGCGACACCAGCTACCACGACACCAGCCACCACGACTTCGACCACGGGGATTTCGGCCGCCGGGATTTCGGCCGCCAGGATTTCAGATCGGGCAGAGATCGTGGATCAGGCAAGGAAGACAGATCGCCCGCCAGAAGGCCCGGCAGGCGAGCTAGCCGACGACCGGACAGGAGAGACCCGATGAGTGACGAAAAACCCCGCCCGCGCCAGCTTGGCCGTGGCCTGGAAGCGCTGTTCGGTGAGGACCGCACCAATATTGCGGCCGCTGAGGAAGCGGTCGATGCCGGCGCCCGGCCCGCGCCGGCTGCTGAACCGGAAGCGCCAAGCGCCCCGGCGGAGACGCCGGTTGCCGCGCCTGCAGCAGCAGGCACTGCGCCGGCCGCCGCGCCGACAAAATCTGAAGGCGCCGCTGTTGGCTTTCGCATGGTGCCGATTGCGAAGCTCATCCCGAACCCGCTCCAGCCGCGCCGTCAGTTTGGCGATGAGGCGCTCCGCGACCTGACCAATTCGATCCGCGAGCAGGGCATTCTGCAGCCGCTGATCGTCCGCCCCACACGCAGCGAGCCTGGCAATTTTGAAATCGTCGCCGGCGAACGTCGCTGGCGCGCGGCCCAGCGCGCCCAGGTGCATGAAGCACCTGTCATCATCCGTGACTTCAATGATGCCGAAGCGCTCGCCGTTGCACTGATCGAGAATATCCAGCGCGACGAGCTGTCACCGCTCGAAGAGGCCGAGGCCTATGCCCGGCTGTCCCAGGATTTTGGCAAAACCCAGGAACAGGTCGCCGAGGTCGTTGGCAAAAGCCGCAGCCATATCGCCAACATGACGCGCCTGCTCGATCTGCCTGAAGAGGTGCGCGCGCTGCTGGCTGACGGTGCGCTCAGCGCCGGTCATGCCCGCGCTATCCTGCGCGCCGCAGACCCCGCAGCGCTTGCCCGCCAGATCATCGACGAAGGCCTGACCGTGCGTGATGCCGAACGCCTCGGCAAGGAACGCCGCGCCCGGCGCGGCCGCTCTGCCGGCGGTGCAAAAAGCACGGATAAAGCGAAAGCAAAAGATACCGATACCCTGGCGCTGGAACGCGCCCTCGGCAACGCGCTCGGCCTCCACGTAGATATCGTGTTTGACGGTAATGGTGGCCAGCTTCGGCTAGATTACAGCTCGCTTGAACAGCTCGACGACCTGATCGACCGGCTGATGGGCCGGGGTGCTGTGGGGGGTGGCGGCGAACATCTTGAATTCAGCCGGCTGAATGCCGATGAAGGCGCCCTGGCTGGACCCCCGTCTCCCTCGGGGCCGCGCGACGGTCCGCCGTGGGAAACCGCTCAGCGTCATGCACCCGACGACAGCGAGCCCGATGAGAATGCGGTCAATTTGGATCGGGCTCTGAGCGAACGGCCACCCGAGGACTAACGTTCTTCGGGACGGGCGCGCACCTTTGTTCGCTTCGCTGTCCCAGCCTCAGGATGCGTTTTCACCGGCGCTCTAAAGTACGATGCCAATCTGGGCGGCCAGCGTCTCTGCCATGGTTCCCGCGTCCCCCGGTGCGTAGGCGGCGGCGACATACCGGTCGGGCCGGACCAGCAGGATTTTACCCTTATAGGGTCCGAGCTTACGGGAGATGGCGTCTGCCGCGATGCCAACCATGTGCAGTATCTCGGTGTCGTTGCTTACGACCTGTTCCGTGTCGCCGGTGATACCGGGAATGAGGGCGACCCGCCTTGCAGCGAGATGGGCCCAGACCGGATGATTGAGCCTGGCCAGCCCGGCGGCCGCATTGGTCCCGATCGCGAGCAGGCAAAAGCCCGCACCCATGACGTCGTCCAGTTTTGTGGTGTTGCCATCCGCCCCGCCGCCCATCGTTATGCCTTTTACCAGTGTCACGTCCGGCTGTGGCAGCATACGGCCGACCAGGGTGCGCTTCGGTGTTTCATCGTCTGCGATGAGGAAGCCGTCCCGGAACCTTGGCTCGGGCTTGAATTTCATGCCGAGGAAATAGTCGCGCAGTTTCGGAATCAGCCCGGCAAAGCGAAAGAACGCAATCTGGCCATAGGTATGAAACCAGTTGCGCGGGACCATCACCCAGCCGATCTGGATCGCCATCTGGATCAGCGACCACGCATGGGGCTTTCGCTCGCTTTCATAAGTGTCCATCAGGGCCGGGCCGAACTGTCCCTTGACGACGGCAGCTGCCTTCCAGGCGAAGTTATTGGCGTCCCGCTGTCCGCTGTTCAGACCCTGCCCGGCATAGGGCGGGGTCAGATGGGCTGCGTCGCCCAGCAGAAATACGCGCCCGTCGCGCCAGCGGTCGGCGACCCGTGCCTGGAAGATGTAGACCACCTTGCGGATCACTTCGACCGGCCGGTCGCCGATATAGGGCCGCAACAGCTCGCGGATCTTTTCATCCTTTACGAATTCATCCGCATCTTCGCCCGCATGAACGACGAATTCCCAGCGTCGGGTCCCACCGAATCCGGGCAGGCTGATTGCCGGGCGGCGATGATCGCAATGGGCGACCGAATCCGGTGTGTCATCAAAATCGTTTATCGTGTCGAAGACGAGCCAGCGTTCCTCGAAGCTGGAGCCTTTGAGCTCCGCGCCGATTGCGCGCCGGATCGACGAGCGCCCGCCATCGCACCCGGCAAGATACGCAGCCCGAACGGATTTCGCGGAGCCGTCGGGGCTGCGCGTGAAGACCGTCACGCCCTCCGCGTCCTGTTCGAAGCGTTCGAAATCATGTTCGAACCAGACGTCTATGGTTGGAAAGCGCTTGAGCCCGTCGAGTAGTGTTGTCTCTAGTTCCGGCTGGTGGAACGCGGATCGCCGCGGATGGCCGAATTCGACGGTGGTTGGTTTGACGCGGGCGAATTCGCGCTGTTCCGGCGAATAGTAGCGCGACCCATAGCCCGGCATGGTGCGCGCAACGATGCGGTCGACCAGCCCGAGGGTCTGCATAGAGCGCAGCGATTCATCGTCGATCGATACCGCGCGCGGCTCATCCACGGTACCCGGATTGCGTTCAATCAGGACGGCCCGAATACCGGCAAGACCCAGATAGTTTGCCGTGGCGAGCCCGGCGGGGCCCGCGCCGACAATAACGATGTCGGTTGTTGTCAGCCTCGTATCCATGTTTTCTCTCTATGCACTTCCCGGTTTTCGCCCCGGTTTTCGCCCTGAATTCCCCTGCGGCGCGGCAATGCGTGTGGCAGGTTTCGCGGTGCGATGAGGGGAGTTAGTTGTATGTTGCAGGGAGGTATAAATGGCGGGGCCATCGAGAAATTCCGGATCGTTACCGTGGACGAATTCGCAGAGAAGAGAAACAGGTCGGCATGCAGTCGCTGCCGATCTTCGGGAATTGCGGGCGTGTTTGCAAGAAAGTGCTAAACAGAAACGACGCGCTTACGTGAACCCCGGTTAATAATTATTAAAAGCTTTCTGCCTTATGGTTGCAGACCCAATTTTGGGATTTACCAATTATGCGCGGAAAATGATCAGCTACGAACTGCATACGCTCAGAAAGCACGTGAGCACCAAGGAATGGGCGATTGATGCCGTGTTCGAGGATCGTGCGCTCGCGCTTCATGAAGCGGCGATCATGGATAACAGCAATCGCTATGCGGGTATCCGCGTCATTGCCGAGGATCACAATACGGCTAGCGGAAATACCAAAGCGACGACTATTTTCCGCGGCGGCCTTAATTTCGAAGAGGCAAAGGCGAAAGTTGTCGAAGGGACCGAGGGCGCCGGAAGGCGTCTGCCGCCGGAGCCGCGGAAAACCGTTCGGCGGCCATCGGTCGCTGCAGCGGGTGACAAACGCTCTGTGATGTTGCTTGTCCCGATGCTGCTGCTTTGCCTGCTGATCGGCATCGGCAGTATGTATGCCTTTTACGCGCTGGTGCCTGACTAGGCTCCCCGATCTGTCTCCGGGCTGACGTTGCCCGGTTTCGAGATTTCGAAGATTGTTTCCGGTCATCAAAGACAAACCGACAACGATCAAACGACTTGCTGCTCGGCCTTTATGCCTGCTTCACGCTCCGGCGTGCGATGGCGACATAGATCAACGCAGTGGCAAACATGATCAGGCTGTAGGTTGCAGCCGGTACAGCCACCAGGCCGCCGCCGAACAGTATGGCCGCAACCGCAATGGCGAGCGTGCCGTTCTGCAACCCGCATTCCATTGAAATCGCAATCCGCTGGCGCGGTCCGGAGGCAAATAGCCGGGCGATACAATAGGCGAGAACCATCATCACCAAGTTGAGCGTGAGGGTGATCAGTCCGGCCTGGGCAAAATAGGTGACGATGTTGGCGCGTTCCTGATAGATCGCTCCGGCGAGAACGATGGTGAACAGCACCGTCGAGATATGCCGTGCGGCGGGCTCGACCCGACGGGAGAAACCTGCGGCGAAATGGCGGACCAGCAGGCCGATGGTCACCGGCACGGTCACGATTACAAAGACGCTGATGGCGGTTTTCGCGACCGAGACATCGCCGGTCGCGGAACCATCCATCAGCCGGTCATGGGCGAACACGACGATCAGCGGGATGGTGACGACGCAGACCAGGCTGATCACCGCGGTGAGCGAAATCGATAATGCGACGTCGCCACGGGCAAGGGCGGTCAGGATGTTCGATGTGACCCCGCCAGGTGCGGCGGCGATGATCATCACGCCCAGCGCAAGCTCCGGCGGCAGCGACCAAACACTCACCAGCAGCCAGGCGACCGCCGGCAGCAGGATCAGCTGTGACGCCACACCGATCAGAAAATCCCGCGGCTGGCGTGCGACCCGGGCGAAGTCGGCAAAAGTAAGCCCGAGCCCGAGCGCGAACATGATAAAGGCCAGCGCGACTGGCAGCACGATGTCGGTTATGATTCCCATGATCCCCTCTTCGATTTCCCCGGCGGCCCGAGCTGTTTGGCCAGATCGGTTTATACCGACTCCCTTTACACGGAATCACTCCCGGTGGCACCCTGAACACAGGCTGAACGCGGGCAGTCTTTATTTTCGGTGCCAGGCGTGGCCCATGCTTGCTTGGCCGATGTTAGTGTGTTCGAACCTGTCCATCGCAACAAGACGCACCGGGACGGCGTGTTTGGGCGGCATCTCGGGTTGATCAGGTTCGACACCGCTTAAGTACGTAATGTAACGGCTTAAGCACAGAGCACAGACATAAGGTAGTATTCGTGACCAGAATTTTCCGTATTGGCGCTTTCGCCGCCGCTTTTGTGTTCTCGCCCGCCCTTATGCAGGGCGTGTCGGCCCAGGATAAATCGCCGGAGAAGGCCCAGAGCCAGGCGGGGGCGACCGGGGCGACCGGGGCGATCAAAGCGGATCCGCTCCCGCCGGAGCTGCGCCGTGCCTTCGAAGGTGTAGTTCGTGACTATCTGTTGAAAAACCCTGCCGTTATCCGCGAGGCAATGCAGGTTCTTCAGGCGCGGGAAGAGGCTGAAAAACAGGCTGCCGCCTCGCTGGCGATGAAACAGTACCGCTCGGAGCTGCTGCAGAATGCGAACTCGCCGGTCGGTGGCAATCCGAAGGGCGATATCACAATCGTCGAATTCTTCGATTACAATTGCGGCTACTGCAAGCGGGTCGTGCCGACGGTGGCAGCGGTGCTCAGGAACGATCCCAATGTGCGGGTCGTCTATAAGGAATTTGCCATTCTCGGCCCGCAATCCGTGGTGGCGGCGCGCGCTGCACTGGCGGCCAAGCGCCAGGGCAAGTATCACGAATTTCATGTCGCGCTGATGTCCGCCGAACGGGCCGATGAAAATTCGGTTGCGGCGACGGCGCGCGCCTTCGGGCTCGACTACGCGCAGCTGGTCAAAGACATGGGTGATCCGGCGATAGAGGAACAGCTGGAGCGGAACTATCGGCTTGCAGCGGCGATCGGTATCAACGGCACGCCAGCCTTTGTGATCGGCGACCGTCTGGTGCCGGGTGCCGTCGACGAGGCGGCGATGATGGAAATCATTGCGACCGAGCGCGCTAAGATGAAGGCAGCGCCGAAAGGTAATTAGACGCCAGGGAAACAGACCCCCCGGTTGCGTTTTGTCAGGGGTAGTTTGTCGGGGGTGAGCTTTTTAGGTCAGATTAAGTCGCTACTGCGCTAAGGCCGAGATTTCGAACGGTGGTTTCGACTGGGGATTTCGACCGGGGATTTCGAGCAGGGTGGGTAGGACCGCATCGGGCTGTTTTGCTACGACAAGTGCGGCAAGAATATGAAGGGCTTTGGCTTTGACTGCCATTCGGTCTGCCCCAAAGGCATGGCCAACTAGGGCTTGTTCTGCCGGGCAACCGAATACGGGCGCGGTCTGGGCTTTCCGCGGAAATTCGGCGACGCGCTCAACGATAACGGGATGCGCGGCCGGTGCGAAAAGAAGTACGGCAAAGGGAACTGTCAAAAGCAGGGCCTGATCTTCTATGCCAAGTGCAAGTCGGGCTGCAATAATATCGGCCTGATCTGCCGGCCCAAGCAGCCCAATTGCAAGAAGCTCGGCCTTGGCGGTCAGCTCGATCTGTCCTGCGCCAAGAAGGTGCGGATCGGCAATCCGAAAACCGGTATCTGCAACTCGCGCCAGGAAGAGGACGCGGGGCTTTTCTACAAGAACTGCAAATCCGGCTATGACGGCGACGGTCCAGTTTGCTGGGCAGACAAGCCCAAGGGTTGGGTCAACTGCGGCATGGTGGCGGCGAAGGATTCCAAGACGTGTGCGTCGGTCACCTTCGTCCAGGTTGCGGCAGTCGGTGTAATGGCGCTGTTTATCGGCTCGTTCGGCACTTCTTCCGCAGGCAAGCTCGCCAAGCTGAAGAAAAACTTTGCGACCATGAAAAAAGCGTTCGACAAGATCAAAGACACGCCGAAGATGAAGAAAGCGATTGAGCGTGCTCAGAACGGAAACCGTGTCAGGAAAGGTTTTAACGCGGGTAAGACGCTGGCGTTGGCAACGACTGAAGAAGACATGGTCAGGGCCGAGGCCCTGATTGCCGCGATTGCCGACCCGACCAGTGTGTCATCCATGGTGGCGGCTTATACCTATCCGAAATGCTCCAAGTATTTCGGTCCGGTGAAGCCGAACGAGGTGTCCTTTCTGCCTCCGGAGCCCATGCCCGGTCTGCCGGGGCAAATACAAGTCCAGCACGCATCCGGGCAAGGTCGTTTCCGGCAAGTGCAATATCGGCTGGGGCGGCGAGAAAATCGTCCTCAAAAAGTTCGAGGTGCTTGTGGCGCGTTAAGCAGCTCAATTCCGCAGACACAGAGAAGGCGGCGCTGACGGTTAGAACCGGGACGCCGCCTTGTTTTATGGCGATGCCTTACGGGTGCGCACCAGCTTTTGCAGCAGTGGCCTGACCGGCAGAAACAGGCGGTAGGCACCTTCAAGCAGAACGGCGACGGGGCGCAGCTGCCCGATCCGGCCCGCCCAGGAAAACCCCGGCAGCGATGTCCATAGTTCGGCGAAAGCGGCACCGCCGGAGACGATCGTGCCGTCCGCACGTCGCATGTGAAAGCGGCGCATGGCATCGGCGCGCGACAGGCCCGGAGCAATAGTATCAGCACTCGTCTCACCGTCGGCATCCGCGGCGCTCTCCGCGACATCGATCCAGTCGATATCATCAGCACCGCGGCATTTTCGGTAGGTAGCGATTTCGGCGGTACATAGCGGGCAGCTTCCGTCAAAGAAGACGGCGGGCCGGGCGGGCTCGTTTATTGATTCAGTACCGTTATCGGTGGGCGTTGTCACCATGGCGGTTGCGCGCCCCGGTGATCGAAAAACGATCCCGTGTCGGCGGCGGTCAGCGAACCGATGACGGCCAGCAACTCTGCTGCGGCCTGGCCGGGCGGGCGCACATCCAGCCCGCTTCGCGCGAATGGCGCCGACAACCCGCTCTCGACGGTGCCGGGATGAAGCGCCACGCAGATCGCCGCCGGCGACCGGCGATTCAGCTCGATCGCAGCGGTGCGCACCATCTGGTTGAGCGCCGCCTTTGATGCGCGATAGCCGTACCAGCCACCGAGCTGGTTATCACCGATGCTGCCGACCCGCGCCGACAGGGTGGCAAAGACTGCCTTGCCGTCGCGCGCCAGCAGCGGCAGGAAATGTTTCATTAACAGCGCAGGCCCGATCGTGTTGACGGCAAATGCATGTGCCAACCGGCCGCCATCGAGATCGCGCCAGGTTTTTTCCGGCATGTTTTCGGATGCGCCTTCGCCGTCGTGCAGAAACCCGGTCGCATCGATCACCAGCCGCAACGGCGGAACGAGCGCAGCCACATACGCTGTCGCCTTGGCGATACTGTCTTCGCTTGTCAGGTCCAGCGCCGGTGTTCCGCTGCGGGACAACTCGATGACGGTGCAGAAATGACCGCCTTCCAACAACTGTTCTGCCAACGCGCCGCCGATGGCCCCGGTCGCGCCGACGACAACGGCAACACCGTCCGGCGGGAACGAGGTTCGATCGCCGGTATGTTTTCCGGCATCTTTTCCAGCGGTGGCCGGAGCGGGTTGGGGATCGTTCATGCCGTCTTCCCTCTTCAGGTCTATGGATCCGGTAGCTGAACAGGCGGTCAGGCGAGCGGCGCGATCCCGTGCCAGTGAGAGCCGTTGAGCCAGACTTGCGCCTCCAGCCGGCGCATGATCTTGGCGATGGGATCGTTGCCGCCGATCCAGGATGCTTCCATCCGTCGGATACCGGCTTTCCGCCCGCGCCGAACGGTTTCATTGACCAGCCAGGCGGCAATACCCAGGTGACGATAGGCGCTGTCGACGGACACCGCCATTTCTGCAATGTCTGGGGGTCTTCCATTTGTCGAGTTCGCACTATCTTGCGTGTGCGCCCCGGCTTCCCAGCCAAGCTCGGCGATGCCTATGAGGGTATCGCTCTGGTAAAGGCCGGTCGCGATCATGCGCGACCAGTCGAACCCGGCGACATAACGGTCTATCCCATCATCGGACATGGCGGAGAAAAAACGGCTATAGCGATCGAACTCGACCAGGCGTTTGAGGTGGGCCGCTATCGCCGGTGCGTCTGCGGCCGACAGCCTCTTCAACGTCAGCCGGCCGACTGTCAGTCTGTCGGTACCTTCAATTCCGGTTACCTGAATTATCTGCATTCCGTCGTTCCTCAACGCCTGACGGCCAAAATACTGACTGGCCAGTGTGTATTTAAAGTTACGCAGTGGCGTCGGCGTTGGATTTGCACCAGAACAGGCAGA
>MEHZ011566639.1_pt1 | contig 13631 bp, 11 predicted proteins | sample 897221 | NCBI WGS metagenome assembly MEHZ01 (sample SAMN05514161, study PRJNA337945) | marine metagenome | isolation source: marine surface water | place: Arctic Ocean | collected 2007-12-13
GCTTGACCTGCTTCAGCGTGTCCTAAAACTTGATAAAATTCAGAAAAATATAGACAAAGGTTTACTCGATGCTCTAAGTATTACCACTTCCGCCTACAGCACCAGTGAATCAGTTTCCTTCTACCAGCGAATGAAGGGGCTCAGTGATTGGGCAGGGCCGCATCGCATTGGTAGGCGTGCTCAGATTGGCTGCTTGCACCTGATGGCCTCTTCGGCACTACCCGTGTTATTCCCTGCTGTTAAGATCGATGAGCAATTTTAAGGCGATGGCACTGTTCGACAACTAGCTCCAGCATCCACACCGATTCAACTAGGCGCAAGCCGACTACTGGTGATTGGGGTTAGCGGCAACCGCAGCAAGACGCCTGTTGAGAATACCGTGGCCGCTGCGCCCTCGATCTCGCAGATTATGGGACACATGTTAAACAGTGCCTTCGTCGACACCTTGGAAAATGATTTGGAGTTTCTTCGTGATATGAACGAGGTGCTCAATCAGCTACCGCGAGGGATAAGGAATAACGGAAAAATCAGCGCTCAATATATTGAACTGCTTGAAATTTCTCCTAGCAAAGAAATCAACACCATTGCCACACAGTTCTACGATGAACTTCCAAAGCAGATGGCCAAACACATAAAACCAGACAGTTCGAGCACGCTGCTAAGTCTTGTACTGTTTGAAAAAGAGTTCTGCAGCGCACTAAGGGAAATGGGGTATGAGGACGCACTATCCAAGGAGAGCGAGATCAGGCAGTTTTTTAGAAAGTAGAGCTGGACCGCTACGCCGAACTAAACGGTCGTCTCTGCGGCGCAATACAGCAGCGCTAATTCTGAATCAGGAAGCTCGATAAATTTCTTTTTGAGTTGAACAAAATTCTTTTTCACATCTGTAATTCCTACGTTGAATGATACACTCTTAATCTGGAAAATTGCCGCGGACTTTTTGGTGCCAAAGTAGCCAGCAAATTAATCAATTTAATGACTTAGGATAACTATCTAAGCTCTGCCCTCATAGAGAACTATGATACTCGGGAGCTGAAGTTTGAGCGCGGCGAAGGGTCCTATTTGTTCACGAAAGATGACGAGTGATATCTAGATTTTGGAATGGGAGTAGCAATGAGCAGTCTCGGGCACTGCAACTCCAAAAAGCCGCTAGGGAACAACGCGCACCAGCTACCTGCCTTGAGTGTCAGCAAGTAGACATAGACTCTGCTGTAGAGGTGATCTGTAAAGCATTGTCAGATACAGAAAATAATTAAGTATAATCCAAGAATTGACTACCAGCTTCAGCTGCGAGGAAAACTATGTACTCAAGACTATCAACACCACCGGTAAAGCTAACAGCACTCACTTCTGCGCCTATTCGATTCGGCGTTGTGCTCACCGCAACTATCGCCATCACCCTTGGATCAGTAGCCATAGCGAAACCTGACCTGTTCACATCGAGCCTAGCGAAGCAAAATAAAATCACACCCTCCTCAAGCGAGATGCTCATGCCGCAATCCAAGTTTGCAAACAACGCACCTATCATTCCCTTTGAGATTGATATCTCAGATGTAGCGATCGAGGATCTTCAGCGCAGACTTGCAGCTACCCGCATGCCTGATCAAATAACAGATACCACCTGGGAATATGGCACTGACTCCAGCTATCTGGCTGAATTGATAAGTTATTGGCAGAACGACTTCGACTGGAAGAAACAAGAATCTGAGTTAAATCAATTCGACCAGTTCAAAACTGAAATCGATGGTTTAGCTATGCACTTCATTCATCAACGTTCCGAGAATCCCGATGCAATTCCTTTAATGATGGTTCACGGCTGGCCTGGTTCGGTATCCGAATTCTCGAAGATCGTAGGCCCTCTCACCGACCCTGTCTCTCATGGCGGAGATATTGCCGATTCGTATCATGTCATAGCACCCTCACTTCCCGGCTTTGGCTTTTCCGAAAGACCCAGTGAGCCAGGTTATAGCCCAGAGAAGATGGCTCATATCCTTGCCGGACTCATGCAGCGCCTCGGTTACGAACAATATGCAATCGCCGGCGGCGATTGGGGCGCAATCATCAATCGCCATCTCGCCAACAACTACCCCGAGCGATTAATAGGCCTCCACTCAAATATGGTTTTAGCGGGCCCGCCAGCAGACGCAGCGCACAGAGATGATGTCCCAGAGGCAATAAGCAGCTTACGCACCGCGCGAACTGCTTATATGCTGAACGAAGTTGGTTATCAACGAATTCAAGGGACCAAACCACAAAGCTTAGGTTATGGATTAAATGATTCGCCGGCTGGACTGGCCGCATGGATCGTAGAGAAATTTCACGGCTGGTCCGACATGCCGCAGGGTGCAGACGGCGATCTCGACGATTACTTCACCAAAGATGAGCTGCTGACCAATATCGCCATCTACTGGTTTACCGAGACCATTACCTCTTCCGCGCGCATCTATTACGAAAACAGTAAAACCCCAGTCGCCAAGCCAATCGAATATATCGATGTGCCTACCGGAGTGGCCCTCTATCCCGCCGAAATCTTTATAACACCAAGATCTTGGGTGGCGGCAGCGTATGATTTGCGTCACTACTCTCTAATGGAGAAAGGAGGACACTTCGCGGCATTGGAACAGACCGAGAGCTACCTAAACGAGCTAAACACTTTTTTCCGTTTACTCCGTTAAGAGGCTGCCATAAAGTAAATGCCATTATTGATAAGAAGCGACCGACAAGCATCAGCAGCCTGGGAAAATAACAATGACTGAGAATACACAAACACAATCCACTGAAATGAAAGGCATTCTCGCCTGGATCGAAAAGTCTGGAAACAAACTGCCCGATCCTGTCTTCATCTTTCTCTATTGTATTGCAGTTGTTATAGCCATAAGTGTCGTGGCGGCCGTATTCGGCGTGTCCGCGGCCCACCCAACGCAGGTCGATGCGGCGGGTAATGCCATTATGATTAGCGCCGAGAGCCTGCTATCGGCTGGAAATATTCAACGCTTACTCGTAGATATGCCCGAAACCTTTACCAGTTTCCATCCTCTAGGCTATGTTCTCGTGGTCATGCTCGGTGCGGGCGTTGCAGAACGTTCCGGCCTCTTCGCCTCTGCGATGAGCGGCGCCGTATCCAAAGCCCCTTTATTCCTGCTTACTCCAGCCGTCGCCCTTATTGGCATGGTGGGTAACCTAGCAGCCGATGCAGCCTATGTTGTTCTCATCCCGTTAGCTGGCGTTATCTTCGCCGCAGCCGGGCGCCATCCAATTGCCGGTATCGCCACAGCTTTTGCCGGCGTGTCGGGTGGCTTCTCGGCAAACCTGCTTCCCGGCCAGCTTGATGCGCTCCTATTCGGTATCACCGAGGCAGCAGCCGAAACCATCCAGCCTTCTTGGGATGCGAACATCGCTGGCAACGCCTACTTCATCATCGCCATGACCTTCGTGTTTTTACCGGCGATCTGGTATGTCACCGACAAGATCATCGAGCCTCGATTAGCGCCGATCAAACCGGGTGATGCCGAGAGCTCGACCGCTGGCGTCATCAAAGACCCGAGCATCACATTGAGCGACAACGAACGAAAAGGCTTAGCTCGCGCTGGTTATGCTTGCCTGGGAATCATCGCACTATGGATCTTCCTAACAATCGGCCCTGGCACTCCGCTTATAAATGAAGCGGCGAATCCAGAGGCCAGACTCACTCCGATGTTTCAATCTTTGGTCGCCGGCTTCTTCTTTTTATTCCTGGCCGCGGGGTGGGCCTATGGATCAGCTACCGGCACGGTTTCGAATCATCGCGATATCGTGAAGATGATGAGCGACGCCATGGCGGACCTCTCCTATTATCTTGTGCTCGCGTTCACCGCTGCTCACTTCGTGGCGATGTTCAACTGGTCGAACCTCGGTCTTATTTTTGCGATAAAAGGAGCTGCAGTATTAGAAGGCTCTAGCTTGCCCGATTCCGTCTTGATGGCGCTGATCATTTTATTCGGTGCCACCATCAACCTGTTTATAGGTTCGGCGAGCGCGAAATGGGCCCTGCTCGCCCCTGTGCTCGTACCGATGCTAATGCTGATTGGTATCAGTCCTGAGATGAGCACCGCTGCTTACCGTGTCGGTGATGGCGCAACTAATATCATCACGCCCCTCATGCCTTACTTTCCTCTGATACTCGTGTTTTGCCAACGCTGGCAGAAAGAGTTTGGGCTAGGGTCTCTGGCGGCCACAATGCTGCCTTACTCCGCGGCGCTGCTAGTATCAGGCCTGACACTGACAGTTATCTGGGTAATCTTAGGTTGGCCGCTAGGGCCGAATGCGCCCGTTGAATTTATCTTGCAATAGGTCAATTTGATCGAACAGGCTACATACAACTTACAATCGTACTTAGCGAGCTAAGTAGTAGGAACAATCTATGAACCGACTATCGACTGCAATTGCCGCCTTATGCTGCTACGGAATCAGCATGAATTCCATCGCTCAGGAAATCGACTATCCCGATTCCTTCAATGAACCTATGAAATTGTTTGATAGCGCGATGGGCGACTTCCATTTCCCCATCTCATCTGACAGCGAAATGGCACAGACTTATTTCGATCAGGGATTTCAATTGATGTACTCATTCGCTAAAGATGACTCGGCGCGATCATTTCAAGCGTCAAACATGGCTGATCCAGATTGTGCTATCTGTTACTGGGGCGAAGCATGGAGTTGGGGCTCCTATCTAAATGGCGCAATGACAACGGCACAAGCACCACGGGCCTATAATGCATTGCAACAAGCCTTAGCTAGAATCGATAGCGCCACGGCAAAGGAAGCCGACATGATTCGGACACTCGCCGTTCGTTACATCGAGGATTTCGATCCAGAGACCCGACGCGTTCAAGATCAGGCCTATGCCGATGCCATGGGAGAACTCGCTGCGAAGTATCCAGATGATCTAGACATTGCCACGCTATACGGAGAGTCTTTGTTCTTGCTTGAAGAACGTCGCGGCTATCGTGCGCTAGATAATCCTGATGTGACAAGACTCCACAACGTACTCCTCGGTGTTCTTGAAAAAGACATCCGCCACCCTGGTGCCTGTCACCTACTAGTGCATGCGACGGAGTCTACGCCTACACCAGAACTCGCAGCACCCTGCGCGCGATTCTTAGGTAGTTCTATTCCCGGCGCCAGCCACATCAATCACATGCCCAGCCACACTTGGAACGAAATGGGCCTATGGCACGACGCCGTGGTCGCGAATACACGAGCGTGGCATTCCGATCAGAAAGCCGCAATCGGAGAAGGCTTTGCAATCTATCCAACTCACAATCTAACGATGCTTTATTACGCGGCGAGCATGGGCGGAGAAAGCGCCGCAGCCGTGCAAGCATCAAAGGACCTTGCCAAGCTAAATAGCAACACCTCGATGCATAGCATGGCGCTCGTTCGCTTCGGTCGCTTTGATGAAATCTTGGATATAACCAATCCGCCAACGGGTGAGATTAATATCAGTATGTATGATTTCTCACAAGGCTACGCCGCTTTGAAATTAGGTGACACTGACAAGGCAAGAGCCGCCATGCAGTCACTTAAGGAGCTTACCGAAACGACTACCGCAAGATTTCGTTTCCACGCCGGCAAAGATATCGTTGGTGCGCTTGCTGGAATCCTCGAAGGCGAGATCGCCTGGAGTGAAGGGAATATAGAAGCAGCAGCCGAGGCTTTCCGACTCGCTACTGACTACTACGATAATCTTAATTACGACGAGCCAGAGCCTCTGCCATTCTCTCCACGACACTGGTTAGGTGCAGCCTATATGGAGCTGCAGGCGTATGACAATGCACTTGAAGTCTATCGCCAAGACCTAAGCGAGCACCCTCATAATATTTGGGCTTTGTTTGGCATTCAGCAAGCGCTAAAAATGATGGGAGAGTCTGATCCTGTTATCGACAAAGACCTTTTCGAAGCCCTAAGTTATGCCGACATCTGGATGCTTAGTACGAAATACTAAGCATCCGTTTCTTAAGCCGATTTGTTGCGTGTCTAGACAGACCTAGAACTTAGCGCGCAATATTTCCGGTGGCTCGTCATCAGAAAAGTGCGGCTGTATGACGTATATCTCATTCCCAACTACGGCGCCCGTAGTCGACTGTCCTGAATAACTGGCCATGCCAGTCAGCCGTGCGGATCTCCAATTGTCGTCACTGGCATACTTCACAGCCCTACTTCTATTATTCGATACTCCTACTAAGCTTCCGTCGGCTGTCCACACTATGCCATCAACACCCGTCGCAGGAACATCCAAGTCGATCAACTCCCAACGCTGGGGATTGTCGACGGGAACTCGGATGAGTTGCCCAGTCCCAGGTGAAGCCAATATTAAGTAGCCTGCAGGATGGTACTCGATGCCATTCAATCCAAATTCAGCATCTAAACCAAAATCGATGAGCACACTCGCGCGATAATACTTGTCTACCTTATAGACGATCTTCATATTGCTATCGGTGACATAGGCAACCCCAGCCTTACTTACCGCTACATCGTTAGCGAAATGGCTAGCGTCAGCTGGCTTGTCTGGAATACTTGCCGCGAGATCAACCATGGCGAGCTGTTCGCCGGTAGCTAGGTTATAGATACCTAGCTCGGCCGCGCCGTTAGGAATTCCCATATTGGAGTTCGCGACGTACAAGGTGTCACGTGATTCGTCGACTTCGATGCCTATCGAGGCAATTAAGTCTGGCGACGTGATCGCTGGAACAAGCCGGCCACTGGAAGTCACCTCATAGATTGTTCCATCGGCAAAGGAACCTGTGAGAAAGCGATTTCGATTATTGTCATACTCGATGCCCTCTGGAACAAATCCTCCACGCTCAGCTACAATCCTGTCCGGCGCCATACCTGACGACAATTCGTTGGCACAGCTTGTTAATGTAGTTAGCAGAAATATTCCTGCGGTGACTCGCGTATTCATTATTTACTCCTGAAGTAGGGTTAACTGATTAACTGTTCGCGCCTATTCTGTACAGATAGCAGCGTTCATAGTGACGGTCATTGTACTAAACTCTTATACAAACTCGGCAAGAACTTATGGAATTCAATAGTGACAAGTTGTAATCGCGTTGTTTGCGGTTTCAAGAACTAAAAGAGTGCTTCCACAATTACAATTGCTTTGGTCTAATCCCGTATCCACTGCGACAGCAAATAGCTAACCAACAAGAGAGTCACCTGTGATTACCCAGCAAGACCGAAAATCGAATACTCACCACATCTTCGCAGCTGGCATCCTCAGCTTATTCACAATGGCTAGCAGTTCGGTACTAGCCGCCTCAGTGATAAGTGCTGACCCTGCTAATACCTGGAACCTAATAATTGCGCTTCTAGTGTTTGCCGCCACCGCAGGTAGTGCAGTGCTAAATATCGCGGCTATCCGCAACTGGGACAGAAATTGGGGGCTGGTTTCAGGATTGCCGCTTCTCGGCTTGCTGCTCTGGGGAGTGATTATAATAGTTGCCAAGCAATTGGATGCTGCTTCACATGCGTTGTGGGCACTGGAAATATTCGCCTGGGCGATGATTAACCTGATCTATATGGTAACGGCGATGACGGCGAAGCGCATGTTTGCCAAGCGCGACGTTGAGGAATCCGCCAGCTCCTAAGTCCTAGGAGTCAGTCCTGAACAATTCGTTACTTGTCTGTAATGGGAGTCTCATTACCCGCCTATTTCGTAAAACCCTATTCGGTTTCAATTTTATCGGTAAAGGTGACTTCCCAGTCGCTGAAACCTCCATCCATACTATAGGCCTCTTCGAAGCCTTGTTCGCCGAAATAGGCCGCCGCCGACTGGCTCATATTGCCGTGATAGCAATACACGAGTAAGGGTTTGCTGGTATCAGCATTCTCAACGAAGGGCTGCACGTTACTATTATCAAGATGTAGCGCTGAGCTAACGTGGCCGTTCGCGTAGGATTGCTCGTCCCGGATATCTATAATTTGCAAGCCATTCTCTGTCGCTGCGTCTAGTAGCGCCCGAGCCTGACGTACATCAATTCGCTTAAATTCCATTTGTAGCGGCACCTCAATTACGTTTGCTAAAAAAGTGATGATAGCAGTTTCTACATCTGGCACAGCCTAAGCTGGTGTGGTCACGGGGCATTATCTTGCCGTAACACCAGGTAGACTGTTTAATTAGACAGTATTTGTACACAGCTTATTTAGACAGTTGACATGATTATGCTGTCTAATCACACTGCCGAAATAGTAACTAGAGCGCTTATACAATGCTAAATAGCAAGCAACTCATTGAAATTACCGCAATTTCTAGAGCGACACTGAACAACTATGTTGCCTTAGGCATCCTACCCAACCCTGTAATCAGGACCCCTGGCGAGAATGAGGGACGGGCTACACGCCTTGGTTATTTCGACGATGCGGCGGTACAGCGCATACAACAAGTGCAGCTACTCAAGAAACAAGGGATGAGCATGGCGCATATTGCCCAGGAACTGAGCGCTTCCCTAGCTCCAGATAGACAGAGTGAGCCAACTATCGACTCTGTGGCTGGAGCCAGTGAAAAGAGCGTCAATACACTTCAGGATACAAGAATACAAAAACCATCTGCTTTTCCTTTAGAGGTCGGCCGAGCATCACCAGGCAAACCCCTACGCCCTAACCATCTGTCTTTTGATGCCAGTATCGTGGATTTGCCGGGACCGGCGTATATGGTCAACAACAACTTCGAGTTGATCTGGTGGAACAACAAAGCCCAACACTCATTCTTCGATCATAATGATCAAATGCCCCGCGACCTCGGACCCCGCAATCTTCTGCAGCTGCTATTTGGGACTGAAGCGGCTAGCGATGCTGACAGAATGCGCGAATTACTCATGCCGCACTTAGCAGCAGCTAAGAAACGGTTGAGTCAGCAGGCCCTCATGAAGATTTACTCGAGCTTAGATAGGCGTCAGCTCGGTATTCTGAAAGACGTGTATGAGGCAACTCAGCCGGCAGGCAAAGAGCCGATGACTCACTTCCCGGCTATGCTGCGCGATGGCAATGGAGAGCTCATGCCTCATGATCTGTATATATGCTTCTACCGCGAGGGGATATTCTTCACATACAGCCCCGTAATTTTGGACGACGACTATCTCCTGGAATTTCTGAGCACGCGCAATCAAGTTATCAACGAACTGCTGAAGCAGCGTAAGCCATATCTCACCTATGTCGCAGCGATGGTGGCAGACGTGCAAAATTCGATCAAAATTTGCTCAGAACTACCTGCCGAAGAATATTTCGAACTGATCAATAATATCTGGCAAGAAAGTGCGCCAATTTTTCGAAAATATTATGGCACCTACGGTAAGCGCGCAGGTGATGGCATGGTGTATTACTTCTTCCCGCAACCTGACTGCGACTACAAACTTAACGCGATAAAGTGCTCACTCGAGCTCCAGGAAATGATGAAGGGGATCACTCAAAAGTGGCAAGCACGCAAGGGATGGTTCAGCGATATGTTTCTAAACATTGGCCTCAACGAGGGCCAGGAATGGTTCGGTAGCTATCACGCTGGCGGTCATGTGGAATTCACTGTTCTAGGCGAGACAATAAACTATGCCTCACGCATTAGTGACTTCGCAAGAAATGGATCAGTCTGGGCGACGAAAAACATGCTAAATAAGCTGCCTCAGCACGATAGAGCGAAGATTGATTTCGGGGTCTCACGCAGGATCCAGAACGATAAGTCAGTATTCGTTAGCAACACTTACTCCAGCGTAAGCAATCTTATTGACGAAAGTAGCCATACAAGCGGTAAGTTTCAAGACATCAGCATGATTCCGATAACGGAAATTAGAGCGATGGAATAGGCGACGCTGCTTTATAGCTTAAGAAGCATGGCTAAAGTAGAAACGCGCTAATCAGAAGGAAGCCGAACGCAGCTATGCTTCCGCTAATCAGCGCATAGGGCAATTGCGTTCTAACATGATCTATATGGTCAGTAGCCGACGCCATTGAAGCTACGACCGTCGTATCGCTAATCGGCGAGGCATGATCTCCAAACACCGATCCAGACAACACTGCCGCTAGAAATAGCGAGCTATTCAAATCCAGGGGCACGGCGATCTGCATCGCCAGCGGTATCATTATCGCAAACGTACCCCAGCTGGAACCAATCGCAAAGGCGACAAAGCCAGAAATAATAAACAATAGAGGCAGCAGCAAAGCTAACGGAATATTTTGCTGTACAAGCTGCGCGACATAGGCGCCAGTTCCCAAAAGGTTCGCAACATCACCCAATGCCAGCGCGAACAGCAAGATCATCGTAACAGGCAACAGTCCTCCGGCACCCTTTAAAAATATTTGCATCAACTCTTCTAGACTCAATCGCCTCTGCTGCAAAGCGAGCACCCAAGAAATAACGAGCGCTGCCAATACAGCCCATAGAACAGATGTGGAGCCTGAGCCTGCACTAAGGTCACCGTCGCCAGTTACAATTAGGCCCAACGGCATACTGATAACCATGACTGCTATAGGCACAATCATGAATCGTGCTTTGTCCGCATCAGTGCGCTCAACTTGTTGGGAGAGAATTGCAGGATCGATCATCGGCGTCGCATTCGGCCAGAGAAATTCACCACCTTCGGTACGTACCTGCGCTTTCTTCATCGGGCCGATTTCTATGTTTCTAGATATGACGAAGCCGCAAAAAAGTATTACGACAATCGGATAGATATTGAATGGTATGGCATAGAGAAACACGTCGATTGGGTTGTCAATCTCGGAGGAGCCTAAAAGGCTAATTATCACAGCGCCCCAAGCATTCAAAGGAATGAGCACGCAAATAGGCGCCGAGGTTGAATCGATAATATAGGCGAGTTTCTCGCGTGATATTTTATAACGATCGAAAAGCGGCCGCGAGATCGCTCCGGCAATAAGTAGCGTGATGTTCGATTCGATAAAGACAACAATGCCAATTGAGTAGGCTAGCCACTGTGCGCGTTTGCCATTCGTTACCCAGTTACGGTGCTCTAGCAAATGAATGAAGCCGCGCACACCGCCAAGCTTCTCGATAGTGGCAATCAGGCCACCTATGATGAGCGTGAACATCAGCACGCGCGTGTCGCCTGCATCGGAGAACACATTCACAATACCGTCTAGCGCTAAACCGATGCCCGCCAAAGGATTAACAGACTCGAGCAAACAGAAACCAATCCATATACCCACACTCAATGAGAGTATTACCTGCCGCGTAATAATCGCCAGCGTAATTGCCAGCAGCGGAGGAAGGACAGACATCCAATTGGCTTCATACATAGTTAAGATACATAGTTAAGATACATAGTTAAGATACATAGTTAAGATGCCTAGCTTGGAACCCTAGTTCAGGCCGTTTCTCTTGATCAAACTAAAAGCTCGGCGACGCAGGCTAGTTCGCGAATAGAGCCAGTATAGGCAATACCCTAGCGATACGTAACCGTAGCTCGTTGATATTTTCTTGCAGAGAACGAAAAGCTGTCGCTAGAAATCGCTAAACTAGCGACTTCTCACTTCTACCTCACCCACTCCAACTTCGATATCAATCTCAAGCTCACCCTCACCGTAGTAATAGGAATCGGAGCTCATGAAGCTGCGCTCATTATCTACCTGCTGGTCAGAAAAGCCTTTTATAGCCGTCTCTCCCACGCCAACCGAGGCGTGTATTCTGGCATAGTCGGTGTCATTGATTTCCACGCGGATTGAACCAATCCCGACCTCCATAGTGAGATTATTATAATAACCGTCAGGCCCGACGCTTATCTGCCTAGAGCTGCCAGGCACACGAATCCAAGCTGTCCCGCTCCAGCGATAGATGTGGTGTCCCCCGTCGTCCTCGCTAGTGCCTACGATCCACACGGAGCCATCTCCGCCGATGCCGATGTCTCTAGCCTCGCCGCAACGCTGTATCCAGCGCCCTGCGATGAGCTGATGAATATCATTGGTATGGTCAATAACCCACGGAACGCCATTCGGATCCACGTCTATACGCACCCCCGAACCTCGTACGCCAACCCAATCTCCCTCGTCATACAGATAGGTACCGCCGCCAGAGGTAACCCAGACGCTGCCATCAGCCCCAATGCCGATATCTCGGGCATTGCCGCCCATTCGCTGCCATGTACCGTCCTGCAAGCGGTAGATGCAATGTGAATCGTTCACGATCCACGGAATACCATTCGGGTCCACGTCGATTCGCAGCGCTCCGCCAGCAACACGCTGCCAGGTGGTTCCTAACCACTGATAAATACCAAAGCCACCGCCTCGCTCATCTGTGCCTATAGCCCATGCAGAGCCATCCGCGCTAACGCCTATATCCGAGGCATTACCAGGTAGGCGCTGCCACTGCGGCTGTGTGTCGAGGCCAAGCAGATTGCTTGAGATCACTGCAGCGTGAACGCCGAAGTCTAGAACCTCAAATACCGTTGCAGTGCTGACTTCGTGATCGATCAGGAGCAGTTCAAGCCAGTAGGCAAGGCCGTTTACGTCGATATCCGTTACAAATAACTTATTGTCCGCGAAGCTGCCGCTATCAAGCGAGTCGCGTAGCGCCAAGGGCTGCGATGCGATCAGCTCGAAGCGAATGGGATCACTATCGGGAATGAGGGATAACTCGGCGCTGTACGCTGTCTCATTGCTAACAACATAGGGAAGTGCAAGCACGCCCTCATTAAGGCTTGGGCGCTGAGCTGATGCGGGATTAATAGAAAAGCAGGCAGTAATTAGCAGTGCAAGTAAGACCCAGGCATTGAGCCCTTCGTATCGAATTGAGGGGATGGCATTGATGGAATCCTGCATGACTTTCTCCTCCTATTGAACCCTAGCAGACCGTGGTACTGGCGCCCTGCCTTAACACCGGGCCAGCCAGATAATCAGTACCGACCCATTAACATGAATTATGAGGATGGAAAACTGAACAAATTATGAATATTTGAAAGAAATATATGCATTGATACCACAGCTGTAAATTTAAATGTCTACTCCGCACAAATATGATCCGACAAACACTCTATACCCCAAATGGAGAAGTCTATACGTTTTATTTTTAATCAACTAGAACGCTTGTTCAGAATTTACCAACATGAATTTTTTGTTGCCGCCTTGTCAATAACACGCAATGGATCAGCCGCAGAAGATGTCGTTTATGACGCCCTGCTTGCGGTCGCCACGCTCGCGACTCCGCCCGAGAATTTGAAAGCTTATGTCTATCGCGCAATTCGCAACAAGGCGCTACACCAAAAAAAGTAAGCACAGCGCCTCGACAACTCCGGCTTAGATTTGGACTACATCGGCCGACTTAGCATAAACGAGCTAGACGTCGAAGAAAGAATTTTTGACGAACAGGCGCTGGAGAAATTAGATGAGTGATAATAAAATCGACCTGAAATCTGCAATGCAACGGCATGTGTTTGTGAGACCGAGTGAAAATTATTTGGATGCTGGCACGAACATCATTCGACACAATTATTCCATCCGCACTTTCTGGAACTCACACCTAGGCAGAGCAGTAAGCGCCACGCTTCTTCTTTCGCTTAGCTTGACTTGCTGCTAGCAAACAACCCCATAGTCAGCATTGTAGAAAGCCCTCAGCTAACACCAATCGGTGAACTACAAGCAACTGACATCACCGA
>MEHZ011566965.1_pt1 | contig 13626 bp, 14 predicted proteins | sample 897221 | NCBI WGS metagenome assembly MEHZ01 (sample SAMN05514161, study PRJNA337945) | marine metagenome | isolation source: marine surface water | place: Arctic Ocean | collected 2007-12-13
TGAAGTCAACACTCGACCCCGCCCACGCGTTAAATCACGGCTCGTTTCGGCCCGTCACTGTTGTGGCACCAGAGAAAACAATCGTAAATGTTGGTCACCCGGCGCCCGCAGGCTCGCATGGTGAAATCCGCAAGCGGGTCATCGCAACCATGCTTGGGGCTCTTTCTCGGGCTTGCCCAGAATTGGTTTCCGCAGACATTCACCGTACTTCCTTTCACAATCTTATCGGGGGTGTAGATCCCGCAACTGGCTCTGAATACGTGCATTACGAATGGGCTTGCGGTGGTAATGGCGGGTTTATGGAGGCAGACGGCCCAAGCGCCATGGCAGCCATTGATTGGGGCGACCTAACTACGGTGCAGCCGACGGAAGTACTGGAGAACCGTTTCCCTCTACATATTGAGTGGGCGCAACTGGGTCTCGATTCGGGTGGACCGGGACGGCATCGAGGTGGTCTTGGTATGCGCCGGGCATTGCGACTTACACGTGGGACGGCTGCTTATTCGCTGTTGTCTGATGGCGCGATCATGCCGCCGTTCGGCATACATGGTGGCGAAACTGGGGCGCCTGTAAACTCTTACGTGGTCAAAGCAGACGGCAGCGAACATCATTTCAGCTCACCTGGCAAGGTCGGCGGATACCCCCTTACTGCAGATGACACGGTAATTCTTCAATCGGCAGCTGGCGGTGGTTACGGCGATCCGTTGACGCGCGAGCCGGAAGCGGTGCTGCGCGACTTGATAAACGGTTTAGTCTCAACCGAAATTGCCGAGGAAATATACGGAGTCCGATTGAATGACGCTGGTGAGGTCGACGACGCTCATACCGCGAGCAAACGCGCCGAGCTTTTACGGTCTCGTCCAAGCGTCAGAGTGACTGCTCTGGATCACGATCCGTATACGGCGTCGGGGCCGAGTAAACGGCGCCTCATTCGCCTCAATCCTCTTGATATCAGGGCGTACGGGTTGGCAGCAGATCAGAAAATAGAACTGCTGGATATTATGGGACCACCATTGCGTGGATGGGTTATGCCAGATGAGGCTGTTGCTCCGGGAACTGTGCCTCTCGACCCTAACGGCATGCTCTCACTTGGTATCGAAGATGATGCGGCAGTGCAGCTTCGCCCCCTATACACTCCGACTGTGAGGTACCGCTCGGCTCCAGTAATCTGACACCTCGTTTTATCCCAAGCACGCTACGCACTGTCGGCGCCACGCGAATAGCGGTTATTTCCGCTTCTATTGTGAGGCCCCCAATGAGGCCCCCTACGAAAAAAGCGGAGCTAGGGACCCTGCTTTTTCTGCTAACGCACCGATACTAATCACTAAAATTGGTCGGGGCGAGAGGATTTGAACCTCCGACCCTCTGCTCCCAAAGCATAGTTTTTGTAAATAATTATATACTTTTCAATGGGTTAGTTACGCCCAGAGGTCTAAAAATGTACCATAATGTATAGGGCTGCACTCAAAGGTGGTATCAGTCACTGCCGCCCTTCTCGTTATCGTTCGCCGCTGCCGCTTTCCGGTTCGCGTGATAATCATGATCCGTGACAGTGACTGCTCTCGTGTCCAGGGTCACGTAGACCATCTCCACGCCGAGCTGCTTCTGTAAGTCTGTACGTCCCCGATGGATCCGGGATGCTTTCAACCTTCCGGGGCTAACCCGTTCACTGTCTTTCTTAACCTGCAGCAGCCTCACGCCGTGCTCGTTTACCGCGATCAAGTCGATCGGGGACGAGCCCTGACTTGCCATGAAAATGAAGTATCCCTCGCGGACAAAATGTTCAGCGACCAGCAGTTCGCAGAGGTCGCCGTCTATGTGGCGTTGGTCACGCGTATTCGCCAGAGCGGATCCTCTCGGCGATGCGGTCAGCGCGCTTGCCTACCTGGTCGGCCCACCTGGACGAGAGGGCCTCATCAGCCGCCGCTTCAAAATCCTCCTCCGCCAGGCTGGCGATCATCATCTTGAATTTAGCGAGGTTACCCGGTCCCATATTGAAGCACATCTCGATCAGCGCCTCGCGGCGGACCTGATCGAGCACGTGCCACGTGTCACGTAGCACGTCCCTCGTCATTGCTTCGAAGCGAACCAGGTCGTTCTCGAGGAGCAGCAGCTCCTCCTCCTCGGTGACGCCGGCACTGTCTAACGTCAGCGCCTATGTGACAAGTTAGCCTACTTGCCTAAGCGAGGATTTCTGGCTCATCGTATTTACCGAAGGGAACGAAGATGAGGCAGAAATTGTTGGCGATCTCGCTTTCAGACCGCCAATTGGCGCCCCTCGGCAGGGCAGCTGAGCGGTCCTGCTTGAAGACGGAGCGGCTGTTGAGATGACGTTCGAGTTTAAAATGATTGTGGATCGAGGCATGGACGGACGCGAATTTTTGCAGGGTCTTTACGTCCCTGAATTTCGACATCACACCCTCCCGTCTTGGGAACGGCTGGTGTGAATTTTCAGCCCGGTTGTTGAGCCAGCGTCCGCATTCCTGGTCAGCGGCGTTTCCGATCACATTCATCGCTGCGCGGTATGATCGAAGGCGGTCTGTCACAAACATCTTCGGCTGACCGTAGCGTTTCATCGCGCGCTTCAGAAACTGAAGCGCGGCCTTGCGATCCCGCCGTTTCGTCGCAAAAACTTCCAGCACCTCGCCTTCGTGATCAACAGCACGCCAGAGATAGTGCGTCTCCCCTTTGATCTTCACGAACACCTCATCCAGGTGCCAGCGCCAGTTCGAATACAAATGATGATCAACCCGTCGTTTCCTGATCTCGGCGGCGAATATCGGGCCGAACCGGTTCCACCAGAAACGCACCGTCTCGTGGCAAATATCGATGCCGCGTTCAAACAGCAGATCCTCTACCTGCCTCAGCGACAGCGGATATCGAACATACATCATCACCGTCAGACGGATGATCTCGGGCGAACTGTTGAAATAGCGGAAGGGGTTTTTCATCCACGGAGGCTACGGGAGCCCCTCCCCGGCTCAAGCTGATTTGCTCTGACAGTGCCACGGCAGGTCATTAGATCGGAGATTTCCTGATCGCCAAAAATAGCCGTCGACGCAGCAGCGCGATTGCTGTATCCGGCGCGGATGGTATTTCCAACCTTGGACGCGAGGTAATTAATCGCGTCAGCGGTAGAGGGAATCCGGTTCGGTTTTAACCGCCCTGAACCAGAATTAGGAAGAACAGGATCAAACCGCAATGGCTACCACCACCCAAGCGAAACCCCTAAAGAGACCGGAACGCCATACGGTTGGCTGGAGAGAGTGGGTCGGGTTGCCCGATCTCAGTGTGTCTCATATCAAAGCGAAGCTCGACACCGGTGCGAAGACATCGGCCCTGCACGCGATCGAGATAGAGCCGTTCAGGAAACGGGGAGCAGACTGGGTACGTTTCGCAATCCATCCGGCCCAGCGCGACAACACCCTGATTGTCCGCTGCGAAGCACAGATTATCGACCGGCGCACGGTCGTCAATTCCGGCGGCCACCGGGAAAAACGGCCTGTAATTTCAACCATGCTGAAAATCGGCGGTGATTCCTGGCCTATAGAACTGACGCTGACAAACCGCAACGAGATGGGCTTTCGCATGCTGCTCGGCCGCAGCGCGATGCATCGACGTCTGATCGTCGATCCGGCACGGTCGTTCCAGGCCAACAAGGCCGAGCGAAAAAAACCCGCGCGCACGCATACGGCAAAAACTCGGAATTTGGTGGGTAAAGACCTTCACGCCGAGCGACATGGCGATGAAGAGGAGTAAAACATTGTTAGGTAGTTACGCTCGGACCACGCCGTCACTATTTCCACTGAAGGAAACATCATGAGAATTGCTATGCTGGCGCGCAATCCGAACCTGTATTCGCACAAGCGACTGGTCGAGGCTGCAGAAGCACGCGGTCATGAGATCCAGATCATCGATACCCTGCGCGTCTATATGAACATCACAGCGCACAAGCCAGATCTCAGGTACAAGGGCGAGGTTCTGCCGAAATTCGACGCGGTGATCCCGCGTATCGGTGCATCGGTTACGTTCTACGGCCTCGCGGTTCTCAGACAGTTCGAGATGATGGGTACCTGGCCGCTGAACGAATCGGTCGCCATTGGCCGGTCCCGCGACAAGCTGCGGTCTCTCCAGTTGTTGTCGCGCGCCGGGATAGGTCTGCCGGTCACCGGTTTCGCCCATTCGACCCGCGATACCGACGACCTGATGGAAATGGTCGGCGGCGCACCCTTGGTCATCAAGCTGCTAGAAGGTACGCAGGGCATCGGTGTCGTGCTCGGCGAGACCCATTCATCGGCAAAATCCGTAATCGAAGCTTTCCGGGGCGTGAAATCCAATATCCTGGTGCAGGAATTCGTCAAGGAATCGAAGGGCGTTGATATCCGCTGCTTTGTGATCGGTGGTAAGGTGATCACGTCGATGATGCGCAAGGGCGCGGAAGGCGATTTCCGCTCCAACCTTCATCGCGGCGGCAATGCGAGTATCGTCAAGATAACCCCCGAAGAACGCTCGACTGCCATCCGGGCGGCTAAGACGCTTGGCCTCAACGTTGCTGGTGTTGATTTGCTGCGCTCGAATCATGGCCCCGTGGTAATGGAAGTGAACTCGTCCCCGGGCCTAGAAGGCATCGAGACGGCAACCGGCAAGGATATCGCCGGACAGATTATTGAATTTCTGCAAACCCATGCAAAACCCGGCAAAACCAAAACCCGCGGCAAAGGCTAAAGACCGCCGCGAGGCGTTCGAGCTCGGCGGCGTCAGCGTCGCTGCCGGCAAACGCGAGACCATAGACCTGCCGATCAGCGTCCTGTTCGACCATACACCCATGACCCTGACGGCGCGGGTCGTCCACGGGCGTGAACCTGGACCGGTGCTGCTGGTCTGCGCCGCCGTCCACGGCGACGAAATCAACGGCGTCGAGGTGATCCGCCGGCTGCTGCGAATGACTAGTCTGAGCAAGCTTCGTGGCACGCTGATAGCGGTGCCTGTGGTCAACACGTTCGGCTTCATCAATCAGTCGCGCTATCTGCCTGACCGGCGCGATCTCAACCGCAGTTTTCTGGGATCGTCAAAAGGATCGTTGACCGGCCAGCTCGCGCATTTGTTTTCGACCGAGATTGTCGCCAAATGCACGCATGGGGTCGATCTGCATACCGGCGCAATCCACCGGTCGAACTTCCCGCAAATCAGGGGGGTAATGACCGACCCGAATGTCCGTGAAATGGCGCGGGCCTTTGGCGTGCCACTGCTGCTGAATGCGAAGATTCGCCCGGGCTCGCTCCGCGGGGCGGCCACCGATCACGGCATCCCCATGCTGGTTTACGAAGCGGGCGAGGCCCTGCGTTACGACAGCATGTCGATTCGCGCCGGCTACCGTGGCGTCGTCAACGTCATGCGCTATCTCGACATGCTGCCACCACCGAGGCGGGAAGAACGAAAGGCAGACAGACTCGCGAAAGAGGCAAACGTGCCGCCAAAAGCGCAGGTTATCGCACAATCGAGCACCTGGGTGCGGGCGCCCGCGGGTGGATTGCTGCGTGATCCCATACGCCTCGGCGCGATGGTTCAGCCGGGCACGCGGCTCGGGACTGTTTCCGATCCGCTCGGGAACAAGGAAGTCAAAATCATCAGTAAAATCGCGGGGATGCTGATCGGCAAATCCAACCTGCCGGTCGTCAACCAGGGCGACGGATTGTTCAACATCGCTCATGTCGCCGATGCCGATAGCGCACAGGAAGCCGTCGATATTTTCCGCGACGACCGGGAAGCGGTAACCTCCGGCGACGAGGAGTAGAACGCCATGGCTGTTATCAGCCCCGCACCTCACTTTGAAAATATCGCCATGGGGTGCTGTCAGTCTAATGCGAACCAGTCTCCGAATATCCAAATGATGCGGATCTCACGCCGCCAGTTGGCGCCATTTGGCCAACGCGGCAGCGCGACTTTCTTTGAAGGTTTCGCGCGGGGTGAGATGACGTTCGAGATTTAAATGATTGTGGATTGAGGAGTGGACAAAGGCGAACTTCTGCAGGGTCTTTACGTCCCGGAATTTCGGCATCGCGCCTTCCCGTCTTCGGAACGGCTGGTGTGAGTTTTCAGCCCGATTATTGAGCCAGCGACCGCACTCCTGGTCAGCGGCGTTTCCGATCACATTCATCGCGGCGCGATACGACCGGAGCCGGTCCGTGACGATCACCTTCGGCTGACCGAAGCGTTTCATCGCGTGTTTCAGAAACTGAAGCACCGCCTTGCGATCCCGCCGTTTAGTGGCAAAAACTTCAAGTACTTCGCCTTCGTGGTCGACAGCACGCCACAAATAGTGCCTCTCCCCATTTATCTTCACGAACGCCTCGTCCAAATGCCAGCGCCACCGCGAATATGAATGATTTTGAACCCGGCGCTTCCTGATCTCGGCGGCGAATATCGGGCCGAACCGGTTCCACCAGAAACGTACCGTCTCGTGGCAGATGTCGATGCCCCGCTCGAGCAGGATGTCTTCGACCTGGCGCAGCGACAGCGGGTATCGCACGTACATCATCACCGTCAGGCGGATTATCTCGGGCAAGCTATTGAAATATTGAAAGAGATTTTTCATCCGCGGAGGCTACGGGCAGCCCCTCCCCGGCTCAAGCCGGTTTAGTCTGACAATGCCGATGAGCGAAATGTCCGTTTCCAACGCCGTGGGATGGCTCCCATTACCAGCATCGTAATTTGCCAAATTGCGGTGCTGCATGAACAATGGTTTATGTCCGCTATTGGGAATTTCAGAAAAATGCTCTCGTCACATTCTGGTCGGGTGGACGCCGACATGTGACCGGTTCGCCGGACGGGCCGGTTTGAAAGCCGTCGATACGCCACGTGGACATGGCAATTTAATTTGGAGGAAATAGAAAATGACATTCGAGCGCATTCGAGCAGAGGGGGTGCCGGAGCTTGGGCCAGAATCGTTGTCCAATTGCAAGAAACACGGCGATCAAGTCTTTATATCCGGGATGGTCTCGTGGGACGAGGATCGAAAGGTCGTCGGCGGAAACGACGCCTATGCGCAGGCAAAGACCGTTTTTTCCTATATCCGATCCCTGATGGAGGCGGCTGGCGGCAAGATGGACGACATCATCAAGATCAACATGTTCGTCACCGACATGCTGTATCAGCCCGATGTATGGAAAGCGCGCCGGGAAGTTTTCACCGGAAACTTCCCCTGTTCCACCCTAGTCTGCGTCTCGTCGCTGTTTCTGCCTGAATTGCTGGTTGAAATCGAGGCGGTCGGTTTCATCGGCGGCGGCTGACTTAGGGCTCAACCTCGAAGATCGTTTCGAATTCCATGCGAGCGAGGCGGGGCAGTTCGAAATCCGCAGAAGACGAGATGGGCCAAAGCAGAATTTAAGTCGCAAGCGGCGCCCGACGGTATGAGGGCACTTCTGGATACAGGCGTGTATAAGGACAAATCCGGAAACGTCGCGCGTTTTGACATCCTGCTAAAGTGCCGTAGAATCGGAGCTACAGCTGTTAGGGAAACGATGTTCATAAAAAACGCCTGGTACGTCATCGCATCGACGGACGAAATTGGCCGGACACCGCTTTCCCGCACGGTGTGCGGCGACGAAATGGTGCTGTTCCGCACCGAAGACGGCACACCGGCCGCCCTGTTGGACCAATGCCCGCACCGGCGCTATCCGTTGTCGCGTGGCACGGTCGTCGGCGACACCATCGAATGCGGCTATCACGGTTTCTGCTTTGGCGCCGATGCCAAATGTACCCACGTGCCGGGCTCCAAGACGATATCGCCCAAGCTGAACGGGCGGATTTATCCGCTGGTCGAGAGATACGATTGGGCCTGGGTCTGGCCCGGCGATGCAGCGCTTGCCGACCCGGACCTGATCCCCGACATGCACTGGAAATCAGAGCCCGGCTGGGCGGCGGAAGGCGGGCTGATCGAGCTTGACTGCCATTACCAACTTCAATCGGACAATCTGCTCGACCTGACGCACGAGGCTTTCGTCCACAAGCGTACCATCGGCAACCCGGCGGTTGCGGAGACCCCGAGCACCGTTCGGCTGGACGGCGAGCGGGTCCATGTCGACCGCATCATGCGCGATATCACAGCGCCGCCGCTGTTCCAGAAGGTCAGCAATTTCGACGGCAACATCGACCGCTACCAGCTTGTCTGGTTCGAAGCGCCGGCCAATATCTGGATCGATGCGTTCGCCTACCCGACAGGAACCGAGGACGCATCACGGGGCATGCGTTGGGTGGTGATGAATTCGATCACCCCGTCGACCGCCGACACGGCGCTGTATTTCTATTCGCTGTCGCGCAATTTCAACAGCGCCGACACGGACATGACGGCGATGATCGAAGGCCAGCTCCACATGACACTGCTGGAAGACAAAGTCGTGCTCGAAGAACAGCAGCGAGTGATTGCGGATGACGATCCGACGGGCGCCAATCTGGTTAATTCTGCCTGCGATGCCGGCAGCGTTTATGCACGCCGTATCGTGCAGAATCTGATCGGAAAGGAAGACAGCGGACGGCAGATCGCGGCGGAATAATTCGGCGTACCTATCAAACCGGGAGGTTTGCGCACCACCGCCAGACTTCCTATCCGATCCGCCGTTGATTCCCGACCCGCGGAGGAGAGCCGGAATGTTTCTGCGCAATGGTTGGTATGCTGCTGCCTGGGGCACCGAGATCGGCCGACAGAACCTGCTGCGCCGCGCGTTGCTGAACTGTCCGCCCGAATGAGTGTTCGGGCGGACACCATAGCCATAGCCGGTTGCCCCGAGGCTACCTAGAACAACACCTTGACGCCGACCGCGACGAACCATGCTTCGACGTCTTCGCCCTCTTCTCGGACGAAATCTGCCGTGTTTCCGAACTTCCGTTCCCACACCACCCCGACATAGGGCGATAGCAATCGGTCATAGATATCATAGGACAACCGCAGCCCCACCTCGGCGCTGCTGAACCCGCTGCCGACCCCCATCTTCCGGTCGTCGAAGAACGCAACGTCCAGATCGGCCGACGGCGTGAGCGTCAGCCTGTTGGTCAGCAACAGCTCGTATTCCGCATCAAGCCGGACCGACGCATCGCCCACGTCACTGACGAACAGATCGGCATCCACCTCTATCCACTGTTTGAGGAGGCCCGTAACGCCCAGAACGCCGTACAGCCGGCTTTTGCCCTTGGGCGTATCGGCACGGATTCCGGCCTTCACGTCGAAGAAATCGGAAACCGGCATCTGCAAAACTAGCCGGTTCTCCATCGATTCGAACTTGCGGGCATCGGTGTCGTATTCGCCCTCGCCGAGCCAACGTAGTTTTAGCTCGTCGGTGCCAACGAAGGCGTCGCCATTCCATACAAGAAGTTCCTCGCTTTCGTCCCCGCGGCGGTGTTCGAACTCCTCGAGCTGGAATCCGTAATAGACGAGATTCGTCTCCTGTGCGGCAGCGGGTGAGGCAGACAGGGCAACCGCTAGAGCCGCCGCCCCGGCGTAGGATTTCATCAGGCCCCTCATTTGGCTGCTCCCAAACCGGCATCCGCCGCCTGCTTCGGCCCACCCTCCACGATCACCTTGCGGAACATGCCCGCGGCGGCGTGATAGGACAGATGGCAGTGGAACGCCCACTGGCCGGGCGCATCGACCTCGGTCTCCATATAGACCGTGGTGCCCGGCGACACGCTGACCACATGCTTGATCGGGTTCCACTTCTTCGCGCCCGTATCGAGGATCGACCACATGCCGTGCAGATGCATCGGATGGGTCATCATGGTCTCATTGACGAACTTGAAGCGGACCCGTTCGCCGTATTTAAGCCGGATGGGCTCCGCGTCGCCATATTTCACATCATTGAGCGACCAGATATAGCGCTCCATGTTGCCGGTGATGCGGATTTCGATTTCTCGGGTCGCTGCACGATGCTTGTAAAGCGGCTTCTGTGCTTTCAGATCGGCATAGGACAGGAACTTCCCGCCATTTGCCGCCTTCGGTGCAAGACCGCTGCCCGCCGCGTAGAAGGGGTCGGTTTTCTCGCCCCCCATTCCGGGCATGCCGCCATGGGCCGAATGGTCCATGCCTTTCATCGGGCTTTTCGCCGCAGACTTCATCGCCGAATGGTCCATGCCCTTCATGGAGCCCTGCGGCATCGGCTTTGGGGCACCGTGGTTCATACCCTTCATCGCTGAATGGTCCATCGGTTTCGCGGCGCCTTGGCCCATGCCCTTCATCGACCCATGATCCATTGGTTTCACCGTCGACGACGGCTTGGGTTTCATTGAAGAGTGATCCATTCCTTTCATGCCCTTGTCGCTCATGCCCTTCATCGAGCCATGATCCATGCCTTCATGGGACATGCCCATATCGGCCATGGTGAGCAGCGGCCCTTCGCGGAGCTTGGGAACCGCCGCCGTCATACCGGGACGCGGTGCAAGCGTGCCGCGGCCGTAGGCCGACCGGCCCATGGTTTCCGCGAACACGGTGTAAGCCTTGTCTTCGCGCGGCCGCACGATGACGTCATAGGTCTCCGCCACCGCAATCCGGAATTCGTCGACCGTGACCGGGCGGACATTGTTTCCGTCCGCGTTGACCACCGTCATTTTCAGGCCGGGAATGCGGATATCGAAATACGTCATCGCCGACGAATTGATGAACCGCAGCCGCACGCGTTCGCCGGGTTTGAAAATCCCGGTCCAGTTCTGCTTCGGCCCCTTGCCGTTGATCAGCGGCGTGAACCCCTGAACATCCTCGATATCGGTCGGCATCATCCGCATGTCGCCCCAGTCGCTGCGGTCGGACAGGGTTGCGCCGAGCCCTTTTTTCGACACATCGGCAAAGAAATCGCCGGCCGTCCGTTGCTTGCGGTTGTAATAATCGGGCATCATTTTCAGGTTACGCATGATGCGCGCACCCGAATGGGGGTGTTTGTCGGTTAGCTGAACGACATATTCGCGGTCGTAGCGGAACGGCTCGCGGCCCTTGGGTTCGATCACAATGGCCCCGTAAGCGCCATCGGGTTCCTGAAAGCCGGAATGGCTGTGAAACCAGTAAGTGCCGGACTGCACGATCGGGAAATTATAGGTGAAGGTTTCTCCCGCCTTGATGCCGTCATAACTGATCGTCGGCACGCCGTCCTGCTGATACGGCAGGATTAGGCCGTGCCAGTGGATGGAAGTGGTTTCGTCGAGGTTGTTCTTCACGTTGATCGTCACCTCTTCGCCTTCCTTGAACCGCAGGACCGGTCCCGGCGAAGCGCCGTTATAGCCGATGCCGTCCTTGACGAAGTCGCCGGTATCGATTTTTACGTTATCGACCGTGAGGTTGTAGGTGCCGGCCTGTGCCCCAATGGGCGCGGCGGCAATAAACGTGGCCGCTAGTAGACTTCGCGCTGAGCGTATACTGAGATATGTCATCTCTGTCTCCATTCTGAATAAGGGCGGGCGCCCCATACGGGACGCCCAAATGCGCTATTTGACCTGAACTTCTCCGACCATGCCGGCCTCATAGTGACCGGGCACGTTGCAGGCGAATTCGAACGTGCCTGCCTTTGAGAATTTCCAGACAATCTCCTGGCTCTTGCCGGGCTCCAGCAGGGCACTGTTGGGATCGTTATGCTCCATGGTCTTGCCGCCGCCCATGTCCATTTTCATCTTGTCATGGTTGATTTTGTCGGCTTCGAGCACGCCGTGCTCGACCATCATCATCATCTCTTTCTGATGGCCCTTGTGCATATCGGGCGTGCCGATATTGAACTCGTGCACCAGTGTGCCCTTGTTGCGAATGATGAAGCGGATCGTCTCACCCGCCTTTGCCGTGAACTTTTCCGTGGAGTAACGGTTGTCGATCATGTCGATTTCCATCGTCCGGGAGACTTCGGAGACCTTACCGGGTTCGCCGGCCGCGTTGCCATGACCGCCGCCGTGTCCGTGTCCCTTTTCGGACATCATTTTGGTGGGACTTCCATGGGCTCCTGATCCATGCCCCCCACCGTGCTCGCCCGCCGCCAGGGCGCCTGTCGAGACCGACAGTGCCAGCGTGACCGCCATTGTTAGGACTGATTTGCAAATTGAAGACGTGTTGTCATTACGACGCATGGTCGATTTCTCCTGATTAAGAGTGTTAGATCGTCGAGCTCTCTGAAGTCGCGCAGACGAGCACGACTCGACCTACATCAAATGACGCCAGTCAAACATTCGACGGTAACGCCGCAGATGTTAGGAGAGAGCTATCTTAGGTTAGGGAGAAACCGCCTCGTGGGACGGGAGGATCACTATCCAAGTATAGCGACGGGAGATCCAAATCTTCCGCAAGCCAAGCGTGCGTGCGAAAAAACACGCTCGCAAAAGCCGCCGGTGCGTCAGGAACTCCCACAAAAGCGGGCGAACACGCAGTCGAGCCGCAATGCGTCAGAGCATGGCCCACACCCGAATGGTCTTCACCATCGGATTGCCCATGATTGTCACTGCCGCCATGATGGTCCATGGACGATTGAGATTGGTGATGTTGAGCGTGACGGTCGGCTGCGTATGAATACGGGCCGAAAAACACAGCGAAAATGAGCATACCAGAAAGCAGCACCCTCAGCGTAGCCGTTGGGAACCAGCTATCCGTTTCGGCCAAATTCAAGCAACAAAACTTTAGCATATGCTTCCACTCTCACAGGCTCTAGACATAAGCGTTACCAACCTGCATTTCAATAACAACTTTAAATGCGTCTCAATCTTGCCTATCGCTGGTTCTGCCCGCTGCGGCTGATTGCGCTCTTGGGATCCGTTATCAGCAACCTTGATGATCTGTAGGATCGCGTTCTGCTGACTTCAAACGCTTCATTGCGAGGCAGAAGGCGGGCGGGCCACGCTACCCAAATTATATTTGATCCTGGCAGCTTGGCGCCTATTGCAATGCGCCTCCGCTCATACTACCTGCTCATTACCGATTAGCACTCTCCGACCCAGAATGCTAATCGGGCGTATGTTTCTCTACATTTTTCAATACTTTCAAAATAAGGATACAGGGCCATGAAGTTTCGCCCGCTGCACGATCGTGTACTGCTTCGACGCGTCGAAGAAGAAAATCTGACTTCCGGCGGCATCATCATTCCGGACTCGGCACAGGAAAAGCCGATGGAAGGTGAAATTCTGGCCATCGGGCCGGGCGCAGTCGATGAAAAGGGCGTGCGAATCCCACTCGACGTCAAAGTCGGCGATCGCGTGCTTTTCGGAAAATGGTCGGGCACCGAGACCAAGATCGACGGCGAAGAGCTGTTGATCATGAAGGAAGCCGACATCATGGGAATCATTGAGGCCACGGGCACGAAAAGCGCCCGCAAGGCCGCCTGATACAGTAAGGATCAGACAAAATGTCTAAAGAATTGAAATTCGGCACCGAGGCCCGGAACAAGATGCTCGACGGCATCGACATCCTGGCGAATGCCGTCAAAGTCACGCTCGGCCCCAAGGGCCGCAACGTTATCCTCGACAAGTCGTATGGCGCACCCCGGATCACCAAGGACGGTGTGACGGTCGCCAAGGAAATCGAGCTTAAAGACAAGTTCGAAAACATGGGCGCCCAGATGGTCCGTGAAGTCGCGTCGAAAACCAACGACGAAGCCGGTGACGGCACGACGACAG
>MEHZ011591703.1_pt1 | contig 13612 bp, 12 predicted proteins | sample 897221 | NCBI WGS metagenome assembly MEHZ01 (sample SAMN05514161, study PRJNA337945) | marine metagenome | isolation source: marine surface water | place: Arctic Ocean | collected 2007-12-13
AAATGGTCAGCCCAATCTGATAATGTTGGAATTTCACCAGGCAAAGCTGGTAACTTTCCTTTCAAAAAATCTCTAAAAGATTGCCCTAAAGCGTCAATATACTTCCCTTCTCTATAAACAAAATACATGGGCACATCTAGCGCATACTCTGCCCAAGCCTCAAACCCAAAACCCTCATCAAATACAAATGGAAGCATACCAGTTCGATCTTTATCAAGATTGCGCCAGATACGAGCCCGCCAACTTTTATGGCCATTTGGCTTACCTTCAAAAAATGGTGAGTTTGCAAAAATTGCTGTTGCAACAGGTTGTAAAGCCAATGCCACTCTAAACTTCTTAACCATATCTTCTTGTGAGCCAAAATCGAGGTTAACTTGGACAGTGCACGTCCGATACATCATTTGTGTTCCATGCGTGTCAACACGGCCCATATAATCAGTCATTAGCTTATATCGGCCCTTTGGCAAAATTGGCATTTGCTCATGGTGCCATTCTGGCGCAGCACCTAAACCTATGAATCCAACATTCAATCGATCCGACACAGCTTTCACTTCAACAAGATGTTGATTAACCTCATCACAGGTTTCATGAATTGTTATTAAAGGGGCACCACTTAACTCTAATTGACCACCAGGTTCTAAGGAGATATTTGCTCCCAACTTAGAGAGTCCAATTAAAGCGTCACCTTCTAATATCGGATCCCATCCAAAATCATCTCTAAGATCACCCAATATTTTCAGAATTGATCTCTCACCGTAATATGGAAGTGGGGCGAGAGTGTCGGTTAAAAAGCCAAATTTCTCATGTTCTGTTCCAATTCGCCAGGACTGTTTGTCTTTGCACCCAGCTTCAAGATACTCGATTAATTGATGATAACTAGTAATAGGGCCGCCGCCTGATTGAGGAATAGACATTTCTTTATCTCCAAAAAAGAAAATTTTCAGATTTATTGGTGATATTAAAAAACGACTAAGTCAATCCACTATAATGTTATCTTTTCCCAAACTAGAATATTTTCTTCATTTTGGGAATCCAAAGCAATTCTTATAGCTCCATAATTAACCTTAGTTAGAAATATAAGGGAGTCTATAAACGCATCAACCCCTGAAACAGCCACAGGAAATCTTAAGCTTTCATAGTTGTCACCTTCTAAGTCCCAAAACCTACTATTAACAAAATTACCCTCGGCACTTACTATTAGGCTAATACGTTTTAAAGCATCTAAAGAAATTTCTCCACCATTTATCGCATGAATATAAATAATTTGTCTTTCTGTCACTTCTAGAAACCCCACATTTTGAAGTGCATCACTAGTAATGTATTTTCTAAAGAAGCTAACTAAAAAGGTAGTACCTAGGAAAAGAAATAACAAACCAACTAAAATATTTGGCCAATAAATTGAAAGTAAAAACTTTACTCCCACAAGTGAGATTAAAATCCCCACTATACAGTCTTTATAGCGCTTTATCTGGCTCCAAGCTTCAGCACGTATAAAAGTCACTACCAGTCACCTATACTAGATTGCCATAAAGTTAAGGCAGCGACTACGGCAGTATCTGCACGTAAAATACGAGGTCCAAGACTCACATTTTGAACAAAATTCTTTGATGAAAGTCGTATTCGTTCATGATCTGTAAAACCACCCTCTGGGCCTATTAAAATTGCCCATGAGTTTTTACTATTTTTTAAGATTTCGGTAGAACCCTTTTTCGCCTCGTCACAAAACATAATCATTCTATCTTTTGACCAAAGATCCAAGACATCCGAAAGTTTTTTTAGATCTACCACTTCTGGTACGAAATTTGTACCACACTGTTCTGCGGCTTCAATAGCGTGTAGTTGCAATCGATCTTTGCTAATTCGAGTTGTATTTGTGTGGTCTGTCAAAATTGGCATTATTTTTGCTACACCCATTTCCGTTGCTTTCTCAACAATGAAATCTGTTCTTGATTTCTTTATGGGTGAAAACAAAAGCCATACATCTGGGGGTTTTTGACTATCAGCTATTTTATTTAGGCACTCAAGACTTCCAGTTGTCTTACTTTTTTCAGTAACTTTTGATAACCATTCACCATTATTGTTATTAAAAATATGTAAATGATCTCCAACTTTTAATCGCATTACATTAAATAGGTAATTTGCTTCTTTTTTAGAAACAACAAGTGAATTGCCGTTATACAATTCCTGCTCTACAAACAATCTGATTTTATTCTGCACCATAAGGCCAATCATATGTCTAAGGATCGTCAAACGCCAGAGGGACTCGTAGCTGACACTGTATCAAATAACTGGGTTAATAAAAAAGCTCCATCTTGGAGTCAGCCATACTTAAGATTAAGTAGAATAGATCGACCAATAGGCACATGGCTTTTACTACTTCCTTGTTGGTGGGGAACACTTCTTGCATCAACATCAGATAGCTTGGGTTTTCAACTTTTAGATTTGTGGATAGTGATTGGGTGTGGGTTCGGCGCTATATTGATGCGGGGAGCTGGTTGTACTTGGAATGACATCGTTGATAAAGATATTGATTTTAAAGTTGAAAGAACTCGACACCGACCTCTACCAGCCAAGCAAATTAGTATACCATCAGCCTATACGTGGCTATTCATACAACTTTTGTTGGCTTTTTTTATATTAATATCATTTAATAAAGTAGCAATTTTAGTTGGTATAATATCCATAATACCGATTATTATCTATCCTTTCGCCAAAAGGTTCACTTGGTGGCCACAAATATTCCTAGGAATTGCATTTAATTGGGGGGTATTACTTTCTTGGTCTGCTCACACGGGCTCAATCGATTCCCCAGCTATTTTTCTATACTTGTCTGGTATTTTCTGGACCCTCTTTTATGATACTATTTACGCTCATCAAGACTCAGAAGACGATGCCTTGATTGGTATTAAATCTACTGCTGTCTTTTTTGGAGCTAATTCAATTAAATGGCTGATCACTTTCATAATATTAGCAATGTCTTTTTATATAATTGCAGTTTTGGATGCTTTGTTTATTACTAACGATTCAAGTAAAATAACTATTTGTATCCTCGGTGTAATAGGATTTGGCACTCATTTAGTTTGGCAAGTTTCTAAATTAGATATCAAAGATTGGATGTCGTGTTTAAAAATATTTCGTTCAAACCGAAATGCAGGATTTATTCCCGTAATATTTCTGATAGTATCACTTTTACTATAATATTAACAAATTTAACTTAAGTCTAAGAGATAAAATTTGATCCATTCAGTAAAATATAAACACCTTTTATCATTCATTATAGCTGCCATATTTATATTTATATTTGCATTTTCTTTATCGTCTGCAATTGAGCAGAAAGTATATAAAAAGATTAACAATGAGATCACTTTAAATAAAATTAAGTGGATGAAGTTAAATGTTGATGGTTTAAAGGTTTATTTAAGCGGGGAAGCCCCCTCTGGGTTATCAAAAGTAGAAACTAATAAACTTATACAGACCTTAGTTTCTCCCTCTAGAATAATTGACCGTACCACAGTTTCTTCATCAGCAACCGAAGAAGAACCTAATTTTCAAATAAACCTAGTTCGTAATAATACTGAGGTTTCAGTAACTGGAATTGTTCCAAATAAAATCTACAAAGAAACTATTTTCGAAAAATTACAAAAATTTCCTAATTTGAGAAAAAATATAAGTATTTTTGAGAGTTTGACTCCGTTAACTATCGATTTATCAGATAGAAACTTAGACTTTGTTATCTGGTCTCTCTCATTATTCTCACAAGTATCTATATCAATAAACAATGATAATATACAAATTTCAGCTGCAGCTCTGAATAGCAGCGATGCTGAGTTACTAACAAAAAAAATGCGTGCCGAAGCTCCAAAGGGTTTACCTGTAAAAATAAATATTATATTTCCAAAACCCCTAATTTCTCCTTTTTCTTTTGAGTACCTTGCCACAAAAGATTATGGGATTGTAAAAAACTGTTCCTCGACAAACTTAGATAGTCAAAACCTAATTCTCAAAACTCTGCAAAACCTATCACTAAAAGAACCAGCACTGTGCCCAATTGGAATCGGTTCTCCCTCTCCTAATTGGGAAAAAGCTATAATTGCTAGCATACAAAGTTTACACTCTATTGGACAAGGTTCAGTAAAAATTTCTGACTTGCAGGTCAATTTCTTTACAAAAATAGATAAAGAAAAAAGCACTATAAATAAAATAATTGAGACTTATAAAAAGGCGTTACCTAAAGAGTTTACACTTAATATAAGACTAGACACAGAACCAGGGAATGACGACTCTGTAATATTGAACCCTTCAGGAATTCTAATAGAAAAAGATACTCTGGGCAACATAGCCATTAAAGGACAATTGGGGACGGGTTTAGAAGAGCAAATAATCTATACATATGCAAAAGCAATCTTTTCTAATTCTATTATAGACCTGGATCTAACTCTAAATAGAAATCTACCAAAAACCTTAACAGAAAATGCAACTGTAGGAATGGAAGCATTAAGAGAGCTACACATGGGTGTCTTAGTAGTAGACACTAATAAATTAAAAGTCAGTGGGGTAAGTGATTCAATACTAGACGCTGGAAAAATTAGAGATTTTTTAAAAAATAATTTAGATGAAGCTTTCATTTTTGAAATTGACATATTTTATGACAAATCTCTAAATCCCACACCTGTTAAAATGACTCCTCAGGGGTGCATAAATAGTATTAAAGACTTATTAATTAATGAAAAAATAATTTTTGAACCTGCTTCAGCAGAAATTAAAGGGTCCTCCAGAGTAGCAATAAAAAAAATAGCAACTATACTGAAAAAATGTGAAGATATTAAAATAGAAATTGGCGGACACACTGACAGCCAAGGTACTGAAAAAATGAACCTCGATCTAAGTCAACTTCGTGCTGAAGCAGTTAAAACAGCTCTTTTGACACGACGCATTCTAGTGAGAAACTTAACCCCCAAGGGGTACGGTGAAGTTCACCCAATAGCAGATAATGAAACAGAGCAAGGTCGAGAGATTAATCGAAGAATTGAATTCAAAGCTATAGATAACAATAATATTTCAATTGATATTAAAGAAAGTGACGCTACCATTGGACAAGACTAGTTTAACTATTACTATTACTTTTATACTTTTAGCCACCTTCACGTTAGGCTATCTAGTATCTTGGCTTGTTTACAAGCATCAGTTGAAAAATCTCTTAGAGAGAGAGAAAGTAAATATTCAAAAATTGAAACCTTCGCAAAAAACTCCTACTAAAAACCAATTGAAGCCTAAGAAAGGGCAGGGTTAAAACTACAAATGATCGTTAAGGGGTTTTCCATCGATTTAATGCTTTTTCATCAGCATCTTTTGAACTTACCCAGTTCGCTTTTTCAAAACCGATTTCTTTTTTCCAAAATGGTGCTCGCGACTTTAAATAATCCATTAAAAATTCTGCAGCTTCGAAAGCATTGGTACGATGATTTGCCGCTGTCGCAATCATCATAATAAGTTCACCTTTTTTTAAATTACCAAAACGGTGGATTACCATTATATCTTCTAGTTCCCAGCGTAGGCATGCCTCATTACAAATTTTATTTATAGCTTTTTCTGTCATGCCTGGATAATGTTCAATCTTTATTTTGGCTAAACCACCAGGGATGTCCCTAACCATACCAGAAAAACTAACAAGTGCTCCTGAGGACTTTAATTGGTCTCTAAAGTTATCGAGTTGCTCCCCGGGGTTGAAAGCCTCTAATTGAACCACAACCTTCATTATTAACCCCCAGTCATAGGAGGAAAAAAAGCTACTTCCTTAACAGCCTCCATAGGGGAACTTAGATCTGCCAGCTCTTGATCCAAAGCAACCCTAATAACATCTAAGCTAGAAAAAGCTAACTTGTAACGCTCATCTTTAAGACATAACTCCAAAATTAGATCTGCTACAGTTTTTGCCTCGGTATCTATTGTTTCTTTTGGTAAACCAACTTTCTCTCTTACCCATGAAAAATACAAAACCTGAACCCTCATAAATTATTATCTTTAAGGTATGGTATTGATTTTCTAAAATAATCTATCCCAGATACAAGAGTTAACAAACTCGCCAACCAGAGAAATAATACACCAAGTATCCAAAGTGCATAAGCTTCCCAATATATCCAAGTTGACCCAACTGTTTCAGCCGATGCATTTGAAATAGCCAAAGTTAAGGCACTTTTATCCATACCCCACAGTTCCAGATCTAGGTAATGCTGGAAGATGCCTTGAGTAAATAGTGTAGCTATCGCAATCATTTGAAAAGCCGTCTTCCATTTTGCCAGTTTAGTTACCTGTAAGAGGCTTGCTGAATTCCCCAAAAACTCTCGTAACCCTGATACGAATACCTCTCTAAATAGAATAATTGTCGAAGGTAGTAATATCCATGGGTTCATACCAGAAAACCCAGTAATAACTAATAAAGCGATTATCACCATTGCTTTATCTGCTATTGGATCAAGCATTTGTCCAAATTTACTTTCTTGCTTCCATAAGCGGGCCAAATAACCATCAAACCAGTCTGATATTGCCGCTATTAGAAATAAAAATAGTGCCAACCAATCAGCCATAGGCCGCGAAAAATATAAAAACATCACAACAATACTAGGCGCCGCTATTAAACGCATCACAGTTAATATATTAGGAAAATTCCAAATCATAAAACTAGTATATCTCCTCATTCACTATCATGGAAGAACTCATATATGCTTTGAGCAAGAAGATTAGAAATTCCATCAACAGCTTCTATATCTAATTGTGTGGATTGGCTAATAGCTTTAACAGACCCAAAACTTTCCAGAAGAGCTTTTTTTCTTTTACCCCCTATCCCAGCTATTTCGTCTAATTGACTTTTAAATTGATTTTTAGATCGCTTAGCGCGGTGTGTGCCGATTGCAAATCTGTGAGCTTCATCCCTTAAGCGTTGTACATAATATAGTACTGGATCATTACTTTTCATAGCAAAGGTTCCACGTTCTAAACTATGAAACTCCTCCTTTCCAGCATTCCTGTCAGGCCCTTTTGAAACACCGAGTAAAGGTATATCCTCAAGTTGCAGCTCTTTCATAACTTTTGATACAACTGATAAGTGGCCAACTCCACCATCTATTATTACTAGATCTGGCCATTTTTTTTCAATTCGATCTTTGTCTTCTTTTTTTAACCGCTCGAACCGTCGAGATAACATCTCTCGCATCATCGCAAAATCATCACCTAGCTTTATTTGCTTACTCTTAATATTAAATTTTCTATATTCCTTTTTTAAAAAACCTTCCTCTCCAGCAACAATCATACACCCCACAGCAGCATTACCTTGGAAATGAGAGTTATCGTAAACTTCGATTCTGGTTGGGTTAGAGCCAAGGTGCAAAGTTTTAGTTAACCCAGATATTAATTTCTTTTGCGTTTCCGTGTTAGCCAATTTTCTGGCTAAACTCTCGCGTGCGTTTCGCATCGCACCCTTAACAATATCCATTTTTTTTCCACGACGGGGTACTATTAAATTCACCTTAACTCCAGCTTTTTTGGATAACACTAAGGAAATTAGATCACGATCTTGTATCTCATTACTTAAAAAAATGTTGGATGGAGGTATCTTATTTGAATAAAATTGCCCAAGAAATGTTCTCATTATTTCTTCTGAATCTGCTCCAACTCCAGTTTCGGGAAAGTAATCTTTATTTCCCCAGTTCTGAAAGGCCCTGATAAAAAACACTTGCACACAAGCGCGACCCTTCTCCACATGTAGAGCAATTATGTCTGCCTCTTGAATTCCACCCAAATTAGAAGATTTTTGGCTTTGAACTTCTTTCAAAATTTGTATTCGATCCCTTAAACCTGCAGCTTTTTCAAACTCCATCAAACTCGATGCCAAATTCATTTGATCTACAAGATCCGTTTGCATTTCCTTACTCTTTCCTGAGAGAAATTGCTCTGCCTTTGAAATTAAATCACTGTATAATTCTTTTGAGATATTACCTACACAAGGAGCACTACAGCGTTTGATCTGATACATTAAACATGGTCGTGTTCTTGCTTCAAAAGTAGAGTCTGAGCAATTACGTAATAAAAATGCCTTCTGCAGCTGATTTAATGTCTTGTCTATAGATCCGGCATTTGCAAAAGGACCAAAAAAAGTACCTATACCTTTTTCAGTGCCTCTGTGTTTTTTTACTTGCGGGAAACTATGGCTTTTGTCCAAATGAATACTAGCAAAACTTTTGTCATCCCGTAATAATACATTGTATTTTGGTTTTAAATTTTTAATTAAACTCTGCTCAAGTAGTAAGGCTTCAATCTCTGTCTCAGTTGTCAAAAACAACATTGACTGCGTTTGTGAAATCATGCGCAATATACGATCTGAATGCCCTGACGGTCGAGAATAGCTTGAAACGCGATTCTTAAGGTGTTTAGCTTTTCCTACATATAAAACTCGATCATCTTTATCTAACATCCGATATACACCAGGACTACTATCTAGCGTCTTGACGTAGGCATGAATACACGCATTACCGTTTCGAACACTCTGGCTAACGACTTCATTGAGCTTTGATACGTTGGTCATAAGTTACCTAAATAACATCAATTTTCTGAGAACAACTTTAAAGTAACTACAATTTAAGAAACTGTCCACTATCACTGTGGATAAGTTTGGGGATTAATTAGTTTCATAGTAAATTCTCCTTTATTTTCTTGTAAGGTACTGAATTTTATTACTTTTTTTAATCTATAGTAAGTAATTGATTTTATTACATAAATTTTTATTAAACTTACAAGTCACTGAAAACATTATATTTTTATTTAAGAACAACTGTTAATACTAGATTGGTGGACAAGTAATAAATAATTAAAAAAATTTAAAATTATACATCTAATTTATCTGATGTTTGCCAATTTAGATGTTGGCCACCGTCAACACAAAAAAGTTGTCCTGTGACGGCTGGGGCATTAATAATATACTCCATTGCCTTAACTATATCTTTAACGTTTGAGCCACGTTCTAATATTACCTTACTACGCTGTTCTAAGAAATTTTCCTGAGACTGCTTCGCTGCTTTTAATGTAGGGCCCGGACCAATAGCATTAACGCGGACTTTTGGTGCTAAGGCTTGTGCGGCTGTCTGAGTGAAAGCCCAAAGACCCATTTTAGCAATAGTATACGTCATAAATTCAGGATTGAGCTTTCTAACGCGTTGATCAACCATATTTATGACTACAGCATGAGAGATTGGTTCGTTATTTTCATCTATACTAATATCGGGAACCTGTCGTGAAAATGCCTGTGTTAAAAAAAAGGGTGCTTGGAGATTAGAGCCAATATGCCTTTGCCAGCTTTCTAATGTAGAAGTATTCAAAGTATCGTATTCAAATATTGAAGCATTATTGATTAATATATTTAGGTTTCCCCCTATCGCCTCTACAGCTTTAGGAATTAACTCTTCTACAATCCTAGGCTTCAAAAGGTCTGCCTGTATAGAAACTGCTTTTTGACCTTTACTCTTAATTAATGAAACTACTTCTTCAGCTTCTTTAGAAGATGACATGTAATGCACTACAACATTATATCCTAAATCTGCTAAGTGTAACGCCATTGCCTTACCTAATCTGTCAGCAGCTCCCGTGATTATAGCATTACCTTTTACCATTTACACACTAACAACAAAGCTTAAATATACCGCATATATTAAAATCAAAAACACGCCCCCTACTCGACTAATCCCAAACCATCCAAATACCACTGGCGCTAACAAAAGAGAAGAGAAAAGCATACACCACAAGTCAAACTTCAAAAATTCGGTAGGGACGTTAATATTACCAAAAAAACTCGAAATTCCCATGATAGCTAATAGATTAAAAACATTAGAACCTATAATATTCCCTATAGCTAAATCTGTCTCACGTCGAAAAGTAGCCACTATCATAGTTGCGAGCTCTGGTAGTGATGTGCCAACAGCAACTAACGTCAAACCAATTAGCGCTTCTGAAACTCCAAAACCCTGTGATATTGCTATAGCACTATCAACAAATAAATTTGTTCCTAATGGAAGGCCAACTAAACCTAATAAAATCAAAAAAATTGCTATAATTGTTTTTGTATTAGGGTCCTGTCGAGTTTCATCAATATTCATACTTGGAGTGAGTGTTTTTTTACTTGCTGTGACTACAGTGTAAGTAAAAACAAAAACAAACCCAAAAAATAAAATTAAACCAGACGTTAAATTAATAACACCAAAAAAACTAACAGATATGAATAAAATACTGGATGCTATCATAATTAAGTACGGCTTTTGAGTTTCTGTGCCTACCAAGGGCAACCCAGCAACACTAGCTGGCAAGCCAATGACAAGTAGTATATTAGCTATATTAGAGCCAACGACATTACCTATTGCAAGACCTGAAACCCCATCGAGAACCGCCCTTATAGAAATTAATAATTCAGGGGCAGAAGTCCCAAACGCGACAACCGTAAGACCAATAATTAATTTAGAAATACCTAATTTATTTGAAACACTAATAGCGCCCCTGAGAAGAAAATCTCCAGATAAAAGCAGAACTACTAACCCAAAGCCGGCAACAAGAAAGCTATAAAGCAATTACAATATCTTTTCGCACGGGCAAGGGCTTTTCCCAATTCTATAAGTACCACATTTAGTACACCGCTTTGCTGTCTTATAACCCAGCTTAGGTACTCTTAATTTCCCAAACATAGCCAAAACTATCATTCCAATCAAAAATAAAGAAACAATTTTTAGGATCATCTACAAACCAAACCGAGCCCAAAGAGCTTCATTATTAAGTTGTTCGATATTATTGGCTAACAGCTTTGCTCCAAATTTCTGAAAGATAGACCTCTTAGGGCCAAACATATTTACTTTTAATTTCTTTCCAAATTTTTCTTCTAGAATAGGTTTAAGATGCCCAATACCATCTACTAAACCAACATCAATCGCACTTTTCCCAATCCAAATTTCTCCTGTAAACAAGTCTTTTTCATCAGAAAGCTTAGACCCCCTACAAGCCGTGACATGATCAATAAATGTTTGATGAATTTGTCCCTGTAGAGCTTTTAATCTCTTTATATCACTTGGGCGCTCAGGCCTAAACGGATCTAACATTGATTTATCTTTACCAGAAGTATGAACTCTACGTTCGACACCTTGTCTCTCCATGAGTTGATTGAAGCCAAAGGAGGCAGATATTACTCCAATAGAGCCTAATATCGAACTATCATCAACAAAAATTTCATCAGCACAGCAGGCAATCCAATATCCTCCGGACGCAGCGACATCTTCTACAAAAGCATAAACTGGTATTTTATGCTTTTTAGAAAGATATTTAATTTTTGATCCTATCAGTGATGACTGGACAGGTGACCCCCCTGGGCAATTTATAAGAAGAGCAACTGCTTTTGGGTTACCTTTAACGAATGCTTTCTCTAATAATGGCGATAAAGTCTCTTCATTGATGTTTGATCCTCTTCCACCAGTTGCTATCACTCCGACAACCCGCACAATAGATACGGTGGGATTAGATTTTAAGAACGGGATCCATCTCTTCATAACACAGCATTTAATCTGCCAAACGACTCCAAACAAGAGTAAATGCTAATTTTGTTATATTAATTTAATAAGTGCAAAGCGTATTCTAATTTAGAACTTGCAAATATTAAAAAAAAAACTGATTTTAATACTTAGAATTTATAACCTGAGGGGATTTAAAAATGAAAGACTCTAATTTTTTGCAAGAAAATAATGCACGTCATTTATGGCACCCGATGGCACATCCCGGAACATCAATAGAAAACCCTCCTAACATTATCTCAAAGGCTCAAGGCTCAACAATAACGGACTATGATGGGAATACAGTGGTGGACGGTGTAGGTGGTCTATGGTGTGTAAACGTGGGTTACTCATGTGAACCTATCAAAAAAGCAATTATTCAGCAAATGGATCAATTGCCATATTACTCTGCATTTGGCGGCACTACTAATGAACCGGCGATCGAACTCAGCTATGAACTATGCGAAATGTTTAGTGAGGAGAATATGGGAAGGGCTTTTTTTACTTCAGGAGGTTCTGACTCTGTAGAAACAGCTCTACGATTAGCTCGCCAATATCATAAAATAAATGGGGCTCATGGTCGAACGAAGTTCTTATCTTTAAAAAAGGGATACCATGGAACTCACTTCGGTGGAGCATCCGTAAATGGGAATAGTAGATTTCGAACTAATTATGAACCACTACTTTCTGGATGTTTTCATATTCCAAGCCCTTATACCTACCGTAATCCTTTTAATGAAACTGACCCCGAGCGCCTGGCCGATCTTTGCGTAGCAGCAGCAGTTGATGAGATAGAGTTTCAAGGTCCAGAAACCATAGCAGCTTTTATAATGGAACCAATCCAAGGAGCTGGTGGTGTGATAGTCCCACATAAATCATTCATGAAAAAAATGCGTGATGTTTGTACAAAATATGGAATACTAATGATTGCTGATGAAGTAATCACAGGCTTTGGAAGAATTGGTGACTGGTGTGGTTCTCGTCACTGGGGAGTGAAACCTGATATGATGACGATGGCTAAGGGTATAACTTCTGCTTATTTTCCTTTTGGTGCATGTATGATCTCTGAAAACGTGGCGCAAGTATTTGAGCAAGGTGACCCAGTGCTGGGAAGTATAGGTCACGGTTACACTTATTCGGCACATCCTGTGGGTGCAGCTGCAGCTCTTGCCTGCATAAGGGAGAGCCAAAGACTACAAATCCAAAATAGTGCAAAAATACGAGGCCAACAATTATTTGAAGGGTTAAAAGCTCTAAAAAGTAAATACTCAGTAGTTGGTGATGTAAGGGGCGGCCATGGACTGATGGCTGGCATAGAACTAGTTTCAAATCAGCAAGATAAAACACCTATGGGCGCGAATAACATGGCTAAACTCTCAGCTAAAGTTTTTGAGTCTGGTGCAATGGTTAGGATAGGTGGACACAACATTTTACTGTCCCCTCCGTTAATAATCACTAAAGATGAAACCGATCAAATTTTAACCGCAATAGAGGATGGGCTAAAAACTCTAACGGCTTAATTTAAGCGTTAGAGCTATAGGAACTAATGCGCTTAAAAAAAATATTCGAGCAATGTGGTGAATTGCTACATATGCTGGATCCGCTCCAACAAATGCGGACATTGCCACCATAGTTTCAAACCCACCAGGAGCTAAAGCAATGATGATGTAAAGAAAATTAATGCCGGTTAATAAGTGAATTAAAAAAGAAATTATTATTGAAATAACTAATCCAATTAAGGTTATTAAAAAGCCACTTAGTGCTAAACTCCTTAATAAGGCAAAACTAACTCCACTAAACCTAGACCCAATTAATGATCCAAGAACAATAAAACAAAATAAAGATATGGGCTTAGGTAACTCTCCAGGTGTTACTCCTAAGCCGTGACCAATAGAGGAAAGTAATAGTCCACTTAATAAAAATGCCGCAGGTAATTTCAAGTAACTCATTAAGAATGCACCAAAAACTGCAGGGGCTGCTATATAAAAAAAGTGTGTTAAGGAAATTTTTAAAACTATAATCTGGTTCACCGTTAGCTC
>MEHZ011637100.1_pt1 | contig 13610 bp, 9 predicted proteins | sample 897221 | NCBI WGS metagenome assembly MEHZ01 (sample SAMN05514161, study PRJNA337945) | marine metagenome | isolation source: marine surface water | place: Arctic Ocean | collected 2007-12-13
CCGGGACATCAGCGGCAATTCATCGGCCAGTGCACGGGCCAGCCGGTCGATCAGAACCTGATGCTCGCCGATATCGGCAGCCGCCGTCGCGGTATCCGCCGCCAGGTCCGGCGCTGCTTCGAGAAGGGCGCGCAGATCGACCGCGACCGACAGCCCGTCGCGCACCGCACCGAGATCGCGCGGACCGCCCCGGCCGATAGTCAGCCGTATCATAGCCCGTGCCATATCGGGTGCCGCGCGCAGACGGTCGCGCACATCTTCGCGCGCACGCGATGACTCCGCGAACCAGGACACGGCATCATGGCGCGCTCGGATCGCCGCGGCGTCGGTCAGCGGTGCTGCCAGACGGGCGGCAAGCAAGCGGCCGCCCGCGCCGGTGACCGTGTGATCGATAACCGATAGCAGCGAGCCGTCACGCGCGCCGTTCATCGTGCGCACCAGTTCGAGGTTGCGCCGGGTCGCGGCATCGATTTCCAGCGCTTCGCCGCCGGACATCCGGCGCGGCGGCTGCAGGCGCGGCAGCTTTCCTTTCTGCGTCAACTCGACATAGGCGACGATACCGCCGCAGGCCGCCAGTTCGGCCCGGCCGTAATCGCCGAACGCATCGAGCGCCTTGACTGCAAAAATTTCTTCCAGCCGGCGACGGCCCGCCGTGCTGTCAAAGCTGGAATCAGACTGCACTGCCAGCGTGTCGCGGAAATCGGCACAGATGTCGTAAAACTCGGGCTGACCCGAGAGCCGCTCCGGCACCAGAAATTCACCGGGCTCGATGCGCGCAAGGGCGGCTACGAGGTCGGCGTGATCCACCGGTTGTGCAAAGAAGGCACCGGTCGATACGTCGAGCCAGGCGAGCCCCAGAGCACCGCCGGCCTCGGCAACCGCGGCCAGATAGTTGTGACGCCGCGCATCGAGCAGCGCTTCCTCGGTAATCGTGCCAGGCGTGACCACACGCACGACCTCGCGCCGGACGACCGATTTGGCGCCGCGCTTTTTTGCTTCCGACGGATTTTCTGTCTGTTCACAGACCGCTACCCGGATGCCTTTTCGGATCAGGCGCGACAAATAGGACTCGGATGCATGAACCGGCACCCCGCACATCGGGATATCGGCACCCTCATGCTTACCGCGCTTAGTCAGCGTGATGTCGAGCGCGGCGGCCGCCTGTTCGGCATCTTCGAAGAACATCTCGTAGAAATCGCCCATGCGATAGAACAGGAGGTCGTCCGGATGTGCCCGCTTGATTTCCAGGTATTGCGCCATCATCGGCGTCGGCGCATCGCTCCCCACCTTGGCAGGCGTATTAACCGCCGGCTTTTTGTCGGGTGCAGGCGCATCCGCCGCGTCGATTGGTATGTGTTCTGTATCCACCACCACGCGAATTTATCACAGCCGCCCGCGCGTACGAACAGGCATCGGGGAATCAGTTCAAATTCTTGTCATATAAAGGTCGTAGAGTGCATGACGAAGAATAGCCCCTAGAATACTTTGTTGGAGCGCCGCGTTTTCCTCTCTATCCTGCGGGACGAATATCCAATTACCTGAGGCGAACATGGCCAAGCGGATTTATAGCGATCTCGATCAAGAATCTCTCATCATGCACCGGACCGGACGCCCGGGTAAGGTTGAGGTTGTCGCGACAAAGCCGCTAACCACACAGCACGATCTTGCGCTGGCATATTCGCCAGGCGTCGCCGCTCCCTGCCTCGAGATTTTCGACGATCCCGACACCGCCTACGAATACACGGCCAAGGGCAACATGGTTGCCGTTATCTCCAATGGCACGGCCGTGCTCGGCCTCGGTAATTTGGGCGGGCTGGCATCCAAGCCGGTGATGGAAGGCAAAGCAGTGCTGTTCAAGCGGTTTGCCGATGTCGATTCCATCGATCTGGAGCTCGATACCGAAGACGTCGACGAATTCATCAATTGCGTCCGCTACCTCGGACCGTCATTCGGCGGCATCAATCTCGAAGACATCAAGGCGCCCGAATGCTTTCTGATCGAAAGCCGTCTGCGCGAATTGATGGACATTCCGGTGTTTCATGACGACCAGCACGGTACGGCGATCATCGCGGCCGCCGGGTTCATCAACGCGCTGGACCTGACCGGCCGGGATATCAGAAAGACCAAACTTGTCGTCAACGGCGCCGGGTCCGCCGGTATCGCGTGTATCGAACTGCTCAAGGCATTTGGTATGCAGCACGACAACGTTCTGCTGTGCGATACCCGCGGTGTCGTCTATCAGGGCCGCGAAGAAGGCATGAACCAGTGGAAATCGGCGCATGCTGCCAAGACCGACGCGCGCACCCTGGCAGAGGCGATGGAAGGTACGGATTCGTTCTTCGGGCTGTCCGTCGCCGGTGCCGTGACCAAGGACATGGTCAAATCGATGGCCAAGAACCCGATCATCTTCGCGATGGCCAACCCGGATCCGGAGATCACCCCGGAAGAAGCACGTTCGGTCCGCAAGGATGTGATTTTCGCGACCGGCCGGTCCGATTATCCGAACCAGGTCAATAACGTACTTGGTTTCCCGTATATCTTCCGCGGCGCGCTGGATATCCGCGCACGGACGATCAACGACGAGATGAAAATCGCCGCCGCCAAGGCGCTGGCCCAGCTTGCGCGCGAGGACGTGCCCGACGAAGTTGCCGCCGCCTATTCCGGCAGACGCCTGCGCTATGGGCCAGAATACATCATTCCGGTGCCGTTCGATCCGCGTCTGATCTCGACGATCCCGCCCGCCGTCGCCCAGGCAGCGGTGGATACCGGTGTTGCCCGCAAGGAAATGCCCGATCTTGAAGCCTACAAGGTGGAACTTTCGGCACGGCTTGACCCGACCGTCTCCATGCTGCAATCGACCCATGCGGTCGTGCGCGCCGATCCGCGCCGGGTCGGTTTCGCCGAAGGCGAGGAAGAAACCTCCATCCGCGCCGCGATTTCTTTCTCGCAATCGGGACTCGGCACACCGGTGCTGATCGGGCGCGAGGAACAGATCAAGGATACGATCAAGCGGCTGGGGTTGAACGGCGCCGACAATATCGAAATTCACAACGCCGCCCTGTCGCGCGGCAATCGTCATTACATCGAATATCTTTACCAGCGGCTGCAGCGCGACGGCTATCTCTACCGCGACTGCCAGCGCCTGGTGCATCAGGATCGCAACGTATTTTCGGCCTGCATGCTGGTCCATGGCGATATCGATGCGATGGTGACCGGGCTATCGCGCAGTTATTCGGTCAACCATGAAAACATCCGGCTCGCCATCGACCCGATGCCGGGCGCCGAAGTTTTCGGCCTCTCGATGGTGACATCGCAGGGTCATACCGTGTTTATCGCGGATACCACGATCAACGAACGTCCAAGCGGCGAGCAACTTGCTCGGATCGCCCGGCAATGTGCCGCCGAAGCCCGCGCACATGGTCACGAGCCGCGCGTTGCCTTCCTGTCCCATGCGACGTTCGGCAACCCACCGGGCGGGCTGGCGACACAGGTCCGCGAAGCCGTCGCGATCCTCGACGCCGAGGGCGCCGATTTCGAATATGACGGCGAAATGTCACCCGATGTCGCGCTGGATATGGAGCTCCGCGTCGTGTTTCCATTCTGCCGCCTGACCGGACCAGCCAACATTCTGATCATGCCGGGCCTGCACGCGGCCGCAATTTCATCCCAGATTTTGCAGAAACTGGGCGGCGGCACGGTGATCGGACCGCTTCTGACCGGATTGAGCCGCGCTGTTCAGATCGTTCCGATAAACGCAAACGATGCCGTAATGGTCAATTTCGCGACAATGGCGGCGCACGATTCTCTGGTTATCGCCAACCGCGAAGGTGGAGCAGCCAAAGCCTCCAAGCCGAAAGCGGCCGCTAAAAAGAAGCCGACGCCGAAGAAGTAGCGGAATTCAATCCCGGCAAAGACACCATGACAAGGACCGGGATCAGGAAAGAAGAGCCCATGGCACAACCGCGCATTCCGTTCGGGCGGCTAGCGACGCTGACGACCCTGGCATCGCTGCCGCCAATGCTCGTTTTCGGTGCGCTTGCCATTACGTCCCAGCTGGACTGGCCTGTCGCAATCGGATCAGCCGCTGTCAGTGTACTGATGCTTGGCTGGATGGTGCACCGCGGATTGGGGGACGTATACCGGATACTGGAATTCTCGGAGACGCTGGCGCGGGATGGCGAAGGCGGCTCACCAGACCGGGATATGAGTGGGCTATTCCCGGAATTCACCGAGGCGGTGACACGTCTATAACAGGCCTGGGGGCGTGATCGGGGCCTGCTCGATGCGCGGGCAAACTCGGCGGAGACAATCCTCGAAAGCCTGCCGCAGCCTCTGATTTTGTTGGATGCAAACCGCCAGGTCGTGCGGGCGACCGCGGGGGCCAAACTGCTATTGGGCGATATGACGGCGGGCCGCGATCTTTCATTGGTAATCCGCGCGCCAAAGATTCTTGAAGCGGTCGACGACGTTCTGGGCGGGGACCACGAGCAGCTTATTGAGTTCGATATAGAATTCCCCACAATGACGTCCGTCGACGCCCAGATCCAGCGCCTCAAAGAACCCGCCGCTGACGGCTCAGTCCTGGTAGTTGCCCTGTTTGACGTCACAGAGATCAAAAAAACGCATAAGATGCGGACAGATTTCGTCGCCAATGCCAGTCACGAACTCCGCACACCGTTGGCCGTAGTGAACGCCAGTATCAAGACCCTGCAGGGGCCGGCGCGCGGAGACCCGGAAGGTCAGACCAGGTTCCTCAACATGATGGAACAGCATGCGACGCGGATGACACGCCTGATCGACGATTTGCTGTCTCTGTCCCGGATCGAGCTCAGCGCAAGCATGATTCCGACAGGCACGGTAGACCTGTATTCCGTCCTGTCGGATATCGCCGGTATGCTTAAGGTTCCCGCGGCGCAGCGAAATATCAATATCGAACTCAAGCCGGGATTGGGCATTCGCCACATCACTGGCGATGAAGTTGAGATCTCACAGCTTTTCCAGAATCTGATCGACAATGCGATCAAGTACAGCAACGAAAACTCAACCGTCCGGATCGGTCTTCGCGAGGCCGTGAAACCCGCCCCGACCGGCGGACACGACGATATGCAATTCCTTGAAGTTTCGGTGGCGGACGAGGGCGCCGGTATCCCCGCGGAGCACATTCCGCGTCTCACGGAGCGCTTTTACCGGGTGAATACAGCCCGCTCGCGTGAAATGGGCGGCACGGGCCTTGGGCTCGCGATTGTAAAACACATTGTTGGCCACCACCGCGGCACCCTCGATATCCATTCGGTTGAAGGCGAAGGCGCGACATTCACCGTTTTTCTGCCAGTCTCTCTCGACACCGCGATATCAACCCCGGAAAAACCGTAATTCGGCACCGCCCGGCCGTTTGGCCACTTATACGGCGTGCGCGTCACATAACTGTCACATAACCTTCATAAATCCGTCTCGGGGCTTGGGCAGGTTGGCGTCATGGGAAGCGCAGCTCTAGGCCTTAGGTCGCCCGTTTTAAGAGAAACAACGATCCATTCCGGTGCAAACATATTGTGGACCGGTTGCTGGAACTACCCCGACGAAGAGACTGAAAGCCGCTAATGTCACCGACCATTCTGTTTACTGCCCTAACTGTTCTGACGGTATTAGGATATTATTTCGGACGGTCGAAAGTTATCGGCCTGGTCGCGGGAAATGTGCGCAACCTTCATTCCCGCCCCAACTATTACGGATTCTACCTGGCCATCTGGTGCGCAGTCCCTGCTGTCCTCATTTCGGTCGCCTGGCTCACGCTGCAGCCGATCATCGCAGAAAATCTGGTAATCGCCGCCTTGCCTGCCGAAATGCAAATGCTGCCGGCCGGCCGGCTGGGCCTGTTAATCAACGATATTCACAACCTGGCTGACGGCAATATTGTCAGCCGTAACGCCGACCCGGTGATGATCGCGGCTGCCGAACAGCTGAGCCAGTTCCGGTCTATCGGCAACAGTATACTGTTCATCACCGCGCTCATCATTGCCGTCGCCTGCGGCGCCTATGCCCGGTCCAGACTGACACCGTTGCTGCGTGCCCGTAACAGCGTCGAGCAGGCCGTCAAAATCTTCCTGATTACGTGCTCACTGATCGCGATCGTCACCACGATCGGCATCGTGCTGTCCCTCATGTTCGAATCCGTCCGCTTCTTCGCCAAGGTTTCGATTGTCGAGTTCTTCTTTGGCACTGAGTGGAGCCCGCAAACGGCGCTCCGCGCCGACCAGGTCGGCGCAAGCGGCGCATTCGGTGCGATCCCGTTGATCGTCGGCACGCTGCTGATCACGCTGATCGCTGTGCTGGTAGCGTTGCCCATTGGTCTGTTTTCGGCGATTTATCTCTCGGATTACGCTTCACCGCACCTGCGGGCGATCGTCAAACCGCTACTCGAAATCCTCGCAGGCATCCCGACAGTCGTATATGGCTTTTTTGCCGCCCTGACGGTCGCGCCTTACCTGCGCGAACTCGGTACGGTGCTTGGCCTGGATGTCGCCTCCGAAAGCGCATTGGCCGCCGGGCTCGTCATGGGCATCATGATCATTCCGGTAATCTCGTCCCTGTCGGACGACGTGATCAATTCGGTACCGCAATCGTTGCGCGACGGCTCATACGCACTCGGAGCAACCCAATCCGAGACCATCAAGAAAGTTATCCTCCCGGCGGCCCTGCCGGGCATCTTCGCCGCGTTCCTGCTCGCGGTCAGCCGCGCCATCGGCGAGACAATGATTGTGGTGATGGCCGCCGGGCTCGCGGCGAACCTCACCGCGAACCCGTTCGAAGCAGTAACGACGGTTACCGTGCAGATTGTCACGCTGCTGGTGGGAGATCAGGAATTCGACAGTGCCAAAACATTGGCCGCCTTTGCTCTGGGCCTTTTGCTTTTCTGCATCACCCTGGTGGTGAATATCATCGCCCTGCATGTTGTGCGTAAATATCGGGAACAATATGACTGATATTTCGAAATCGGCATCACTGCCCAAAAACGGCAAGGCCGATATGAAGAACAACACCGATGCCCGCCTCAAAAGCCGTTACGCGGCCGAACAGCGGTTTCGCCTCTATGGCGTCATCGCCATTGCGCTCGCGATGTCAGCACTTTTCTGGTTGCTGGCGAGCATTACGACGACCGGCTACCAGGCTTTTGTTCAGACCTATATCAAGGTCAGCATCCACTTCGACCCCCAGGTTATCGACCCCAAGGGCACACGCGATGCACAGACATTACGGCGCGCCGATTATGCAGCGCTTTACAAGAACGGGATCCGCGCACGTTTCGCGGAGGTCAAAGATCGGCGGGACCGCCGCACGCTGACCCGCCTGATCAGTTCCGGCGCCGATCTTCAGCTGCGCCAGATCGTTTTGACGGACCCGGATGCCCTCGGCACGCGGCGGGACGTCTGGCTCGTCGCGTCCGACGAAATCGACCAGTTCGCCAAGGGCGCCTACGACCGGGAAGCGCCCGAGGGCAACAGACCGATCAAAGACAAACAGATCGCCTGGTACGACAATCTGGCAGAGGCAGGCGAGCTGGAAAAGAAATTCAATTTCCCCTTCTTTACGTCGAGCACGTCGCGCGAGCCGGAACTCGCCGGCATCTGGGGCGCAATCGCAGGCTCGTTCTGGACAATGCTCATTACGTTGCTCCTGAGCTTTCCGGTGGGCGTCGCGGCGGCAATTTATCTCCAGGAATTCGCGCCAAAAAACCGGTGGACGGACATTATAGAGGTAAACATCAACAACCTCGCGGCTGTCCCGTCGATTGTGTTTGGGCTGCTCGGGCTGGCGGTGTTCCTGAACTTCTTCGGCCTGCCACGATCCGCGCCGCTGGTTGGCGGAATGGTGCTGGCGCTGATGACACTGCCGACAATCATTATTGCAACCCGCGCAGCGCTTAGCGCGGTGCCACCGTCAATCCGCGAAGCCGCACTCGGCGTCGGCGCATCCAAACAGCAAATGGTAATGCATCACGTCTTACCGCTGGCGCTCCCCGGAATTCTGACCGGCACCATCATCGGGATGGCACGGGCCCTGGGAGAAACAGCGCCTCTGCTGATGATCGGCATGGTGGCATTTATCGTCGACGTTCCTGAAGGACCGATGAGCGCATCGACCGTGCTGCCGGTACAGATTTTCCTGTGGAGCGATCTTCCGGAGCGCGCCTTCGTCGAACGCACCAGCGCGGCGATCCTCGTCCTGCTGGGTTTTCTGATCATGATGAATGGAATTGCGATTTATCTGCGCAAAAAGTTTGAGCGCCGCTGGTAGCGGTCGGCACATAAAGGTGGAATATGGATCAAGTACCAGCTGATAGCGCTGCAACCCCCGAAGGGGCCGGCAGCAACGATCGGGATATCAAGGTCAATGCGCGGAACGTCGATGTTTTTTACGGCGACAAGCAGGCATTGTTCGGCGTCGACCTCGAAATTCTGGAAAATCGCGTAACGGCGCTGATCGGGCCTTCCGGCTGCGGTAAGTCGACGTTTCTTCGATGTATCAATCGGATGAACGATGTGATCGAAGGCTGCACGTTTTCCGGTGAAATCACGATGGACGGTCAGGATATTTACGATTCGTCCCTGGACGTCGTGCAACTGCGTGCCCGGGTCGGAATGGTTTTCCAGAAACCCAATCCGTTTCCGAAATCCATTTTTGACAATGTCGCCTACGGAGCCCGAATTCACGGAATGAGCAGCACCAAGGCAGAGCTCGACGAAATCGTCATGACGAGCCTGGAGAAGGCGGGCCTGCTGGAAGAAGTGAAAGACCGGCTGGACGAACAGGGCACCAGTCTATCGGGCGGACAGCAACAACGACTGTGTATCGCCCGCGCGATCGCCATCAGCCCCGAAGTCATCCTTATGGACGAGCCGTGCTCGGCGCTGGATCCGATCGCGACGGCCCGTATCGAAGAACTGATAGAAAATCTGCGTAAACGCTATACGATTGTCATCGTGACGCACTCGATGCAGCAGGCCGCCCGCGTCTCTCAGCGCACGGCGTTCTTCCATCTCGGCAACCTGGTCGAGGTCGACGATACCGAGCAGATGTTTACGAACCCCCGTGACGAGCGCACGCAGGGCTACATCACCGGCCGTTACGGCTGAACCGACAGAAGAAGGAAAAGCCCATGGCAGGTAACCCGCAAGCCGGCGACCACATCGTCAAATCATATGACGAAGAGCTCGAAAACCTGAACAACGACATCATCAAGATGGGCGGATTGGCCGAAGCACAGATCGCGCGGTCGATCGAATCCGTCGTCCGCCGCGATGCGGAACTCGCAACCCGCGTCATCGCCGACGACGAACTTGTCGACGAGCTGAACTACGAGATCGATATCCAGACCATGCGGCTTCTCGCATTACGCCAGCCGATGGCACTGGATCTGCGCCACATCGTGGCAGCGCTGAAAATCTCGGCAGACTTGGAAAGGATAGCCGATTACGCGGCGAATATTTCCAAACGCGCGATCACCCTGTCCAGCGCGGCGCCGGTGCCGCCGGTCCATTCCATTCCTCGCATGAGCCGGATGGCCCAGCAGATGGTCAAGGAAGTGCTCGACGCTTTTATCGCGCGCGATGTCGACAAGGCCGTCGCTGTCTGGCATTCGGATGAGACGCTGGACATCATGTACACCAGCCTCTTCCGCGAAGCGCTGACCTATATGATCGAGGATCCGCGCAGCACCTCAATGTGTACCCATTTGCTGTTTATCGCAAAGAACATCGAACGGATCGGCGATCATGTCACAAATATTGCTGAGACCATCTATTTCCTGGTCCATGGCGACCGCCTGCGCGAGACGCGCCCCAAGGGGGGCGGGGACGTCTAAACGATGAATATGCCGTTCTCGCCTGACACAGAGAAAGATGCCAAAGAATGACCCCGGTGATCCTTATCGTCGAGGACGAAGCCGACCTCGTCGAACTTCTGCGATACAACCTTGAACGTGAAGGTTACGAAATCCTCGCAACGCCAAGCGGCGAAGAAGCCCTGCTGATTGTCGACGAACGCCATATAGATCTGATGCTGCTGGACTGGATGCTACCGCACATGTCGGGCATCGAAGTCTGCCGCCAGCTGCGCCGCAAGCCGGAAAGCCGCAACCTGCCAATCATCATGCTGACGGCCCGCGGTGAACAGGCTAATCGCGTGCGCGGGCTGGAGACCGGCGCCGACGATTACGTCACCAAGCCCTTCGCCCCTGAAGAGCTGATCGCCCGCATCCGCGCCGTCATGCGGCGCGCCCGGCCGGCCCTGTCGGAGGAACGGCTGACCTATAGAGATATCGAAATGAACCTAACCGAGCACAAGGTCGCCCGGCGTGACCGCGCTGTTGTTCTGGGTCCGACCGAATTCCGCCTGCTGCGCCACTTTATGGAGCACCCGGGCCGCGTGTTCACCCGCGATCAGCTGATCGATTCAGTCTGGGGCCATGGCATCTATATCGATTCCCGAACCGTGGATGTTCATATTCGCCGGCTCCGCAAGGAGCTGAACGGCAAGGGCGACCAGGATGTAATCCGTACCGTGCGGTCCGCCGGGTATTCGCTGGACGCAGAGACCGCGATCTCCTGATTAAACGGGCCTGACCGCTTGATCAGGTGAACATGCCCTTGAGCATGAAGAAAAAGGCCGCTGCCAAAAGGCCGCCGGCGGGCAACGTGACAATCCACGAAGCGAAGATACTCCCGATAACCCGCAGATCGAGTGCCGCGATACCGCGCGCCATGCCGACACCCATGACCGCACCGACGGCTATATGGGTGGTCGAAACGGGCATCGCGGTACGCGACGCGATGACGACGGTTAACGCCGCGGCCACCGTGGCGCAAAAGCCGCTGGTCGGTGTCAGCGCGGTGATTTTTGAGCCGATGGTCCGCATCACCCGGTACCCGTAAGTCACAAGCCCCAGCACGATGCCGGCGCCACCAAGCGCCAAGATCCATAGCGGCATCTCCAATTTCTGCGTTACCTCGCCACCGGATTGAATCAGCCCATAGACCGCCGCCAATGGTCCGACACCGTTTGCAACGTCGTTTGACCCATGGGCAAACGCCATTGCGCAGGCGGTGAACACAATCATCGGCGCAAACACCCGCTCGACGCTGGCGAGATGCGCTGTCTGGTCCATAGTTTCATGGACAGTCACCCGTCTGATCGCGCGCTTGCCGATCAATGCGGTAACGATCCCGATCAGGGCCGCCACCGCCGCGCTTTCGTAGCCGTTGAGATCGATATTCAGATGCTTCAGACCCTTGAAGATCGTCACCAGCGAAATCACGAAGCCGACGAGGAACAGGTAGACCGGCGCCCAGCGGATGGCGCTTTCAAAGGGTTTCTCCGCCTGCAAGATCAGTTTGCGGATGCTCATCATCAACGCAAATGCGACCATGCCCCCAAGCACCGGGGACACCACCCAGCTTGCGACGATCTGGCCAATCTTGCCCCAGGCGACTGCATCCACCCCGATCCCCGCGACGGCGAAACCGACAATCGCGCCGACGATAGAGTGGGTTGTCGAAACCGGCCAACCACGGAACGACGCCAGCGCAAGCCAGCAACCCGCCGCCAATAGGGCCGCCAGCATACCGAACACCAGCAGTTCGGGCCGGTCGGCAATCGCCGACGGGTCGATAATGCCTTTGCGGATGGTTTTGGTGACGCTGCCACCAGCAAGTGCGGCGCCTGCGAATTCAAAAATGGCGGCGACGATAATAGCCGTTCTCACCGTAATCGCGCCCGAACCGACTGACGTGCCGAGCGCGTTGGCGACATCGTTCGCCCCAATCCCCCACGTCATGAAAACGCCAAAGATTATTGCGAGCACGAGGAGCGTGGGACCAAACTGGGAGATGACGTCCATGAGACTACTTGGGTAAAACTGTTACAGTGTGAGAAGCTGGCGCGACAGGCCTATCGGGCAAGCAGCAGGCGATGACGGTTGCCCGCCCGTTCAGCAAAGTTGGCAAGGTCACCAACCCAATGGATCACGCGGTCCCACATCAGGGTAAGCACGGGGCCGATTTCCTCTTCGTGTTCGAACAGCAGCCGCATTAGACGGATCGCATGGATATCAGTGTCGGTTTCGATCTTGTTCAGCTCATCGATCATATACATGACCTTGTCTGCCTCGGCGCCCCTGAAACCGGTACCGACCAGCTCGTCCATCTCTGCCATGATTTTGCCGAGGTGGTTGCACGCATCGACGCAACGCGTCGTAAGCTCCATCAGCGGCTCGCGCATTTCATCCGGCAGGGTCATGTGGCGGACGAACATCATACCTGCGATGTCCTGCGCCGTGTCGGCAATGGAATCCTGCAGGTCGAGAATTTCCAGAAGATCGCGGCGGTCTACAGGCAGAAACAGGCTTTTCGGCAGATGGGCCCGCAATTCGTTTTTGATGTCGTCGGCCTCGCTTTCCAGCGTGTTGATCCTGCCGCGGATCAATTCGACTTTCGGCAGATCGTGGTCCAACGCAGCCTCAAAAATGTTGGGCACTTCGTTCGCACAATCGATCACGACATTGATGTGTTCCTGCAATGGCTTGAACGGCGACTGGCCAAACAGCTGCATCAGCGGATTTTTGATCACCAAGGGCGGGCTCTCCATATCGAGCGGCGTTGTCTCACCGCTGTTATAAACACCGGATAGGTTGATTCAACAACGAATTGGTTGATGCGGCAAATTTAGGTGGATTCGTTTCCCGTCTCACCGGTGTCCCCGGCATCCCTGTCGATCCGGGCCATCAATCTGACCAGAAGCCACAACAGCGCAATCGCCGGAAGCGACATGGCGCCGACACCGATAAAAAACAGCGTCCAGTCGCCGCCCAGCGCATCCACCGCCCAGCCCGACACCGATCCAAGCTGGATGCGTGCAAAATTCCCGAGCGATGCCAGCAGCGCGTATTGGGTCGCCGTAAAGGCGGCGTTGCACAAACCAGACAGGTAGGCGACGAAGGCGGTGGTCGCCATACCGCCGGTCAGATTGTCAAAGAACACGACCGTCGCCAGCAGGCCGAAATCCTTGCCACTGGATGCAAGAAGCGCAAAGGCAATATTGGTGATCATCATCAGCACCGCACCGAGGAACATGGCGCGCATAACGCCGAAGCGAATACACACCCAGCCACCGACCAAGACGCCGAGCAGCGTCGCCGCAAGACCGACGGTCTTGGTGTAATTGGCAATCTCGATCTTGGTGAACCCGAGATCGACATAAAACACGCCGGCCATCCGGCCCAGCATCGCATCGCCGAATTTGTAGAAAACTATGACAGCCAGCACGAGCACCGCCATCCAGCCGAGCCGCGCAAAGAAATCCTGCAGCGGGGCAACCGCCGCCCGGTTCAGCCAGTCCGCGACGTTTTTTGCCGGCGCCGTCAATTCGGGCGGATGATCCGGTTCCCGCGCAACCATCGTGGCGACCGCAATAACGCCGATAACCGCAGCGGCCGCGATAAAGGCTGCCATCCAGCCACCCGCCGCCGCAACATAGAGCGCGCCCGCACCGGTCAGAAAGGCGCCGCTATGCCAGCCATAAATGGCAATCGCCGCGCCCGTGCCGTATTCCTCCGGCTT
>MEHZ011502606.1_pt1 | contig 13607 bp, 16 predicted proteins | sample 897221 | NCBI WGS metagenome assembly MEHZ01 (sample SAMN05514161, study PRJNA337945) | marine metagenome | isolation source: marine surface water | place: Arctic Ocean | collected 2007-12-13
CATGTCCTGTCCTTGTTTGGTTGTTTGATCGCGCAATGTACCAGCAGCGAGTCAATCAAATAATGGAATAATTGGACAGTATTACATTCCGTATTTTCATGGATTAAGCATGATCCCGAATCCGGGTCAAAAGTGCATACTAAGTCTCATCAACCAGTATGTCGGAGTGGCGCTGTGCGCATTGAACAAATAAATATTGGGTCTCGTAGGCCGCTGATAGTTAACGGTAGGAAACGTGAGACGGGCATCTTTAAGGAACTGTCCGAAGGCCCGATTTCAGTGCATGAACTGGGCTTGCCCGGTGATGCGATCTGCAATAAAAAATACCATGGAGGCCCAGATCAGGCTATTTACCTTTACAGCGTCGAAGATTATACCTGGTGGTCAGAGGCGTTGGGGCAGGACATTCCTGCGGGAACGTTTGGCGAGAACTTCACTATCTCCCAACAGGATCTGTGTGAGGTATGTGTTGGCGATGTGCTGTTTTCTGATTCGGTGACCCTGCAGGTGAGCGCGCCGCGCATTCCTTGCAGTACACTTGCTTCGAGGATGGATGACAAAAAGTTCGCTAAGAAATTCATTAAGGCCGGCCGATCAGGTGCTTATTGCAGGGTCCTCGCGGCCGGAGATGTAGAGGCAGGCAATGAATTTTCCCATAGGCCCTATGAGGGTGAGAGAATTCGATTACAGACTTTCTTCAAAGATGTGCACAGCAAGCTGAGTGCTGATCAGCTCAGGCGTTATCTAGCAGTACCAATTGACGAGCGAACCCGTCAGATTTTCTCCAAAAAACTGTCGACCATTTCGTGAAGTTAACCCATGACTTGAAATGGTATCTAGGTAGTACCGGCTTTTATCTCGTGCCGGGAGGAATCCAAGCGGTGCTTTTCCCCTGGTTGATTGCCGTTTACCTGCAGGAGTCACCGATTAGAGTGGGGATTGCGCAGATGGCAGGCCCGTTGCCGATGTTGTTCCTACTTCTGTTTGGTGGCTGGCTGGGTGACCGAGTCGACCAGCGCAAGTTGTCAGTCTTATTAGTGTCATTGATGGCTGTGCCGCCACTAATTATTGCGGGTTTTTTCTATGTGGACATGGTGACCTACGAGCTCCTGCTTTGCTGGGTAGTTCTAGCAGGTTGTTTTGGCGCTTTCGCGCAGCCTGCGAGAGATGCAATGCTAAACAGGGTCGCGGGTGAAAACGTGCAGCGGGTTGTTACCCTTGTTATTGGCGTGCAGTTTGGCATTCAGATTCTTGGCTTTGCGATTGGTTCCAGCGCTGATGTCATGGGACCGATTGGGGTCCTCTGCTGTATGTCGTTCTTTATGATGTGTTCTGCCGTTACTACGCACCGGCTACCTGCCATGCCCGTTGAGCCTGCTAGTACAGCAAATGAGTCGCCCCTCGAGAACATCAAGGCAGGTCTGGTGGTTGCCTGGCAATCCCAAAAAATAAGGCCAGCGATCATCCTGATTTTTGGTATTGGCTTTTTCTTTGCGTCTTCTTATATGGTCATCCTGCCGCTCATGGTGCGTGATATTTACGACGGGGGCGCGCGAGGTATCGCCATGGCTTATGCCTCAAACATGCTGGGAACCTGCACCATTATTTTTTTTGTGATGCGCCGGGGTGGGGTTGTACGGCCGGGTCGAGCACTTATCATAGCCGGGGTTTTTAGTTCGCTGGTGGTTTCCTGCCTGCACTTTGAACTCTCTGAGCTGGCTTTTTATGGTGTGATCTACGTTTGGGGTATGTGTGGTGGTATCGCCATGACCCTGTCGCGAGCTATCGTGCAAGAAGCCTCTCCACCGACCCATCGGGCAAGAATCCTGAGCGTTTTCATGCTTGGTATGATGGGTGGTATGCCGATCGGTTCAGCGATTATTGGGGTGTTGGTTGAATATATGGGTGTTCGAAACGCGATATTGGTGCCAGGCGTTGGTATGTTGTTGATCATTACCTACCTGTACTTAGCCACGAACCTCTACGATATAAAACGTCAAACGGTTACAGTAGCGGTTGAAACCTAACCAGAAAAAGACCGGAGCGCAGAGATGGAAGGTAAGCGAGTTTTGATCACTGGCGGCAACAGTGGTATTGGGATAGTTACGGCAAGAGAATTGGCAAGGCAGGGTGCGGAAGTAGTCCTTGCATGTAGGGATACCGACAAAACGGCTGCTGCGCTGAAGGTGATTAATGCAGGTGCATCGACGCCGGCCATCAACATGCCAGTTGAACTGGATAACCTAGAAAGTGTGCGCAATCTTGCGGCTAATTTCCTGGGCCGGTATGACCGCTTAGACGTATTAATTAACAACGCTGGGGTCTTTCCGCCAAAACAGAGATTCACCGTTGACGGTTTCGAGATGCAAATGGGGGTTAACCACCTTAGTCATTTTTTGCTGACTAACTTGTTGCTTGATTGCCTTAAAGCGAGTGGGCCTTCTCGCGTGTTGACTGTGTCGTCCAAGTTGCATAGTGGCGGAAAAATTGATTTCGATGTTTTTAAGGGCTATGAAAAATACAACAGCCAAGCTGCTTACAGCGGATCGAAGCTGGCGAATGTCATGTTTGCAGTGGAGCTTGCCAGGCATCTCGAAGGCACTGGTGTCACTTCCAATGTATTGCACCCAGGTGCGGTCTCGACCGACATCATTCGTGATTTGCCATGGGTGCTTCGTAAGATTATCGGCATGATTTTTATCTCACCGGAAAAAGGCGCTCTCACCAACATCATGTTGGCAAGTGACCCGACGCTGGCTGAGACCACCGGTCAATATTATGACCAGTGCGAATTGACGGATTGTTCATCCCAGGCAAATGATGGGCTGCTGTGTAAGAAACTTTGGGATGTCAGTGCGGAGCTCACAGGGTTGAGTGTCTAAAAGAAAAGCCCCTCCGCTGAGGCCTCGGCAGCTGATTTGCTTTAATCCGCATCCTCAAGAATGAACACCGCGCCTTTTTCAGCAATCATTACAGTCGGTGCATTCGTGTTGCCTGAGGTAATGGTGGGCATCACTGATGCATCAATAACCCTTAAGCCTTTGATACCATGTACTTCTAGACGGTGATTCACTACCGATAAGGGATCATTTCCCATTTTACAGGTGCCAACCGGGTGAAAGATGGTCGTTCCTAAGTCTCGAGCGGCCCGCTCTAGGTCTGCATCGGTCACAACACCAGCGCCGGGTTTCAGTTCTTCCGGCTTGAATTTGTTGAGAGCAGGTGAGGCCATGATTTTTCGCGTGTACTTCAACCCGCTCACCGCGACCTGCAGATCCTCTTCTGTCGATAGGTAATTAAGAGTAATGGCTGGGTAGTCCTCCGGCCGGTTCGATTTGATACGAACATGTCCCCTGCTCGAGGGTCTTAGATTGCAGACGGACGGCGTTATCGCGTTGTATTTATGTAGCGGGTCGCCGAACTTGTCGAGAGACAAAGGTTGGACGTGCCACTCGATATTGGGCGTGGGCTGGCTCTCATCACTTTTGGCGAATGCACCTAGCTGTGAAGGAGGCATGGTGAGAGGGCCGGTCTTTAGCAAAAAGTACTCGATGCCCATTGCTGCCAGACCAAATAGGGAATGAACCCGCTGGTTGAGCGTGACCGTATTGTTCACTTTGTAGATCGTTCGTACCTGCAGGTGATCCTGCAGGTTCTCACCGACGCCTTGAAGCTCATGTCCGGGAACAACGCCTCGCTCCTTTAAGGAGTCCCCGTTACCGACACCAGAAAGCTGCAGGATTTGTGGTGATCCGATAGCGCCTGCAGATAGCAATACTTCTCGACTTGCTTTGAATGTTTCAGTGCCTTGCTTTGTTTGGACCTGAATACCAGTGCACTTTTTCTGGCCGGATATGTCATCAAACAGGAGTTTCTGAACATGAGCTTCGGTCAGAATTGTCAGGTTGGGCCTCGTTTTCGCCGGATCAAGGAATGCCTTAGTTGCGCTCCACCTAGAACCCCGTCGCTGGTTCATTTGGAAGTAGGCGTTACCTGAGTTGTCGCCGCGATTGAACTCAGCGATCTTTGGAATGCCCGCATCGGCTGCTGCGTCTCGCCAGGCATCAAGGATTTCCCAGTTAACCCGACGTTCCTCGACGCGCATTTCACCTCCTGCGCCATGAAATTCATCGGCCCCGTGCTGATAGTCCTCGGAATGTTTGAATACGGGTAAAACGTCATCCCAGGACCAGCCGAGATTCCCTAATTGTGCCCAGTGATCGTAGTCACTGCGCTGGCCACGCATGTAGATCATGGCGTTAATGGACGAGGACCCGCCCAGTACCTTGCCCCTGGCGTAACCAATACTCCGACCATTCAGGCCTGGATCTGGTTCAGTTTCGTAGCACCAGTCTGTTCGCGGATTGTTGATGGTGTAAAGATAACCCACCGGGATATCGATCCAAAAATAGTTGTCTTTCTTACCTGCTTCAACCACTAGCACATTGTATTTGCCGTTAGCAGTAAGCCTGTTGGCTAAAACGCAGCCCGCAGTGCCGGCGCCAACAACAATATAATCGAAGGTTGTCATGTCAGGCAGCCGCCTCAATCAGCGATTCAAGTTCAACCAGCCTAGCTGCGACACGCTGCGCCTTTTGGCTGCCAAGATGGACGATAAGCTGGTCCACCCCGAGATCTTCATACCTCCTAACCATGTCAGCATTTACCTGGTAAGGAGGTGTGATCACCAGCTGGAAGTCATCCCGGTTGCGCCCCTCTTTGGTAAGGGCGGCGTCCAACTGTAGGGTGACCTTTGCGGTTGCGTCGAGATCCATCTGGAAGCCATACCATCCGTTGCCATATTTCGCTGCTCGCCGAAAACCTGCACTGCTGTGGCCGCCAACGATAATTGGGATGTGTGGCTTCTGGACCGGCTTTGGGTCCATGCGGCAAGGCGCGAGATCGTAAAATTCACCATGAAATTCGGCGACTGGTTCAGTCCATAACTGTTTCAACATTTGCAGTATCTCGTCACAACGCTTACCCCGGTCATTGAAATTGTAACCACAGGCGATTACTTCCTCCTTACACCAGCCCACGCCGATGCCGAAATCGATACGGCCCTGGGTTAACCAGTCGAGCGTTGTAAACTCTTTGGCAGTATAAATTGGGTTACGTTGCGGTAAGAGGGTTATTCCCGTGCCGAAACGTAAAGTCTTGGTGCAGGCGGCTAGGAAACCGAATGTTGCAACGGTATCGAGCATCCCGCCACCTTCTGGAACGGGCAGTTTTCCAGTAGCCGATCCTGGATAAGGGGATTCCGTCTTGTCAAATAGCACGACGTGTTCACCCATCCATAATGAATCAAGTCCAATACTCTCTACACTTTGTGCAAATTCACCGATCATTTTCGGCGTGCAGATAGGTGACATGAATGTAGAAAAAGTGCCGATTTTCATAGGTTAGTCCAAACATTTATTTGCAAAAAAGTTTGCGGTGTTGCGGTACCTGGAGAATTGCATCGCCCAGGCCATGCATCATCTATTGGCTTAACTGTCACAGGTTGGTGAGGTCGCACGAGGTAGCTCACGATCGTCACATCTATTCCAAATGCGAGGATAAACCAAGGATAGACTGAAAGGTGATCGAGGCATTGAGACATCAAGGCATTCTATGCCAGCGAGTAGTCGGTTTAAACGTTTCTGGACACATGAAAATCGAATGCCCATGATGGCGGCTTTAAAAGAAAGATTCTAAAAGGAACTCTCAATTGGCGATTGTTGATATTTTTGCAGAAGTAGAAGAAATCAAGCAAGACCTTGAGAACCTCTCGGTTGATGAGCTAAAAGATGAAATTTCCGGGAACTCAGGCCTGCTGCTGATTGATATTCGGGAAATTCAAGAGCTGATAGAGCTCGGGACGATTCCTGGTGCAGTGCACGTGGCCAGAGGTATGATGGAGTTCTGGGCCAGCCCGGCCAGTCCATACTATCGAGACTACTTTAAGGAAGATGCCCGCATAGTGGCTTTTTGTGCAGGCGGTGGGCGTTCGGCCTATGCCGCCAGAGACCTGAAAGCGATGGGCTTTAAAAATGTGGCTCACCTCGAGTTGGGCTTCAACGGATGGAGTAAGTCGGGCGGTGCGATAGAAGATTTTGCATCAAGCAGCCGATGGATTCGACGACCTGAAAAAAAGGATTAGGTTATGACTGTAGAACTAAATGGTATCGCGCATATTCAGATGACCGTCAACGATATTGATCGCTGCATGCCTTTTTGGGAAAAGCTGTGTCATTTCTTGGAAATGAAAACTCTGGTTAAGAATGACACGACGCTTTATTGCATTGGCAGTCGGACCGGTATTCTGATTCGCGAGGCGCCGGAAGATAAAAAAAGTGTGCGCTTCGACCAAGATACCAGTGGTTTGCACCACTTTTGTTTTCGGGCGAGGGCAAAGGAAGATGTTGATGCTATTGCCGCGTTTATTGAAAAAGAAGTAGATGCAAATATCATTCACGGCCCAGAGACTGGATCGCATTTTGCGCCGGGTTATTACTCGATCCTATTTGAAGACCCAGACGGCATTCGCGTTGAGGTGAACCATGTTCCGGGCAAAGGCCATTTCGGTGGCGAAGGGAGGTTGGGCCCAGAGGGCCCTGGTCCATCGGCGGTCTATGGAAAATCAGGAATATAAAAATCTAGCGAGGCGATGGAAAAATTTTCATTTTTACCAGCCTGTGAAACCATCGAATCAACATGTCTGTTGTATCAACGCATTCCGTGAACCCAGCTTTGCGCAGTTTGATGGTGCTTAGGATCGCCGGCGGCGGTGCAGTATTTCCGTAAGCGTTGAACATGGCGTCTGCATAGTAAAAAGAATCGCCGACAAGTTCGCGAATCGTGTGAGGCCTCAAGCCTTGCTCGCTGGTCAGCCGTGACCAATCGTTCTCCCTACCATAGAGTGTTTCTGATAGAAGTCGTCGGGCGGGCTCGCCGGGTTTCATGTCAAATATTTGGGCTAGGGCTGGCCACGTGTCCTGCCACCGGAAGACATCACCGTTGGTAATGTTAAATGTCTGGTTGCTGAAGGCGTCGTTGTCGAAACTGAAGGTAATTGCCCTTGCCAGTAAGTCAGCATCAATGGCTTCGGAAACAGCGGAAGGACCACCTGGATAGGTTAAAGGTAAGTCCTCGGATTTTTGTAAGGCAGCGTACACTCCGATGGCCGCAAGCATATTCATGGGGGCATGCAATGCGTGGCCAAAGATGACCTGCGGGCGCCAGATCGTAAATTGCAGGTCGGTACCATCGCATAGATCGCGAAGGTAGTCTTCCTGCAGCCAGTAAAAATTTTCATGTAGATGACGTGGGTCACTTTCAATGCCAGGTATCTTCATGGGTTCTACATGCGCGCCATAGGCCTTGGTGCCCTGTAGCAAGGTGATATGGCGCAGCTTGCGGCTTTCCTTTAGTGGTTCGAGGAGGTTGCGAAGCATCGCGAGGTTAGTCTGCATCTGATCCTGTGCTCGCCAGCCGGTTATAAGGCCAGGTTTCTCGAAGAGCGCGGTGTAGACCAGGTTGGTCACATCCGAAAGTGTTGACTCCGCGACCTGTTCGCATTCGGATGGGCTGGTTAAATCGAGTGACTGGAATGCTGCGCCAGCAAGATCGGCAGGTGGGCGGCGAGAGAGGCCTACCACCGGTACTTCACTCTGTATTAAATGTTCAACCAGCGCGCGACCAACCACGCCGCTTGCACCGACTACTGCCACTTTCTGAGTATTTGCTATTGTGCTCAATTGCTTACCTCGCTTTTCCAAAGTCCAATTCAGTAGCGCTAACATAGCGTTAAAGAGGGGTTCATGATATTAGTGCTGATCGTGAATTGCGATGTGACCCTGATGCCTGTGGAGTTGAGTAGAATTTGAACCCGACCGAAGAAGAAAAAGCGGCAGCTATAACACCTGCCTATCGCAGCTATGCGTTATCGCTATTCCTATTGGTATACATTATCAATTTTGTCGATCGACAGATTTTTGGCATTCTAATTGAGCCTATTCGGCTGGAAATAGATTTGTCAGATACGCAGCTAGGCCTGCTTGGGGGCATCGCGTTTGCGATCTTCTATACCTTTGCTGGCATACCCATTGCCCGTTGGGCTGATGTTGGTGTTCGCAAAAACATCGTCGCGTTGGCGCTGGTGATCTGGAGCGTGATGACCATGTTCACGTCCACCGCCAAAGGCTTTGGTACCTTGTTGATTGCAAGGGTTGGCGTAGGTATTGGAGAAGCAGGCTGCTCGCCGCCAATTCATTCATTGATTTCTGACATGTATCCTGAGGAGGAGCGCGCAACGGCACTCTCGACCTATGCGCTTGGGATTCCCATTGGCGCTGCCATTGGCACTTTACTTGGTGGCTGGATAGGGGAGTACTTTGGCTGGCGCATGGCGTTCATGGTAGTAGGCCTACCGGGGATCATCGTCGCCATTGTGGTGTTTTTCACTGTTAGAGAACCTCCCCGTGGACACTCTGAACCAGACCATGTCCAGGTACAAAAAGATCTTGTACCGCTAGCGGACACTCTAAGGTTTTTATGGAGCCTGCGGGCCTTTCGGCATTTATCGTTTGCCGGTGCGTTACATGCTTTCGTGGGATATGGCGTTGGCCTTTTCATTCCCGCTTTTTTTATGCGCGTGCATGGGTTTGGGCTGGCCGAAACGTCAACCTATCTTTTCTTGATCGGGCTTACCGGAATAATCGGTACCTATCTGGGCGGCTATCTTGGCGATCGGATGGGTAAAAAGGATAAGCGTTGGTATATGGGTATACCTGGGATAGCAACTATTATTAGCGTGCCTTTCGCGGTTCTTTTTTACACCACCGGGGATCCGATGCTGGCGATTGTTCTGGCCATTCCAGGTGCCATCCTCGGCCCAATGTATCTGGGCCCAACCTTTGCAATGACACAAACGCTGGTGCCGCCTGCCATGCGCTCTACCGCATCAGCGATCCTGTTGTTTGTATTGAACTTGATTGGGCTTGGGCTTGGTCCCGTATTTGCGGGGTTCTTATCTGACATCTTAAGGCCAGGTTATGGTGAAGAATCCATCCGCTACTCTTTGTTAATCCTCGCTGTTGCTGGAAACATCTGGTCAGCTTTGCATTATTATCTTGCCTCTAGAACGTTGCGTGAGGATCTTGTGGCTAAAGATCAGCTTGCTGAGGAATCCCTTGCCTCTGAGTAGTTGAGGAAATGCCCTTGGACGCGCTGCGCACCTTGCTGGTTCCAGATGTCAGGGTTACTTCACTTGAGGGTTTGTTCAAACCGTTGGTAACGGCCGGGATAGCTTTCGAACCGGTGGCGGTTGATTGTGATAGTTAGGTGCTCTTCCTTTACCGAGCTCGAACTACACGAAAAGACTGGTTGTCCAATTGTTTTTGATAGGAAACCGATTGCGAACTCGGGATACTAGAGTGGTAGTCGAAAAAGACAAATCATGTGCTGAGGCAGTAGCATATTAAATGCTAAGAACGCGCTTGCTTAAATAGCGAAACAAAAACTTTAAACATTATGGATATATCCCCGCAATGAACACCAGCAACTTTGTAGGAAGTTTTGAAGAAATACGCGCTCTAAGCGAGCAGGATCAGCTCGAGATTCTTGAGCAAGCCCGTTACGCCGCATTCACCGAGCTGAGGCTAGGCGGGCGAGCAGCACTCCATCTGGTGCTTACGATATTAGGCAGCTTTATTGTCGTGGTGATGGCGTCTCGCTTAACAGGAATGGCATTTATGCCGGTTTGGGTTGGTCTGGGGGGGCTTGTTTCAGTGTTGCTTTACCAAAGATCGCTGAAAGGGCTTTTACATCAAGGGTTGGCGAGCGTCTTGGAGTCTAGAGACGTCTAAATCTTAGTACGCTGGCTCCCTTCGAACACTCGGTCTAAACAACTTGTCGCGGACATTGGCTGGCGCTAGCTGCTGGCTCTGCGGGGTGCTACGCTGTTTATCAGTGACCTAAAGCTTTGAGCGCAGGGCTTTTGAAGACGGAGATTTGAGCAATGCTTTCAGCTACAGAATTCTACGCAGTACCTCTTAACTTGGAGATTGTTCTGTGGATTGAAATGATCATCTATTTAGGCTTAGGCACTTACGAACTGTTTGACGACTTTTTGGAAAAGCCCAAGCCCTGGATGACGATCCGTGGTCGAACCAACGGTTATGTAAGAATGACTCACAAAATTGGTCACAAGATGCACGCCGGGATTTGCTTCCTGCTTGGTTTTGTTGCGCTAAACGGCATTCTAGAAGGTCACGTGACTCGATTTGAACTCGAGTTGATTTTTATTAGTTTTGCCATACTAATGCCGGTTATTTGGTCCTGCTTACTGCCTGGAAGGCTTGCTTTTATAATCCTAGCGACGAAACCTGAATTTTGGCTGCAGATAGCAATGTTTGCGATGTTCAGTGAACTGATTAGGCTAGAAGTTCTGCTCTTGTGTATTGCCTTAAATGTTTGGGGAATATGTGTCTATATTTTTCACACCAGAACAACGTTATTCAGTCCGTTTACCTACTCAACGGTGAGGACTGATTGCATTGATGCTGAGGGTGAGGTTTTAGCGCAAAAATTAGACAAGCTAGCTGGGTATTCAGCGAATAATGAACAGCGAAGCTAAGATATAACAGGCGGTGTTTCTTTAGCCCTCACTCTCGACATTTTGATCTGGGTTGTCTTTCAATTGTTAGAACAGTTGTCAGGTCGATCGACTAATAAAACCCATGCGAAATTTTAACGCTGTCGAGTCTGGCAATTAAGGCGCCAGAATCCATCAGTTACGAGACGGGCTTAACCTGTGCTTACCGGAGGCCCTGTTTCAGGGTATTTAAATGGGTACAAAGAGTCAGACAATTAAAGACGCTGCGGGACGCCTAATTCCCCAAAGGGAACCTGATGAATATGGCGCTTTGGGCAACGTATGACAGCTGGCAATGGGCATTCCAATATTGTGATCTTTGATGGAAACTGCAACCTTTGTAATGGCGCGGTGAACTTTATTATCAGGCGTGATCCGGAAGCAAGATTTCTTTTTACAACAAGCCAGAGTGAATCTGCTGGTAAATTAGCTCTTCGGCATAACATCCTAGAATCGTTTGATGAAACGTTTGTATTGATCAAGGAAAATGAGTGTTACTACCGGTCTGATGCAGTGTTGGAGATAGGGTCTCAGTTGACTGGTGGCTGGCGTTATCTTCGGATTCTACGTCTGGTTCCTTCCGGTTTAAGAGATTGGCTGTACGGCCTAGTGGCCGGGCATCGGTACGATTGGTTTGGACGGCGCGACGTATGTATGACGCCTGCAAAGGATGTTGCCAGACGGTTTGTGAGCTAACAAGCTCATCAACAGGCTGAGTCATCGCGGCCCTGTTAGGGTTGAGCGTTTAGAATACGGAGAATAGAAGGGATAGCAGTTGCGCAGCATAAGGGACTACATGATCCAGAAAGCGGTGTTTGCGGGCTGAGATGGTTGCTGATTAAAGTGTAGGCTCATGTTTACTTAGTCGTGTGAGCGTTGGTGTTCCGGGTAATAGCGCCTGCAGCGGTACAACGTGTCTTATAGGACTCTACATGTATAAAACTTGTTTCTTGATAAATGCTGGTGGAGACCCTTTCCGATATAAGGGTTGTAATGCTGAGGATGCGGTTCGAGTTGTGTTTCCGGAGATTAAGGGCTACGTCCAGGCCAGAGCGCTGCCTGGTAAAGAGTCGCCCGCCTTCTCCGGTTCAGCAGAGTTATGGTTTGAGGACTCCTCTGCAGCCATAGCAGCTTCTGTGACTGGTATCGCGGGGCTGCTTGCCAAAGACGTAGAGGTTCAATCTTGTCTATCCGGTATGGAGCGCGTGGTAGTGAGGACGGCGCAATACATCAATGCAGATAGAATAAAAGGTGTTTATCCCTTTCGTAAGAAGCCAGGCTTGACCCTTGAGGAATTTCAAAATTACTGGTGGCACACCCATGGCCCTATTGCTGCTTTAACAGAAGAGGCGCTAAGTTATGTGCAGATTCACCCGCGGACAAATTCATACGAAACAGAAAACTCGGTTTACGATGGTATTACAGAGATTTCTTGGCTTGATATAGAAGCTGCTGGACGCGCCATCGGCTCAAGGCAGATGCGAGAAGATCAGGGCAGTGATGCTGCCAATTTTGTCGACTTGGAAAGCATTTCGCTTTTTATGGCGAAAGAAGAAGTTGTTATCGGGCCCTAGTTCAGGACCAACAATAAAATTAAGGGGATGTGAATGTCTGAGTTTTGGTTAGTAGCGATAGGTTTGGGAATGGCATTTCATGGCCTGTTAATTCTGTGGGTTGGTGGATTACCTCGTGCTTTTTCGCCCGGGGAGTCACCTACTGCTGAAAAGGGGTCATCGGAAGCGTTTGGGCTGTTTTGGCTAGACCAGTACAGTTACATCGGGGGTGTGCTTACCCTTGCGGGGTTAGGCCTTGTAGTCTGGGGAGGGCTGTAATGGGTATTAATGAGATGTCTGGGTTGATTCCAATGACCGCTCTATATGTCGGCTTGCATGCTTTACTGGCTGTCGTACTCGCGAACTTTGTTCTGTACGCCCGGTTGCGAAGCGGTAAGGTCCCTGCCTGGCAACCAGACGCTGCGTTGCGCGTCCAAGCTAACTTCGTTGAAAATGTGCCGTTGGCGTTGTTGCTATTTCTAGTCCTAGAAATTCAGGGTACGTCGCCACTACTGTTACACGGGTTTGGCTCGTCACTTTTTATTATGCGACTTTTGCACGCTTTTGGCCTGGGGACTTACCCGGGAGCAAACTATCCCCGGTTGATCGGAGCTCAAGGAACCTTTGTGTTGATTGCTATTATGGCTATCGGCGCTCTTGGGTCAGCGTTTTGAGCTATATTATATAACCGTCGCCGGATGCACGGACGGTGATGTCGGTGATTGCTACACCCCATGGCTGGTTGATGGTATGTACAATTTGGTCTGCCAATGAAGAGGGGTCCAGCGCAAAGTACTCTATGTCATTGATGTCCAGATGCGATGCAGGAAGTTGTCCTGCAGCGGCTGCTTCGAATTTGGACATGTAAGAGGCTGTGTTGATACCGAGGAGCCCGCTCACTGCTTCCGGGTTTACAATCCCTGAGCCTAAGCCTGTTGCTGGGACACCAGTAGGTCGCACGGTGGTGACTTTAATTTTCCCTTGTGACTCCATCCTCAAAGATTCTGAAAGAAATACGACCGCGGCTTTGGTGGCGCCATAGACACCACCGCCAGCGCTCGGATAGTTCCCGTAAATTGATGCGATGTTGACGACGTGCCCTCGTCCTTGCCTCATCATCTGGTCATGAACGGCGGCAATGCCGTTGAGAACCCCCTTGAAGTTGATATCGATGCATCTTTCCCAGGCGTCGGCTGCAGCCTTGTGATCCGAATAAAAGGCAAGGGGCATTATACCTGCGTTATTAAGCATCACATCAATCTGGCCGAAGTGATCCACCGCTCCGCTCGCGAGGTTATGCATATCCTCGCGGTTAGTGACATCAGCCTTGACGGCGACCGCCTGGCCGCCGTTACTGGTTATTCCATCGACTACACCAGCCAGCGCCTCTGAATTAATGTCGGCAGCGACTACCCTTG
>MEHZ011603415.1_pt1 | contig 13595 bp, 21 predicted proteins | sample 897221 | NCBI WGS metagenome assembly MEHZ01 (sample SAMN05514161, study PRJNA337945) | marine metagenome | isolation source: marine surface water | place: Arctic Ocean | collected 2007-12-13
ACGGCTTTGACCTAACCTTATCATCGATTGGGAGTTATACTTCAGGTTCTCACGAAATCTCTTTAGGCTTCAATATTCCTCAAATGAGAAATAGAAGACACACGTATTATTGGTAAGCCTTTCTTTTTTAAATTAAATTTTGGGTTTATGTTAAATGTAATATAATCAATATCATTCAGAGCAATATTTTCAAATTCCAAACATCTCCAATTAGATTGAGTTTCAAAGTAAATATGTTTAATCATATCAGTTGGAATATGCCCACCGGTTGGTAGAACTATATGATTTTCACCAAATACCAAATTAACGGTTATTGTTAAATTTTCAGAATCATCCCATCTTCTTTCTTGCTCTTCTAATAATCTCCACTCACCTCTATTAAGGTACTGATTTTGTAAAGCACAATTTAAAAAAGAAAAAGTTGTTTTAAGATTATCCATATTATCAGAATAAGTTGCTGCTGGAGCAAGATGCCCTTTATCATAGATATTATATTTGTAATCAGCATTATCTGATGTATGGTATCCATTTACTTTATGAAAGTTCATTGAACCCCTATCTACATTCTTTACTCGATTAGTAGAAGTATAAACCAATTTCATTGGTTGTTCGTATATTTCATTATACCAAACTTTAAAAACTAAATTTTCTACTATTACTTCTTGTCGTAAATTTTCTGGTTCTTGAGCAAAACTTTCTTCGGCAGAACAACTTACAAGTATTAAACTTACAAGTATAAATTTCCATAATTTCATTGTTGTATTCATTCTTATTTGTTATAATATATAAATATTAAACTTTTCCATAATCCTTACCCCAATCTGCTTTGACAGGAAATCCAAAACTTTCCATATTATTTAATTCTATCTAACCTCCATTTGTTTTTTGGATTTGAAAGGTTTATACCATCAACCCAAGTGGATGTTTCAAATTCTAATCTCATCTCCTCATGTGTTTTCTCTCTATGCTCTTTGTTATGACATGTTTCACATAGTATTTGTAAATCATTTTCTTCCTCAAAGCCCATTCTCACATAAGTTAAATGATGACAATGTAATTTAGATTTTTTTCTTATGGGTTGATTGCATTCGATATGTTGACACTTATTCCCTCTCTTTTCTAAGATATACTTTCTCTTAGCTTCCCAAATTGCACTTTTCATATAAAGCTCCCAATTTTTTCTTGGAGTATTTCCTTTGGGTGCAAACCAATAAACATCAAATGGATTATTAACAACATCAGGTTGTTTTCTTTTTACTTTATCACTTTTGTCCGATTTTGGTTTATAATTACCTTTATAATGTAATCTTGAATTTGATGTATCTAATATATCTTTAATACCTTTTAACTCAGAAAGAACAGTATTTATTCGTTTTAATGCCTTATTATTTAATATTATTTTTTTTCTTATAGAAAAAGTAATCATTCCCTTTATATCTGATGGAACTTCGTTATATACATTTGATTCTTTAAATCTTTTTAGAAATTCCAATGAACCCTTTGGTAGTGGTTTACTTTGTCCCGATTTTTTAGGAAGTTTTTTCTTCTTCTTTTTCGGAGCTCCAGTTTTATAAACTTTTGATATCATAATTAAATATTAAAGTTTCCCATAATCTGTTCCCCAATCTGCTTTGACAGGAAATCCAAAAGATTCAAGCACGGATTTAATTTTTTTAATAGTATCAACCTCAGTTTCATCGAACTCATATAAAAATGCATCATACGAATATAATACAGGAAGAGGTAATCCCTTTTCTTGTAATATCTTCATAGCTTCTATGTTGAATTCAGTTTCAGTCGCTTGAAGTAAATAATTAAAAAACTTTAATCCATTGGGTTGTTCTATCCATCCAATAGGAATTTTTCTTCCTTTAGGAGTTTGTAGATATCCCCTTTTGATTGATTCATTTTGGAAATTGTGAATAAACTTATCTACCTTATCAAAGAAAGGAATTTTTCTATCTTCATCCGATACTCCCCCATATAAGATACGAAAGGTTCTTTGTTTGGATTCATCATACGAACATCCATATTCATCTGCTAACCATTGGTGAATTGAACCTTTGGGTAATTTAAACTTAATCAACTTGGCTATAATTCGTACGTGATATGCATCGTAATCTAATTGTAAGAACATCTTACCTTGTTTTGGAATAAATACATCACGTGTACCATCTTTCTTGTTAAGAGCACCGAAATTGATTCCTCCATGACGGTTGGAAGGACGAGATGTAATGATGTATGGATTGTACTCGGTGAATACTTTACTTTCAAGGAGCTGTTTTTTATTATCTGGCCACCTATCAATAAATTTTTCTGTATCGACATTAATCCCATTTCTCTCGATATCTGAAAGAAGAGGAATCATCGTTTCATCCACCCATTCGTTTGTATGAGATAGTTCCCACTCATCTGCCATACCTCGTAGTACCTCACTCCACTTCATTATAGGGATACTTTTGCCTAAATCATCACGTAACCCCAATCGGTAGTAAAAGTTCGTTAGAGGTTCTAATTTATCCTTAAATTGATAGATGATAGAAGATTCGAAGTATAATGCCGTTTGGATATCTTTAAGATTGGATATGTTTACATCGGTTTGAAGGAATCCCTTTTTATCCCAAATCCATTTATCTTGATTCGAGGTTGATAAGTCTATTTCTAACGTTTCACAATCGTTGTGATTAAATGGAAGTATAAAATCTAAATTAGAAAATCGGACATAAAGAAATGACAACCCATTGTTCATAGGATGTTTATCTAAATCTTCCCAAATAGGAATAATGGTTGATTTTTCATTATTCCAATATTCAAGAAATTGTTCTTTCTCTTTATCAGTTTCTACTATAATCATGTAGTAACTCCTGCATTATGTTCTAATAGGATTAGTTCGGCAGATTCTTCATCTACATAACCACTTCCATCGATATCGATGAGGTGTCCTACATAATACTTTCCATCTTGTTGTGTTAATTCTGTTTTTTTCATAATACTAATGTACGAAATATATTTTTAATATCCTAATTATTCATCACATTTATCTAAAAGAGTATTTGCAACTTCAATCGAAATCATATTTTCATTGTATAGTTTCCAAATTAATCTTCTCATAATCGTTTTTTTGTGGTGTTCTTTTTATCTTTCAAATCCTAAATCTATTAAATCTTGTTCTTTCATAACTTATTGGTTTATAACAGACTTACCGGTAGTTGTTTTATGTCTACTATCAAATGAATTCTATCTGTATCTCCTAAGTTTTTAACACCATGCTTTTTAACAAAGTTATTTATCTCCCAAAATTCTCCTAATTTCATGTTCTTCTCTTCTCCTCCTATATTAAAATTTACATGCTGGTTAGTTTGAACTGCCATATGAATTCGAGGATGCTCTCTAAAAGACTCGTTTCCGTAATCCCAGTGAGCTTTTACTTCTTCTCCTTTTGGAAGCTTAACAAGCACTGCTCTTATAATTTCTGCCTTTGGAAGTACTAAGCTAAGTTTCGTAAGTTCTTCTTTAAATAAAGGATAGAATTTAGACTCTTTTCCGCGGTGTGTTCCATACTTAGGGTCAAATAATATAGGAATAGTCTCAGTAGCTTTATGAGGGCCATGCTCAGTTTGTCTCCAATCATAAAAGCTCCAATCTTCTTTTGTCAATCCAGCTAAAAGGTTCTGAAGCTCAGAGATATTATCATACTTCCCGTAGTATTTGTAATTCCAATTAGGAACTTTATCTCCTAATTCTTTAAGTTTTTTTAGGTGAAGTATTAATTTTTTCTCTTCTTTTTTCATGCCCCTTACTTATCTGAACCTATTATATTAGATCTAATATTTCTAACTGCTTAGGAGTAACTTCTACACTTTTAGTATAGAGTAACTCATTTAAAAATGAAGTATTAGGTAAGTTATAATGTTTATCTAATATAGCCATGTTTATATCACTGCCAGCTATTGATAGCTCATTTTTACCTCCTTTGGTAAGGTATATGATTCCACTGTCGATTCTATCTTGAGTAGCGATACCAGTCTGACTTACAGTAGTAAATTTATTTCTCGGTACAACATAATTAGTGTTAGACATTATTATAACAAGCCAATCAAAATTTAAAGATTTATGTAAAAAAATCTTAGATGCACTCTTAGAGAGCCAGCTGAAATACTTAACCGAGTAAGTCCCTCTATCTGAAGATCCGTCTATGCTTTCAGCTCTTGGAGGAGCAGGTACATACGTATCATCTTCCAATTTTTCTATTATTAAATGACTTGCTACTGCTTCTCCTAAAAACCCACTAAGTTGATCAGCATCTAGCAATGCCTTTTTACCTAACCTCTGTAGCTCTTTAGTTTTTAAAATTATCTCTTTAAATAACCTATTTTTCATATCTAAAACCTTTATTAATTATTATATTCAATATAGGAACAATCACCCTATTAGGCAACTAATTCCCAGTTTTTCTCTTCATTAAATGCTGCTATTTCATATGGATGATCTGAGTATGAGTAACCCATATTGTAGTATCTAGTCATCCAAGAAGGAGACTGTAAGTAATGCTGATACTCATGAATGATAGTTTGAGCTAAATCTTCTGCACTATTAATATTCTTATAGTAAATTACTATGGTATTATAGTCAAAGATATACTCTGCAATTGGATTATCATCTTCAGTGTAAACTGAATAAACATATGGTTGAAACTCTATATAAGGAGTGCAGTCATGATGTTTACTATGACCATATACATCAACACATCTATCTAAGTATTTCTCAGCTAATCTTTTAGTTGTTTTTAAATGCATGACCCTTATTTTATATATGAGTATACTGCACTTACTTCTTCACTACCGTCTAAGTTAATAGTAATTCCATCTGATTCAACTACATACTGATCTTTCCATGCTGCTCTTAATGTTGCATCACATTTTACAATTTCGCCATCAGTATTTAAACCTTCCATTTGAAATACACTACCAACTTTTAAATCTTTAACTTTCATAACCTTTATTTTTGAGTATTAATATACCTTAATATATGAAATATAACTCAGACTACAAACTCTATTGTGATATTTTTATCAGTGCAGAATATATTATAAGAACCAAATCTATTATCAGCTATAAATGCTTTTTTAAAGTTAAAAACCTCAACTTCTCTATCTATATACCATCCATACAGTCCATTGTATTGATAGTCTATCCCTATCTGTATAATCTCTCCTGCAAGGTAGGGTTTTTTATATTTACTATTTAGTTCTTCAAATGGGATAGTAAGCGTCATTAATTACTTAAGGGTGCCTTAATTGAACTTCTAGAAATATAATTTTTAAACTCTACTTCAAACTCTCCATTTACTATATCAGATGAAATAATTTCAAGAGTAGGAAGATCAAAAGAGGTCCTTTGAATCTGTAGCTCTGCTTGTTCAATATGATTTGAATATAAGTGGGTATCCCCTAGAGAACCTATGAGAGAACCAGGTATATACCCTGTCTCATACGCTATAAGGCTAAGTAGTAGACCATAGGAAGCTATATTAAAAGGTAGACCTAAAAACGTATCTACTGATCTTTGATTCCACATTAAGTCTAAATACTCTCCTCTAACATTCATCTGAAAGCCATAGTGACAAGGAGGTAAAACTACATCATCTAACTCATCTACATTCCAAGCCGAAACCATTAGCCTTCTACTATTAGGATTAGTTTTTATATTCTCAATTAGTTCTTTGATTTGATCTCTACCATTCCAATCTCTCCATTGTTTTCCATAGATAGGCCCTAAATCTCCCCATTTATTAGCAAAGTCAGGTGATGTCTTAATATGTTCGATAAAACCATTTTGACATATAGTTTTGGTTCCTGATTTCTTTTGGAAATTTATATATGCATCTCCATTCCAAACATTGCAGTTATTATCCACTAAATACTTAATATTGGTATCTCCTTTTAGAAACCATTTTAATTCAGTCATCATAGTTTTAACTGCCATCTTCTTAGTAGTAAGAAGAGGAAATCCTAATGCCATACTATGCTTGAATTGTCTACCAAATACTGATATTGTTCCGGTTCCGGTTCTATCTTCTTTTTTATGGCCTTTCTCAATAATGTATCTGAGAAGATCTTGATATTGATTATCCAAAAAATTCATTAAGCGTAGATCGTAATTTGAGTGTTAGTGTCTAAGTTTTGAAGTTTTCTTAAAACCCTTCTACCTTGAGGCCTTTTTGATACCCTCTGGTAAGTTAATCCCTCTACGTTTATATGCTTACCGTCAATAACTGTATCAGCGATTCTTGCATTAATTTTGGTCGAAGTAACAAAAAATAATTTTTCCATATCTATAACATTTTAATTATATCTTAATATAAGAAGAATATACCATCATAGCAACTATATTAAAGAATTAAAATTCTCATAGCAATGTTTTATTGCCTATAAAATTTAACTTATGATTATCAGAGGGACCAGCTAAATGTATATAACCTTTCTTTGATAATATTTGATATTTATTTCCTATGTACATACTATACAAAGTAAGGAAATATGTGCAAAGGCTAATTTCAACACACTCTTCTTTTCTATTGAAATACTTTCCTTCTATCCTATCGATGTAAAATTGTTTTAATTTTCTATAGTCTGTTATGAATTCTTGAGAAAGTATACTGTTTGGTTGTATTAATCCTAAGTTAAAGTAACCTAAAGAAGGCTCCCAGTAAGGTATTATTTCTTTTACATTATTTTTTTCAAGTACCTTGTTGTATTTTTCATAATGTATTCCTTTATAATGTGGTACAAACACCTCTACTCCTAGATGTGGAAAAACGTCTTCGATAGGAGAATTAATAAATAAGTCTCCATCTATTAAAGTAAACCTATCTTTTTCGTTCTCTATAACATAAAATTTAATGTCATCTAAAAAGTAGATTTCAAAACTATCTGGTATTTCTATTATTTGATCTACTTTGCCGGTAAACTTTTCAGGTGTATCTGTATAAACGCAAGTAGGGTGAAACTTTTTACCACATTCTATTGAATGGTAAAATAATTTCAACATATCATTATCTGATATTTTCTTGGAACGATTAAGCCTAGGTGAATAAGTCCAGATTAACTTCATGTGTATCTATTTTGTAGACCACATTTTAAACATTACCCTGAATGTTTAGAAGTAAAGAGACTAAAAAATTCAGTCACTATATTCTTAGCTGCTGATAATTCATCTGCAGATAAAGTAGTTGTTTCTTTATTTCTTGCAGCTGAAGCTGGTACTTTTTTATATAGAGTTGGGTTAGCCATTATTTATTTATTATGTACTACGTACTTGTTAGCAATATAATTATGAGTATCTTTAACTGTAATGTTGTATACTTTAGTATCTTTAGGTAAGACAAAATGAGTTATACTGTCTACAGTTTCCCATCCTTCTAGATTATTAATATTTTTAACTTTATCTCCTGTTGTTAATACTAAAGGAGCTTGTTCAGATTTATAAGGCTCTTGATCTAGAGCAGGTACTAGAGATTTGTATCCTTCTGAAGTTAAGAATGGATGTTCTGGAGTAAATAATAATCCTGAGTTGTTAATAGTGTATACTCCGATTTCATCTCCTAGCTCTTTACAAGCAGCTGCATGAGATTCTACTGTATGTCTATGGTCTATTGCTATTACATCTGCCTCTACAAGTTTACCATCTGTATATGAAAATACTTTATCTCCAACTACTACATCTTCGATATTTTTTTCATCTTCATTAGAAAGTAAAATTTTAGTACCTTCAATAAAGCAAGTATAGCCAAAATGGCCGTAGTTGTGAGCAACTACTGAATTACTAAGTATAGAACCGCTTATAATTATAGTATCTGTATCTTCGACATCTAGTTCTGTTAAAGTTAAATCTGTATCAGACGATACAAAAAAGTTAACAGCATCAATATCAACTAATTCTCCGTTTCTATTTGAAAAGTAATGTACCTCTGGGTTTAGATCAATTGCTGTTTCATATGACATTACGTTAGAAGATGAATTGTATACTAAGAAGTCTTTTCCGGCTCCTACATATAAAGTATCTCCGTTAACATCTAATTCTACTACTCCTCCGTATTCTAAGTTAACTCTATTAACGTTTGTTACTTTAGAAGATGTTAAGTAGGATCCTCCTGGAAGGGTTGAACCGCTAACACCCCAAGTTAAAATAGCTTCATCTGTTTCTAAGGTTGGTGAACCTGAAATGAAGTAAGATTTAACTGCGTCTCCTACTGATGCTGAAGAAAAGTACTTATATGTACTGTCTGCCATTTCAAACTTATGTAAACCTAATACTCCTCTATTAACTTCCTTAATGAAATTGGTTGAGTATTCATAAAAATGCTCATCGTTTAATTTATTAGTATACGCTCCTGCGTTTACTTCTGGTAAAGTAGAGGTTGGATGATCTAGTACTGCAGGTACTTTGTAGCTAAGAATATCTATCCAGTCTAAATTTGCTCCGTATACAATACCAAATACTCTTGCAGATGTAAATTTACTGTTTACTATGGAAGAAGTATGATAAGAAAATTTCTCTATTACTTTATCTCCTGCTTTGTTAGCTGCTATAAAAGCATTCCAACGTTCTTGATCTGATTCTCCTCCTACTTCGCTTCCTATTTTGTAAAAATCAATAGGGTTGAAAGCTTCGTCTACATCTTTTATTACAGCATCTGGGAATCCAGCAGCATTAAAGGTAGGTGTAATAGTGTTGTAAAGACCATTAGAGGATGAGTGGTAATACTCTATAGTAGAGTTATTTGTTCCGTCTCCTGAAGCAGAAGTAAATAGATTCATTATGTTTAATCTATTCTTAGCATATGTACTATCTAAAATTGCAGCTTCATCATAAGCTAATCTTAAAATAAATTTATTGTCTCCGTCTGTTACTGCATCTGGGTATATTGTTTGTCTGTCTTCTTTTTGATGTACGATCGAAGTAATAAAAGGAGCATTTGCTGCAATTATTTCTTCTATTTTTGCAATTACATTCCAATGTACAGCTTCTTTATACACAAGTACAAGCTCTGTAATAGTATTAGTAGATAGAACATTTATTAAAGCACTTAAATCTAAAGAGTTTAACTGAGATGTTATAAATCCTGTGTCTGTGTTTATTTCTAGTAACCGTAAATTAGCAGATGCATCTTTAACAAAGTCGGCTGAGAATAATGTTCCTTTCATGTTTTATATTTTTAAGCTATTGTAACGTTGTTGATTAATAAACCTCCGTCACCTTCGGTTGTAAGTTCGTAAAGATCCATACTGCCTATATTTTCTACAGCTAAGACTGTAGATGTAATTAAGTCACCGTATTCGTTAAATGATTCTCCTACTTCTATTGTTGATGTAGCATCTATATGAAAAAAGTTACCTGAAGATAAGCTTACTTTTTTAACTTCTCCTTGGGTGATAGTGATAGAGGTAATCTTAGAATGTTGATTATCACCGGCTTTTACAAACCAGCCTTGTTTAATATCCTGTATACCTCTTGTACCAGCAAAAATAGCGGGCTCTTTGCTTCTATTCGTGTCATCGAAACTAACTACTTTAGAAGCTATTTCAACTAAAGTATCAGTTGGAAATTTTTTTACTAAATTCATTTTAATAGATTTTATTATAAATATCTGTTTTTTTATATTTATTGAGTTTCATACTCTCTAAGTTTATTATCAATTCGTTGTGCAATACCTAATCCCTTAAAGTTCTGTAAATAAGAATATGCTGGCCATTGTCCGTATTCTCCTGGCTCGCCTAACAGTTTGGGATAGGCTGGGTCTTTATAATTAGCTAAAGCTAAAGCTGCTATGTCTCTAAACTTACTTGATTTAATCATTTCGTCAAGACTTTTAGCTGCTCTTTCTCCTGCATAGTCCCAGAATGGAGTTTTATACTTACTTCCATTAAGGTAGTGTAACATAATCATCTGTTCAGCAGATTTAAGTTCACCTTCGTACCAGGCATTACTAGATACTAAAGGTACGTCTTGATTCATCATACCGAGTACAGTCTGGTTAATATGATCTGCTGTTCCTACTGATGTTGCTTCTAAAGGTTCGAGGAAGTAAGATGCATTTCCATTATAAGCTACTCTATCTGTAAAGTTTTCTTTTCTCCTGTAATTATTAAATGTAAATGAATTTATTTGGTCAGTCATATTAAATCCATACTCAGTAACAAATTCTTGTAGATCCACTTTAACCTCATCTATGGTGCTTATATCCTTATTGTACATATACCCAATAGAGACTCTATTCATTAAGGGTATAGCAAATATCCAACCATAAGGTCTTGCTACTGTAAGAGTATAGTCAAATAGAGGACCTTGACAAGGAGATTGCATTACATACGCAGCGTTGACTGCTATATGTTCTGCTTGATTAAAGTCTGAAAAGTCTTTAGGCCTTCCGGAACAATCTATTATATAATCTGCATCAATTTCATCATGATTAAGTATCTTTTTATCTACAAGGTCAACTCCTTTTTTTTCAAGAACTGATGGTATGTATTTTTGAAGCATTTCAGAGTTAAAATGTATTGCAACGTCACCTAAAGGAAATTCATGTAGATAGTTTCCTATGCCACCGTATCCAATTTTTCGTATACCCTTTTTAATACTGCCCCCTATAGCTTCTAGAGTTCCATACCCCATGTTGACTTCCCCCCATAGTGCTCGACCAAAAGGTAATGTAGAACCTTCTCCAACAGATTGAGCTGCCTTTTCAGAATCGTATATCCACTCTATATCTGCTGCTGTATGAGAACTGAAGTAACTAGCTGCCATACAGCCTACAGTACCTGCTCCGATAATTGTAATCTTATCAATTTTTTTATTTATACTTTTACTACTCATTTATTAATATTTAAAACTTTAGTTAATTCTTTATCTTTTAAGTAAGTCCCATAGCTAAGAAGTATCCTAGGTGTTTCCCCTTCTGTTGTTACTGAGGAGTGGGTGAATTTTCCTGCTGCACATACCCAAACTTCATTTACCTCTGTAGGAACTGTACTACCGTCTATAATTGCCTCTCCTCCTTTATCTGATTTACTTATTAATACGTTAAACCTGGTGTGAGTCTTTCTTGGAGGATTAGGGTCTTTGTGAGGTTGAACCTTATGACCAGCTTCAGAATAAGAAATTAAAGCTCCAAATTCTCCGTCCAGTTCTTGAGTTTTAGGTAGGCCGTAATAGGAAAGAATCTGCTGCCATACTCTAAACATTTCTACATATGGAAATTTAGCTTTTACTCTTAATCTATCTTCATTCTGTGAATGAGGTAGTCCGCATACACTTTGGACTCCTTTCATATCAGGGTCATGTAGGAACTGTTCTCTATTTTCTCTGTTAAGCACCCATTCTCGTATTGGAGCTGCATACTTTTCGTCTATAAACATATTATAGGGTTTAGTTTATATATATAAATACTATCTGAATTATTTTTCTGGGCCATGCATTAGAGGTGCTCCTCCATCCGCCCATCCATGAGATGTTGTTACTCTTTCTCCTGGTTGCACTATATACTTAACTCCTTGAATCCTACATGTACCGCCTTGCTTAGCTATCTTCTTGAATAGAGTTATATCTCTTTCTGTCCAATTATGAGATAGTTCTACTATTTTCTCTCTTGAAACTACTCCTTCACCGTCTACCGAGTACTGGGAGGTCTTTGTAACTGATACTTTCTTTATTGCCATATAACTAATATATGATTAAAATATAGAACTACCAACTTTATTAAACTTAAACCCAGTTAATTCTTCATAAAGATTTTCTCCTCCAGATTTAAGAGGAAGGTTAAGTCTTGAATATACCTTTTTAAAGTAGTTGTGTACGTTTCTTATTTCGTCATCCCCTATCTCTTTTCTAAGCTGATGTATAGTATATGCTTGCATAAAGTCGTACCATTTCATATATGTAGTATGTAGAAATCCTTCAAAATCATAATCTAAAAGTTCTTTTAATTCTTCTTTAGTGTTGTACGAAAACTTATGATTAGTTTTCTTACCACAGCATTTACAGACGTTACTTAGTTTAAATCTTAATGGGTACTTTATATCATTTATATTAGGTTTATTATTATGCTTATCTCTCTGAATGAGAGGAAGTTCTTTAAAGTAAGTGTGTTTAAATTTACCTGAGTATTTTCGATAGTCTTTACTTTCAGCTCTTAAACCTTGATGGATATAAAACTGTTCTATATAGCACGGACCGTATTCTTCTTGGTCAATAGCTTCTTTATTAAGTCTATAGTGTTCTAAAGCTTTATTTGTAACAGATGCGAAAGTTTTAAAGTCTTCTACATATACTATATTCATATTAGGTATAGAGCCAATATCTAAATTTTCAGTAAAGTCAGTTGAATGGCTATTAAATAACTTAAAAAATAATCTAGTGTAGGTATTGTTAATGTCGAAGAAAAAAGGATTAATTTTTTTCTGGACAGAGAAAGAAGAGTTAATTAATTTATTAAAGTTTTCAGTTAGATTAGCTTTTATATGTTTAGTCAACATATCAGGATGGCTAAACATAAAAGGCTTCTTGTTTCTTTCTAAGTTAATCTTATGAAAAATAAATGTATCATTATCTATATGTAAAAACTTCTCTGTCTGTTCTGCATATACCTTTAGCTTTGGGATACTCCATGTATGTTGATCTGCTTTAGTTAAGAGTTTATCATTAGTAAATGTATAAGGTATACCTATGTCCTGAACCTGTTTAACAAGTTCTGGTGTACCGTAGAAAGAAATATTACCGTATTGTTTTTTAGCAAGTACCGCGCTTAAGTATTGGGAGTAGAGTATTTCTTTCCATATTACGTTAAGTCTCTCCACATGGGTATGAATGACTTTCATACTACCAAACTTTTGCTGCTTCTAATAACTTCCAAGTATCTATTTGCTCATCAGATAAGCTTAGCGTATGATAATGATCCAAACATTGCTCTAATGCTGGTTCCCATTGTGATTTAGCAAGAGATATTTCATACATTACCTCTGTATCGGCAAATGAAACTTCAAACAGATTAGCAGTACGTCTACCTTTCTGCATTGCTTTTTCTATCCCCATCACTATACTATCGGTGACTGATTTCTTTTTGGATTTGAATAGTCCTTCAAATTCCTCTGTAGTTTTAAAATGTAACTTTACCATATTAATCTCTTGAACCTGATTTATTTCTATTTTCTAATGACTTAGTGCTTTCTATTATTTTTTGAGTATTTTTATAGTACACCTCTCTATTAGTAAGAGACATATATACGGGCCCTTCTGTAAAGTCTACAGTTCTCATAGGCACATCAGTAAATGAATCTCCGATTCTAGGTTGCTGTATTGGCTGACTATATCTTCTTGGACCATCATACGATCTGAATACCTGTGAAGTAACTCTATGCCATCTATCTAATGAATCCATCCAAATCTCCAATACTGCCTCCGTTGGGAAGTCGTATCTCATTTTCTCTAAATGCCCTGTTTTTTCTGCCATAACCTTTATTTTTTATTTATACTTAAATATACGAACTATTATTCAGGGATAATACTAAAAGCTTAACTATTTTCTTCTAATATTCTTTT